>Ga0208009_1000052_pt1 | contig 30150 bp, 27 predicted proteins | sample Wag4_2014_7_16_FD_187364 | JGI IMG/M metagenome (GOLD analysis project Ga0208009, IMG submission 187364) | Fresh water mixed with fracking chemicals microbial communities from Ohio, USA - Utica-2 Time Series FC 2014_7_16 (SPAdes) (version 2) ...
GCAGATAGAAGAGCTCCTCGGCCTGCAGGCGGCTGACGGTGGCGCCATGGGCACATTTCACATCATCAGCCACGATCTCCAGCTCCGGCTTGGTGTCGATCCGGGCGCGATCGGAGAGCAGCAGGCTGCGGCTGAGCTGGGCGGCCCGGGTGCCCTGGGCGGCCCGGGGCACCCGCACGGCGCCGTTGAAGACGCTGCGGCCCTGATCATCGGCCACGGCCTTATGCAGCTGATCAAGTTCGCCGTCCGGGCCGTCGAAACACACCCAGCTGTGGGTATCGGCCAGCTGACGATCACAGCACACCTGCAGCGCGCGCAGACGCGTACATGCCCCGCCCTGGCGCTGCAGGATGCGCGGCTCCTGGCGGGCCAGGGCCCAGCCAGCGCTCACCGTGACGTGCTCGAACCGACTGCCGGGCGCCTGCACCACGGCGGTGTGCTGCAGCAGGCAACTGCCGGCAGCGCCGATGGCCAGACTGCCGAGCGTCAGCTCGGCGCCTGGCTCCAGAATCACCTCACTCACCAGGCTGATGGCATTGACGCCGCCGGAGCTGGGCTGCAGCAGCAGCTCCAGTTGGGCTCCGGCCTCCACCACAAGCAGCAGGCGGAAACGGGCCAGACCGGGTTGGTCGCCAGCATCGAGGGGCAACTGCAGGCGACCGGCCGCACCGCTCACCCGCAGGGCCAGCAAGGAGGTGGGCTGAGCTGCGGCAGCGCCAGCCGAGGCGCCGGCGTTGAGCAGAACCGGCCAGTGCTTGAGGCTGGTTGTGGCGGCCAGGGCCTGGCCAAGCCAGGGGGAAGCCGCCGCAGGGCTGAGGCACTCCAGACCGTCGGGCAGCGCCTGGGCCGCCAGGGGATCGGCGAGGCCGATCAACTGGGGGTCGATGCCCGTCAGGCCTGCCGGATCAGTGAAGCGCCAGTCTTCCTGGCGGCGGTTTGGCAAGGGAGCCCCGGCCAGGGATGCCAGCCAGGCGGCGGTGGCAGAAGCCGAAGCGCCCCCGGCAGCACCGGCGTAGGGCGTGGCAGGGACGACGGCCACCATCAGCCCACCTCCAGCGGGGCCCGCCCGGTCTGCTGGCCTTCGGCAGCGAACCGCTCGAGCTCCTGGTCAACCCAGTCGTAGCCAGTGCGCTCCAGCTCCAGGGCCAGCTCCCTGCCACCGCTGCGCAGGATGCGGCCAGCTGCCATCACATGCACGTAATCGGGGGTGATCAGATCCAGCAGACGCTGGTAGTGGGTGATCAGCAAGGTGGCGTTCTCGGGGCTGGCCAGCTGGTTGACGCCACCGGCCACGATGCGTAAAGCATCAATATCCAGGCCGGAATCGGTTTCATCCAGAATCGCGACCAGAGGCTCCAGCAGAGCCATCTGCAGAATCTCGTTGCGCTTCTTCTCGCCGCCACTGAACCCCTCGTTTACCGAGCGCTCCAGAAAAGCCGGATCCATCTTCACAACCTCCAACCGCTCGCGCACCAGGTCTTCGAAAGCAAAGGTGTCAAGCTCCTCCAAACCGCCCTCACTGCGGCGGGCATTGGTGGCCACCCGCAGAAACTCCAGGTTGCTCACCCCAGGGATCTCCACCGGATACTGGAAGCCAAGAAACAGGCCGATGCGGGCCCGTTGCTCGGGAGCAAGATCCAACAGATCGTCACCCCGATAGTGGACGCTGCCACCGGTGACGGTGTAGGCCGGATGGCCAGCCAGCACCTTGGAAAGGGTGCTCTTGCCGCTGCCATTGCGACCCATCACCGCATGGATCTCGCCGGCCCGAATCGTGAGGTTCACCCCCTTCAGGATCGGCTGATCGTCGACAGCGGCCTGCAGGTCGCGGATCTCAAGCAGTACTGGAGCGTCGGGGCAGATCACAGCGGAGAAAGAGAGGAGATAGCAGAGATGGGAGGGGAAACGGAACGCGACTGCAAGGAGCAGGAGCCGGAAGGCTGATGAACCCCTGCCTTCAGCCCACGGAACCCTCAAGCTTGAGAGCCAGCAGTTTGTCGGCCTCGGCGGCGAATTCCAGCGGCAACTGGTTGAACACATCGCGGCAGAAGCCACTCACCATCATCGAGACAGCCTCCTCGAAGCCGATGCCGCGGCTCTGCAGGTAAAACAGCTGGTCTGCGGAGATGCGACAGGTGCTGGCCTCATGCTCGATCGCCGCATCTGGTTGCTGACAGCGAATGTAGGGATAGGTATTGGCGGCTGCCTGATCGCCGATCAACATCGAGTCGCACTGGCTGTAGTTGCGGGCACCTTGTGCCTTCGGGCCGATCTGCACCAGACCCCGGTAGCTATTGCTGGAATGGCCGGCGCTGATCCCTTTGCTCACAATTGTGGAGCGCGTGCGCGGGCCCACATGCACCATTTTGGTGCCGGTGTCCGCTTGCTGCCTGTTGTTTGTCAGCGCCACTGAGTAGAACTCACCAACGGAATCCTCCCCCTGCAACACGCAGCTCGGATACTTCCAGGTGATGGCAGAGCCGGTCTCAACCTGGGTCCAGCTGATCTTGCTGCGATCACCACGGCATTGGCCGCGCTTGGTGACAAAGTTGTAAATACCGCCTACACCGTTTTCATCACCTGCATACCAGTTCTGAACAGTGGAGTATTTGATTGTGGCATCGTCAAGAGCCACCAGCTCAACCACAGCAGCGTGCAATTGATTGGTGTCAAACATGGGCGCCGTACAGCCCTCCAGATAACTTACAGACGCCCCTTCCTCAGCCACTATCAAGGTGCGCTCAAATTGACCGGTATCACCCGAGTTGATTCGGAAGTAAGTTGAGAGCTCCATCGGGCAGGCAACCCCCTTTGGGATGAACACAAAAGATCCATCGCTGAAGACAGCCGAATTGAGAGCTGCGAAGAAATTGTCATTACCGGGAACCACCGTCCCGAGATACTTTTCAATCAGATCTGGATACTCCTTAACAGCTTCGCTGATTGAGCAAAAGATCACCCCGTGCTCAGCCAACTGCTCACGGAAGGTCGTGGCGATCGAGACGCTGTCGAACACGGCATCCACCGCCACATTCGACAACCGTTTTTGCTCACTCAGCGGAATACCAAGCTTTTCAAAAGTTTCGAGAAGTTTTGGATCAACCTCATCGAGACTGGCCTTTTTTGCCTGCTGTCTTGGAGCCGCATAGTAGACCATGTCCTGATAGTCAATCGCCGGGTAGCCCAGCTGCGCCCAATCGGGCTCTCGCATCTGTTGCCACTGGCGAAACGCCTTCAGACGGAAGTTGAGCAGGAACGGGGGTTCACTTTTCTTGGCTGAAATCAGCCGCACAACATCCTCATCAAGCCCCTTGGCGATCTTATCGGTTTCGATATCGGTGACGAAGCCATACTTATACGGCTGCGAGACCAGATCCCCAACGGTGGCGGTAGACATGAATAGAGGGAAGGGGTTGATTCAGGACAGGGTGAACTGCCGCATGGACGTCATTGAGCAGCAGTCGCAGCCTGGATCTCCTCCATGGAGATCGTTTGCTGGTCACCGCGGAAGGGGTTGTCCTCGGTGAGGAACAACATGCAGTGGCACTCCTTACGCTCGCGCATGGGCACGCAAGGGCAATTCCAGAAAGCCTGAGAGACCTCGGCCTCCTTGTCTTCGTAATGCCGGCAGGGGCAGAGGGCGCCGCCCAGCTCGTCCTTGTGTCGGGCCAGTCCCTCCAGCACCACCGCCGTGACACCGGGATCACTGCAGAAGTAGGTGCCGGTGCGCTGGGCGTAGGTCTCGGCGAACTTGCGAATCACCTCCAGGCTGTCGGCCCCGGCAGCCGGGCTGGGAGAGGCACTGCTGGTGGAGCTGATCTCGGTCATGGCGGGATGACAGACGTCTCGACAGTGGATGGGCGGCAGCGCTGGAACGCCGGAAGCTGGGATGGAACACCACTGGGTGGACCGGAATGCCCTGACGGGCACCCTGATTACGAAACCAGAGGGTTTCCTATTCGTCAGCGTAGGGCAGGAGCGTGGCGGAGTGGGCCACGGCCATTGTGCCGTGGTGCCGCGGCGCCGTGGTGCCCGAGCCTGCCGCGCACCCCCAATCGCCTGCCGACCATGGCATCGTGGAGGCGCCAGCTGGGTTCCATGGCCAGCACCTCCTCCTGCACGCCAAGCCGCACGCCAACCCGAGAGGCGGCGCTAGCTCTGCTGCTGCGGCTGGGCGAGACAACCGCTGCCGATCTGGCCGAACGCCTCGCTGTTTCCGTGCAGGCGATGCGCCGTCATCTGCGCAATCTCGAAGACGAAGGCCTGGTGGAAGCCAGCGCCGGCGCGGCTGGTCCGGGGCGCCCCAGCAACCGCTGGCAACTCACAGGGAAAGGGCAAGCCCAGTTCCCGGATGGCAGCGACGATTTCGCCCTGGGCCTGCTCAGCTCCATCGCCGGCACCCTGCCCCCTGACACCGTGCAGGCCCTGCTGGCGCACCAGGCCCACGAAAAAGCGGCGACCTATCGACACCAGCTTGGGTCAGGGCCTCTGCAGCAACGGCTGGAGCGACTGGTTGACCTGCGGCGGCGGGAGGGATTCGTGGCCGACTGTCGGGCTGACGGCAGGGAAGGGGCCTGGGTGGTGAGCGAATTTCACTGCTCAGTGATGCGCCTCGCCGAACAGTTTCCCTGCATCTGCGATCAGGAACTCCTGCTGCTGCGCCTCACCTTCCCCGATTGCCAGGTTGACCGCGTGCACTGGCGTCTGGAGACGGGCCACTCCTGCGGCTTCCGGCTCGTGCCCAGCCCGTGAGCACCTCGGCTGACGCCCCGCACGCAGGTGATGGGCCACTGAGCATCGCCGAGCTGGCTGAACTGGAGGCCAGCCAGCTGACGCCCCGGGAACTCCACCGGCTGCGGCTGCTCGCCCATGGCCTGCGCACCCTGCAGCAGATCGCCGGACGGCGTGCGGGCCCCGTACCCGACACCAGCACCATCGCGCTGTGGGCGGCGGATCAACCCGCCATTGCCGCCGATCAGGCCTTCCAGGCCCATTTCACCGCCCAGCTCCGGCAGCTTGCGGATCAGCTCGGCGCGATCGCTGGAGCGCGCGGGATGCAGGCCCTGGATCTCGACCTGAACGACCTCCGCGCCTGGGCCCTTGCCGAGACGGCCCCGGCTGCGACGACGCAGCGTCAGGACAACGGAATCAGCGCGTAAGCAACACCACCGCCAGCACGCTCAGACAGGCAGCCAGCGCACCGACCGGGCCGGGCCGGTCCCCCTCCCAGCGGGCCAGCGGCAAGGCCAGTACCGGCGCGGTGGCCAGCAGCGCCACCGCCAGTCCGCCCGGCAGACGGCTGAGGGCGAACTGCTGCAGAACAATGCCGGCACTGGTGCCCAGCAAGGTGGCGCACAGCACCAGCGGCCAGCGCCGCCTCGGCGGCCGCGGTCCCACGCCGCCGCTGCTGCCGTGCCGCAGCAACGCTGGCAACAGCGGCAGCAGAACCAGGGTTCCGCCCAGCAGGCGCAGGGTTGCGGCGGTCAGTGCGGAGGGTCCGTCAAGGCGCAGCACCGAGCGGGCCAGCAGGGCACCGGCCGACCCGCAGATCAAAGCAGCCAGCGCCATCCCCACCCCGAACCGCTGGTCACGGCGAAGGCGGGTCGCTTGGGCGGTATAGGCCGATGGCGGCAGGCGCTGCCGTGCCACCAGCAAAACCGCCAGGCTGATCAGAGCGATCCCGAGCCACTGGCGCAGCAGCGGCACCTCCCCCAGGAACACCGTGCCGGCCGCCGCCGTCACCGCAGGCCCCCCGGCATCAAAGGTGAGCGCCCGACGGGTGCCCAGCCGGCGCAGGGCCGCGAAGTACAAACTGTCCCCCGCAGCAATCCCCAGGGCGCCGCTCACCAGCAGGAGCAGCAGCGCGGACAGCGGCAGACGGTCCAGAGGGCCGCCGCCGATGAGCAGCAGCAACGGCACCTGGAAGCCCAGAGCAACAAGATTCTTGAGCAGATTGAGCTCGGATGCGCCCAGGGAGGTGGGCAGACGGCGCCAGAGGCTGCTGGCGAGGGTCCAGCACAGGGCCGCACCAAGAGCGGCCATCACCCCATCGCCGCTTGCGATCATCCTCAGAGCCTCGCCCCAGCCGGTCGCCCCACCGTGATCCTTTCCATTCCCGACGCCATCAGTTTCTTCAGGCTCAGCTGCGGACGGTGGCGCTCGCAACGCAGCAGCCACCACCTGCTGCACCGGCGGGCCGAAGCCGGTGGTTCCTTCATCGAGGTGGTGGAACTCAAGCCCGACGACCCCCGCCTCGGCGCCATCGCCGCGCTGCACGGCCAGGATCCGGCCGGCCTGATCGGCGGCTGCCAGGTGCGCTGGAGCGGCTCGATGGCCTGGGACAAAGCCGGTGAAGCCCACGAGGGCGAGAGTGTGTTCGGTCTGATCCCCAGCGACCAGAGCGGCCGGAGCGGGCTGCTGCTGCGCGACCGCGGCTACGCCGAAACCGCGCCCGTGGCGGGGCAGTTCGCGATGGACGATCGGGATGGCCTGCTGCTCACCACCAGCTACGAAACGATGGACAGTCTGGAGCGGTTCAGCTTCGCCGGGCCGGACGTGCGGCTGCGCACGAGCACGGTGCAAGGCCTGAGCAACACCGCCTCGTTCTGCGTGGAAACCCGCTGCCTGGACTGCGGGGCAACAGACCGCGCGGCAGAACAGCAGGTTGGGCAGCAGGGCCCCGCCCCGGCGACCGAGGAGCGGAGCGCTCCCGGAACTGGCGACTGCCTCTCACCGCTGGGCTGGTGAGGGTCGAACGTTACGGACTGTGAGCCCTGCCTGAAGGGTCTGATGGGCGCCCGGGCCGCACTTCTACGATCCCCGACGACGGATGCCGTACTCGCGTGGCCCTGCCCCTCCTGCAATACGCACCCACCACCCAGAACTCCAGGGTGGATCCCCTGCGGGTGGGTTCGGATGAGGATCCCAAGGCTGTGTCCATGGACAAGGCCATGGATCGCGAAGATCAGAACTTCGTGATCGAAGCGGCCTACCGCCAGATCTTCTTTCACGCCTTCAAGGTCGACCGCGACCGCACCCTCGAATCCCAGCTCCGGGATGGTCAGATCACGGTTCGGGATTTCATCCGGTCCCTCTGCCTCTCGGACACCTTCAACCGCAGCTTCTACAACCTCAACAGCAACTACATGGTGGCCCGCCACCTCGTGGAGAAGCTGCTGGGCCGCAAGACCCACGGCAAGTCCGAGGAAATCGCCTGGTCGGCCGTGCTGATGACCCGAGGGGTCAAGGGGATGGTCGATGACATCCTCGATTCCCAGGAATACCTGGATAACTTCGGCTACGACACGGTTCCCTATCACCGCAATCGCGTAGTGGGCAGCCGTGACCTCGGCGAAACCCCCTTCAACATCACCAGCCCTCGCTACGAGTCGTACTACCGGGGCATCCTGGGCTTCCCGCAGGTGGTCTACACCGGTCCGGTCAAGGCCTTTCCGGAGCGCTCCCGCCAGCGACGGGGCGGCTTCCCCGAGGACTACCTCTCGATCGTGCGCAGCCTGCCGGCCATGCGCGCCAGCAGTGCTTCAGCCAGCGCCGACATGGATTATCTGGCCAAAGTTCCCTATCGCAGCCTTGGTCGCTGAATCGTCGGCATGGCTTGCCCGCCCATCAACGCGGCCTGACGGCCGCTTTTTTGATGGGCCGCAGCCATGGGCAACCGGCTGCAGCAGCCTGATCCCCGCCGCAGCGGGTGGTCAGTGGATCCTGACCACCCGCTGACCGATTCAGCAATTGGTGGGAGAGTCGATCACATTGATCCCAAAAGAAACCTGTTGCTGTGAGTCCTTCCTTCAGTGCCCTAGCCCGAATGACCCTGCGCCAGCTTCGCCAGGTGGCCAGCGACCTTGGTGTGGCGCTGTATAGCCGCAAATCCAAGGAAGATCTGGTCGCGGCGATCGAGGAGCGTCAGGACGTTCAGGACAAGACCCCGAGCCTGTCGGCGATCGAAGCCGAGATGGCGCCAGCTTCCCGGCCGGCTGCTGAAACCAATGTGGTGTTTCTGCCGCGGGATCCCCAGTGGGCCTACGTGTTCTGGGAGATCGCCGAGAGCGACCGCCAGCTGGCCCTCGATGCCGCGGCAACCCAGCTGTGCCTGCGGGTGGCCGACGTGACCGGCCTGCCGGGCGGTTCCGCCCACCCCCACACGCTTCAGGAGGTGATGGTCGACAGCCATGCCACCGAGTGGTATCTGCCCGTTCCCCTCAGCGACCGCGACTATCGCGTTGAGCTGGGCTACCGCAGAAATAACGGAGGCGGTTGGATCTCCCTGGCCTTTTCCTCGGTGGCTCGGGTACCGGCCCTGCATCCGAGCGAACAGATCCTCGATCAGTTCGTGCCGTTCTCCCTTGAAACGGCACCAGCGCCACTGCCGACGCCGGTGGAACCTGCCGATGCCGGTCTGCACGAGCGGCTCTACCAGAGCGCCACGTCCCAGTGGCGACGCATCAGCCGCGGTTCCGAAGCCTTCCACGAACTTGAGGCAGCTGGATTCGAGTCCGGTGAGCTGAATGCCTCCGGTGCCGGCCTCTGGGCCAGCGGTCGCGATTCGGGGATCGGCGGTGTGGCGCCACGCCAGCGCTCGTTCTGGCTGGTGGCTGATGCGGAATTGATCGTCTATGGCGCCACCGACCCTGCCGCCCGGCTCACAATCGGTGGCGAGAGCGTGCCTCTCTCTGCCGATGGCACCTTCCGGGTGCAGGTTCCGTTCCGGGACGGACAGCAGCTCTACCCGATCGAAGCGACCGCCGCCGACGGGGTCCAGAAGCGCAACATCACCCTGGAGTTCAGCCGCACCACCCCTGAAGACAACAGCAATCCCGCCGACAAAGCCGTGAATGAGTGGTTCTGAGACAACGGTCAGCCCTGTGCGCAGCAAACCCGTTCAACGGGCCATCGTGGCCTTTACCCCCCTGGTTGGCGCCATTGCCTTCCCGGTGGCGATCCCCCTGCTGATTCGATCCGCTGGCCTGCCCGCCGCCCTGCTCTGCGCCGTGGCCCTCGCCAGCGTGTGGTTTGTGCTGATGCTGCGCACCGCCGAAATGCCCGGTCACCACTGAGGATTCCCCTGGGGAACCTCAGTGCGCCATGGCCATCGTCGTCGCGACGTCATCGCCAAGGCCATCGTCGAGAGCAGTGGGTGGCAACCCTGAGGCCAGATCCGCGCCTGGGATGCCCCTTCGCTGGCTCAATGCCCCTGCCGCCCCAATCGGGCTGCCATTGTTCGCACTGCTGCTGGTCGGCTGCGCCGCCCAGGCCGATCTGGTCGGCCAGCCACCGGCCCGGCCACCGCTTCCCCCTGGCATTGAGGTGGCCTTCAACCACCGGGCCAGCGGGCGTTACCGCAGCCCGATTCACGGCCAATGGCGCCCCGGCGACGATCTGGAGGCCTTTCTGCTGGAGAGCATCAGGGGGGCCCGGCAGGAGATCCTGGTGGCGGTGCAGGAGCTGTCGCTGCCGCGGGTGGCTGAGGCCCTGGTCGAGCGTCGCCGGCAGGGCCTGACCGTGCAGGTGGTGCTGGAGCACCTCTACAGCACCCCCTGGAGCGAACAGCATGCCGCCGATCTCAGCCCCCATCTGCGTCAGCGCCAGCACCAGCTGCGGGCCCTGGGGGGAGGTGATGCCATTCGCATCCTGCGCGATGGCGGCGTGCCGATGCTCGACGACACGGCCGATGGCAGCGCCGGCAGCGGGCTGATGCACCACAAATTCATGGTGATCGACCGCCGGCAGGTGATCACCGGCTCCACCAATTTCACCAGCTCCTGTGTGCACGGTGATCCCGACGATCCCCGCACACGCGGCAATGTGAACCACCTGCTGCGTCTGCAGAGCGCGCCCCTGGCCGAGCTGTTTCACCGCGAATTCATGATGCTGTGGGGTGACGGTCCCGGAGGAGCGCCCGACAGCCGCTTCGGCATCGCCAAGAACAGCCCCGGCATCCGCTGGACCACGGTGGGGCAGGTGCCGGTGGGCGTGCTGTTCGCCCCCCATCGGCGCCAGGACCCCCACCATGGTCTGCGGCTGCTGGATGAGCTGCTGGCTCGCACCCGGCGCGAGGCCGATCTGGCCCTGTTCGTGTTCTCCGATCAGCAGTTAGGCAACCGCCTCGGCGAGCTGCACGATCGGGGTGTGGCGATCCGCCTGCTTGCCGATCCCGGTTTCGCCACCCGTTCATTCAGTGAGGTGCTGGATCTGCTCGGCGTCGCCCTGCCCGACCACCGCTGCCGCCTCGAAGCTGGAAACAGACCTCGCTCCACCGGGATCGACGGGGTCGGCACCCCGCGCCTGAGCCCTGGGGACAAGCTGCATCACAAGCTGGCCGTGCTGGACCGCCGGTTCGTGATCAGCGGTTCATTCAATTGGAGCCCATCAGCCGCGCACCAGAATGACGAAACCCTGCTGGTGATCGATTCACCAGCCCTGGCGGTGCACTTCCGTGAGGAGATCGACCGGCTCTGGCAGGGCGCGGAACTCGGGGAGACGGCCAGGCTCGAACGCAAGCGGCAGCGGCAACGGCTCAGCTGTGGCAGCGGCCGCGCGCTGCGGTCCTAAGTTGGACAGCCGACCGACTGCGTGACAATGCCCGCGCTTCCGGATTCCAGACAACACCTGGCCACACTGGATGCGATTCAGCTGATGCTCCGGGATCTGCACACGCGACACGACGAAATCCGCCATCGGGCAGCGTTTCGCGGCTGCACCAAGGAGCTGCTGGATGTGCAGCAGGAACTGGTGAATTACCTGCTGGCCAAAAAGGGGGCTCTGATGGGCCAGCAGAACCCGGAAAGCCAGAGCAATCCCAGCTACACCGCTTTCCTCTGATCCGTTCCCGTCCCGCCGCCGTCTGACGCCGCTGAACGCTGTTGCTGAACCACCGGGGTGGGTCGCTGAATCCTCGGCCTGCGTGATCGTGGGTGCCGGACCCGGCGGCGCCTGCCTGGCCCTGCATCTGGCCAGGCAGGGCGTGCCGCTCACTCTGGTGGAAACCATGCGCAGCCCCGGCGGCCGCTTCCGCGGTGAAGCCCTGATGCCCCATGGGCTCGAGGTGCTGGCGGCCATGGAGCTGCTGCCCATGCCTGCCCCCATTCCGCAATGTCCGCTGCAGGGTTGGCGCTACGTCGTGAACGGACACGACTGGTTCCGCCTGAGGGAGCCCCTCGAATCGGGTGGGGGGCGGCGCTGCACCCTGATCAGCCAGCCGGCACTGCTGCAGCATCTGCTCAGGGAGCTGCAGCAGTTTGACCATGTGGCGCTGCTTCAGGAGCAGACGGCCGAAACGCTCCTCTGGCAGGGGGAGCGGATTGCGGGGGTCCGCCTGAATGACGGCCGGGAGCTGCCCGCGAGGGTGGTGGTGGCCGCCGACGGCCGCAGCTCCCGGCTGCGGCACCAGGCTGGCCTGGCCCTGGAGCAGCTGGGTCCTGGCTTTGAGCTGCTCTGGTTCCAGCTGCAGGAAGCGGATCCCGGTCCGCTGGCCGGAGAGTTCGTGACGCTGATCGGGCCGGCAGGGATCTGCAGCGCCTTCGCTTCAGCCAGCGGCAGCGTGCAGGTGGGCTGGGTGCAACCGCAGGGCAAGCACCATCGTCTGGACTGGGCCGAACAGCTCGCGGCCCAGAGCCCCGGCGATCTGGCCCCGTGGTGGCGCCAGCAGGCCGAAGCCTTCAAGACGCCCAACCGCCTGCGGGTGCAGGTGGGCCATGCCCAGCGCTGGTGGCAGCCTGGCCTGCTGCTGCTCGGTGACGCCGCCCACCCGATGAGTCCGGTGCGAGCACAGGGCATCAACCTGGCGCTGCGCGATGCCTGGGTGGCCGGCTGTGAGCTGGGACCGCTGTTGCGGGAGCAGGCTCCCGAGCCGGCCCTGGATGCAGCCCTGGCCAGGATCGAAGCGCAGCGACGCCCGGAGATCAGCGGGTTGCAGCGACACCAGGCAGCCGAAACGGCCAAGGGGATGCTGCTGCTGCATCAGCCGCAGCTGCGCCGGCTGGCCGCAGCCTCCGCCCCCTGGCTCGGTTCACTGGTGGCCCGGCGCTGGCGCCACGAGCAGAGGCCGTTCCGGCAGGGAATCGGCACACCGACCGGGCTGAACAGATCCGCAGCGGCCGCCACCGCTCCCAGGGCCCTGCCCCCGCAATGATGGGGGCAGCTCCCTGCTGAACGGGCGCCTGCCCAGCCTGCCGCCGATGGTCTCCGCTTCCGTCCAGTCCCGCCGCGCGGCCAGCGCGCTGATCCCGCTGGCCGGAATCGTTCTGCTGGCCACGTCATCCGGCAGCCCGCCTGCCGGAGCTCGGCAGGAACCGCCTTACCCCAGCCAGGAGCAGCTGCGTCAGCTGCAGCTGCTCACCTTCAGCTGCGCCCGGGATAACAGGGCCGTGGCCTGCGACCAGGCCCGTGGCCAGGCCGACCCGCTGCTCGATCACCCCCGCCTGCCAGGCAGCTGCAAGGACGCCCTGTGGCAAATCCGCGAGCAGGCCGTCGTGGCGCCGATCAACAGCTTCGAACGACGGGACCGGCTCGATCGGGTGGCGGTGCAGATCCTGCGCAGTTGTCAGGCCGGCAGCCGACCCGCGACTTCCGGGGGTGGCCAGAGCGAGCAGAAACGACCAGGAGGCTTCGGGCTTCTGCCCTCCAACTGAACCGCTGGCCCTGCCAGCTGATGGCCGGGGAGTGATCAGGGTTTCGGGGCGGCGGCGGAGCCGAACTCCATCAACTGAAGCAGCTCCCGAGCCGTGGCCTCCATGAAAGCCACGGACCAGCTCAGCTGAACCACGGCCCGCTCCGCCAGAGCACAGGCGGGATCCACCTGGCCAGGGCCGGCCTCACAGCTGGCTGACAGCCCGAGCAGCGCGTTGGTGAGCTTGCCCCGCAGGCAGCTCTCAGTCCCGGCGCGAGCCAGCACGGCTTCCGCCGCCGCTCTGGAGCGAGCTCTCGCCTCGGCGATGGGCAGGGCCGGAGCAGCCCCCTGCACGGCCGCGGCGGTAGGCAGAGCAGGCCCAGCGAGCAGCAGTGCGGCCAACGCCACGAACCGGCGGGAGCGGGAGCGGGCTCGTCGGCCCGAACCAGGCGGTCCTTGGCGCACGGCGTTGGCCATCAACGGAGAGGCGCTGCGAGAAGCACAGCATCAACGTAGCCAGGCTGCCCGATCCCGCCTGCAACCAGGGCTAATTTGGGCGCGCTCCGCGTCGGCGCCATGTCCGCAACCGTTCAGCAGATCAGTCTGGCGACGCCGTTCAGCGACCAGAAACCTGGGACATCCGGCCTGCGCAAGAGCAGCCGGCAATTCGAAATCCCCCACTACCTGGAGAGCTTCATCGAAGCCAGCCTGCGCGTGCTGCCGGGTGTCGCCGGCGGCACGCTGGTGGTGGGCGGCGACGGTCGCTATGGCAACCGTCGCGCCATCGGCGTGATCGCCCGCATGGCCGCCGCTCACGGCGTGGCCCGGCTGATCACCACCACAGACGGAATCCTTTCGACACCTGCTGCCTCCAATCTGATCCGCCAGCACGGCGCCATCGGCGGTGTGATCCTTTCGGCCAGCCACAACCCCGGCGGCCCCGACGGGGACTTCGGCGTGAAGATCAACGGCGCCAATGGCGGCCCCGCGCCCGAATCGATCACCGACGCCATCCATGCCGTCACCCGCAGCCTGGACGGCTATCGCATCCTCGATGGCGTTGCGGATCTCAACCTGGAGCAGCCCGGCAGCCAGCGGCTGGGCGAGCTGGCCGTTGAGGTGATCGACGGCGTCGATGCCTACGTGGCGTTGATGCAGAAGCTGTTCGACTTCGATGCCATCAGCGACCTGCTGCGCGGCGATTTCCCCATGGCCTTCGACGCCATGCACGCCGTGACCGGCCCCTACGCCCGGCGCATCCTGGAGGATCTGCTGGGGGCGCCTGCCGGCAGCGTTCGCAACGGCACGCCCCTGGAGGACTTCGGTGGCGGCCACCCCGACCCGAACCTCACCTACGCCCACGACCTGGCCGAGCTGCTGCTGGGCAGCGACACCTACCGCTTCGGTGCCGCCTGCGACGGCGATGGCGATCGCAACATGATCCTGGGTACGCGCTGCTTCGTGAACCCCAGCGACAGCCTGGCGGTGCTCACCGCCAACGCCAGCCTGGTGCCCGGCTACGCCGAGGGGCTGGCTGGCGTGGCCCGCTCGATGCCCACCAGCGCCGCTGTCGATGTGGTGGCCAAGGAATTGGGCATTCCCTGCTTTGAAACGCCCACCGGCTGGAAGTTCTTCGGCAACCTGCTCGATGCCGGCCGCATCACCCTCTGCGGCGAGGAGAGCTTCGGCACCGGCTCCAATCACATCCGCGAGAAGGATGGTCTCTGGGCAGTGCTGTTCTGGCTCAACATTCTGGCCAGGCGCCGGGAACCCGTCAGCCGGATCATGGCCGAGCACTGGAGCCGCTTTGGCCGCCACTACTACTCCCGCCACGACTACGAAGCGATCCCCACTGAGGCTGCCCATGGCCTCTACGACCGGATGAAGGCGATGCAACCGGCCTTGGTGGGCCAGGCTTTCGCCGGCCGCACGATCGCCACCGCCGACGATTTCGCCTACACCGATCCGGTGGAGGGCTCCCTGACCGCCGGCCAGGGGCTGCGCCTGTTGCTCGATGACGGCAGCCGTGCGGTGCTGCGTCTCTCGGGCACCGGCACCCAGGGCGCCACCCTGCGGGTGTACCTCGAGAGCTATGTCCCCCCAGGCGGCGACCTCAGTCAGGATCCCCAGGCCGCCCTGGCAGAGCTGATTGGGGCGATCGACGCCCTCGCGGAGATCCGGCAGCGCACGGGTATGGATCGGCCGACCGTGATCACCTGATCTGGTTGAGCTGCTGGTCTGCCGAGACCAGCCATCAGGCCGGAGGCTCCTCACCCCGGCCCCGCTTGTGGCGATGGTGCTGGTGATACTCCGGCTCGGGGCTGGCCACCTGCAGCTGCCGTACCGCTTCGATCGACAGACCCGCCAGCAGGCCGAAACCTGACAGCAGCACCAGCAACCAGAACTGGGCCGACGGGGTGATCTGGGCGGTGGTGCTGGCGGCAAGCCGTCGCAGCAGCAGGGCCGCGGCCAGACCGATGGCGGCCCCGATCAGACCGATGACAACGATCTGGCGTCCCCGAAAACGGACCTGTGTCTGGGACTGGCGCGGCAGATCGGCCATCGATCAGGTGGGCTGCTCTGCGGGAGGTGGGGCCGTGAACTGCTTGAGCACCACATAGAAGGCCGGCACCACCAGCAACGACAGCACCGTGGCCACGGTGAGGCCACCAAACACGACCGTGCCAAGGGAAGCCTGGCTGCGGGCCCCGGCGCCGCTGGCCAGCACCAACGGCAGAAAGCCGAACAGGGAGGAGATGGCCGTCATCAGGATCGGCCGAAACCGGGCACTGGCCGCCTCGCGGGCCGCCTCAAGCGGGGAGTGGCCCTCCGCCATCCGTTGGTTGGCCAGATCCACGATCAGAATCCCGTTCTTGGCCGCCAGAGCGATCAACATCACAAGCCCCACCTGGGCGTAGATGTTGAGCACCTCCTGACGCAGGGCCAGAAACAGCAAAGCCCCAAGCATGGCGGTGGGCACCGTCATCAGGATGATCAGGGGGTCGGTGTAGCTCTCGTACTGGGCCGCCAGCACCATGTACACCACCACGATGCCCAGGGCGAACACCACAACGGCCAGGGCACCGGCCTTGATCTCCTCGCGGGAGATACCGGTCCAGTCGGAGCCGATCGACGGTTGATCGAGCTGCTCAAACAGATCTCGGATCGTGTTGATCGCCTCACCCGAGCTCACACCTGGAGCCGCCAGCCCTTCCACTCTGATGCTTCTGAACAGGTTGAAGCGCGGAATCAGGGAGGGGCCGGACTGCTGCTCCAACTGGATGAACTCCGACAACGGCACAGGCCGTCCAGAGCGATCGTTGACCGTGAGGGCCGCCAGCTGGTCAGGGCTCGAGCGCCGGTCGGCGTCGGCCTGCACGAACACCCGACGCACCCGGCCCTCATCGAAGGTGTCATTCACGAACAGGCCGCCGATGTTCAGGCTGATGGCCCGCATCGCCGCCCCGTAGTCCACGTTCAGGGCCGCCATCCTGTCGCGGTCAACGGTGACCTGCAGCTGGGGCGCCTCCGGCGAGAACTGGGTGAACACCCGCTGAAAGCGACCACTGGCATTGGCGGCTCCCACCAACCGGTTGGCCACCGCCGCGAAGTCGCTCAGGCTGAGGCCACCGCTGCTCTGGTCGAGCAGCTGCAGCTCAAACCCGCCGCCGGTGCCGTAGCCCGGGATCGCCGGCAACTCCTGCACCACGACCCTGGCCTCCTGGATCGGCGCCAGCTTGGCGTTCAATCGGGCCACGATCGCCCCCAGCCTCTGCTCAGCGGCAGGACGGTCCTCCCAGTCCTTGACGCCGAAGAAGAAGAAACCCCGGTTCGGGCTGTTGCCATCGAAGCTGGCGCCACTGAACAGGGCCGCGCTGACGATGTCGGGCTCACCGCGCAGCACCTCGGCCACGCGCGCATTCACGGCCCGGGTCCTGGCCAGGGGCTGGCCGTCGGCCAGCTGCACGACCCCGATGGCGTAGCCCTGATCCTCGATCGGTACGAAGCCGGTCGGCATGGCGGTGAACGCGAAGCCGGTGAGCACCACACCCGCCGCCAGACCCGCCAACACCAGCCGGCGATGGTTGAGGCTGGCATCCAGCAGCCTTCGGTAGCCCGCCTGAACGCGGCCATAGCCACTGTTGAAGGCGGCGAAGATCCAGGGGGTAGCCCAACCGAACAGCGCGCCGATCAGCCCGAAGATCACAATGGGCCAGGGTTCGATCCCTGGCACCGCGATCAGAGCCACCACGAGGCCTCCCAGGGCGAAGGGCAGACGCAGGGGCAACCGGCTGAGCAGCGCCAGCGCGAACCCCACCACAGCTCCCACCATCAGAGCGAACAGGCCCGGCACCACACCGGTGCCGCCCAGCAGCAGGCCATAGATCAGCCCGATGAACCCGCCGGCAATGGCGTAGGTGCGACGGCTGGGTGGTGCCTGATCCCGGGCCAGCAACAGGGCCGAGAGCATGGGTGAGAAGGTGAGGGCGTTGAAGGTGGAGATCGCCACTGAAAATAGGATCGTGGCCGCAAACTGCTTGTAGATGGTGCCTGTTGCACCAGGAAAGAACAGCACGGGCACGAACACGGCCAGCAGCACCAGAGAGGTGGCGATCACGGCCCCGAACAGGTCATCCATGGTGGAGCGGGCGGCAGCGAGGGCCGACAACCCGGATGCCTTCTTGGTGGCGGTGTCCTCCACCACGGTGATGGCGTCGTCCACCACCAGCCCCGTGGCCAGCACCAGGCCGAAGAGGGTGAGCTGGTTGAGGGAGAAGCCGAACGCCTTCACGAAGGCGAAGGTGCCCACCAGCGCCACGGGGATGGCGATCGCCGGCACCAGGGTGGCCTTCCAGTCCTGCAGAAAGATGAACAGCACCAGCACCACCAGCACCACCGCGTCGCGCAGGGCACTGCTCACCCCCTGAATCGAGGCGTTGATGAAATCGGTGGAGTCGATGATCAGCTCCATGGTCATGCCGACCGGCATCAACGGTTCAAACGCAGCCAGCACCTGTTTCACCCCACGCGACACCTCCAGGGCATTGCTGCCGCTGAGCTGATAGATCGCCATGCCCACCGAGGGAACGCCGCGCAGGTCGGTGGCCTCCACATCAAACGACTCACCCCCCAGGGTCACCCGGCCCACATCCCGCAGGCGCAGCAGGCCGCCATTAGCACTGGTGCGCAGGATCAGGTTCTCGAAATCCTCCACGCTGGTCAGCCGCCCCTGCAACTGCACCGACAGGGTGTACTGCTGATCCGGTGGCGCCGGCGCACCGCCGATCTGACCGGCCGGCACCAGCCGGTTCTGGCTGCGCACCGCGCTCACCACATCGTCGGCACTGAGACCGTTGGCCGTGAGACGGGTTGGATCGAGCCAGAGGCGATAGGCCAGTTCGCGGTTACCGAAGTAGGTGAGGCTGCCCACACCCGGGACCCGGCGAATCGCATCGGTGAGGTTCTGATCGAGCAGGCCGCTGATCGTCTCGACGCTGTAGGGATTGGCAGCATCCTCACTGCTGAAGTTGACCACCAGCAGAATTGAGGTGGAGGCCTGATTCACGGTCACACCCGCCTGGCGCACCTCCTCGGGCAGCCTTGGCTGGGCCAGGGACACCCGGTTCTGCACGTTCACCTGGTTGATGTCGCGGTTGCTGCCGCTGGCGAAGAACACCGTGATGGCGCTGGTGCCGTCCGCGCCGCTGGTGGAGGTGAGGAACTCCATGTTCTCCACCCCGTTGATCTGCTGCTCGAGCACACTCGTCACCCCCTGCTCCACGCTCACCGCATCGGCGCCCACGTAGCGGGAGCTGACGTTCACCGTGGGCGGGGCGATGTCCGGCAGGCTTTCGATCGGCAGCAGAGGCAGGGCGATCAACCCGGCGAACACCACCAGCAGGCTGCACACCGTGGTGAGCACGGGGCGGATGATGAAGCGGTTGGAAGGGGACATGGCAGGGCCCGCTCAGTTCACCTGCACGGGGGACCCATGGCGCAGGTTCAGCAGATTGGAGGTGATGACCTGCTGGCTGGCAGCCAACCCCCGCAGCACGGGGTAACGATTGCGCTGCAGGGGGCCGAGCCGAACGGGCACCTGCAACGCAAACCGCCCGTCGGCAGGGAGCTCGGCAAGGACCTTGGCGCTGATCCGGCCAGGATTGGCCCTGAGCTGCTCCAGCGTGCCGACCACAAAGACAAAACTCTGGCCCGACAGCTGGGTGACCGCCGCAAATGGCACCGACAGCTGGGTGTCGCTGGCCAGCACCAGCCGAGTGCGCGTGCGCAGCCCGGAGCGCAGATCCCCACGGGCATTGGGGAACTCCGCTTTCACCAGCAGCGACTGGCTGCTGGCGATGATGCCTGGATCGATCGAGCGCACCTGACCCTCGGCCAGGGGACGGTTGCTGGCCGGGTCCATCAGCACCACCGGCTGCCCCACCCGCACCCGCTCGGCGTACACCGCGGGCACATCGATGCGGGCCAGCAGACGGTCATTGCGGATGATGGAGGTGAACGGACTGCCGGCCTGAATCACATCCCCGGCCTTGACCTGCAGATCCCCCACCACACCGGCGATCGGTGCCTTGAGATCACGGAACTGCAGATCCGCCTGGCGGGCCACCAGCTGCTGACGTGAGGAGATGAACTGCTGGCGGGCCTGATCGCGGCGCAGGGCCGTTTCGGCACCCATCCGCGCCAGCATGTCGAAGCGCTCGAAGTTGATCCGATCGGTTTCGGCCTGAGCCTTGAGCGCCTCCACCTCGGCCCTCAGCTGCACCTGATCAAGCACCAGCAGGCGCTGGCCCTGGCTCACCTGATCCCCCTGACGCACCAGCAACTGCTCGATCCGGCCGGAGGCCTGGGCCGCCAGCGCCACCTCATCAAGTGCCTCCAGCGTGCTCACCGTCTCCACACTCTGGCTGAACTGGGCCGGCGCCACGGGAGCGGTCTGCACCGGGAGCGCACGTTGCTGCACAACCGGTGCCTTCGACTGACAAGCCGCTGTTGTGACCATCATCAGAAGCAGGCTCAGGCCGAGCCCACCAGCCCTGAATCGTTGCGGCAAGGGAGGCATCATCGGCGGAGGGGATCAGCGCAACAGGACGATCAGCGCAACAGCACAAGGACCGTCAAGGAGAAACCTGGCGCGCTGAATCAACATTCTGAATCAGCAGGGTGCATCAGCAGGCTGAAAAAACCAGGCTGAAGAAACAGGCTGAACCCACAGATGCAGGGAGCAGGTTGATCAGGGTCTAACAAGGGTGGGTGTGCGAGTGAGCCCTCAGGAGACGAAGTCCTGTGCCCAGCCACAGCAGGCTACCCACAGATTCGAGCGCCAACGGATTCTGTCAGATCTCCTCCGGTCCTTCCGGTTCCCCCAGCTGGGTGAGGGCCAGCTGGCGCATGGTTTCGCCCCAGGCCGCACAACCGCCAGCACCGCTTACCAGGATCAGGGCCTTGAGCAAGGAGATCGGACGCAGGGACTCCCCCGGCGTGCTGGTGACGCGGTGCACCAACACCAGGAGCACGCTGGCGGCCAGAGTAGCCAGAGCCGCACTGAGCACGATGCGGCGGCGATCGACCCGATGCTGACGGCCCTTGCGGTAACCGGGTGGATGGGGGAGCGGCATGGATCGAATCAGGCCGGTGGGGGAATGTCAGGTCCCAGCGGATCAGCGTCGGCGCTGGCGGGGAACCAGGCCTCCTCCAGCTGCTTCATCAGCACATAAAAGGAAGGAACCACAAACAGACTCAGCCCCGTGGCCACCAGCAGGCCGCCGAAAATCACGGCCCCGAGTGAGCGCTGGCTGAGGGCCCCGGCACCACTGGCCACCAGCAAGGGGAAGAAGCCGGCCAAGGCCGCCATCGCCGTCATCAAAATGGGGCGCAGGCGCGATCGGGCCGCACCCGACGCCGCCTCCGCAGCCGCCATGCCCTGCTCCATCCGCTGGTTGGCCAGATCCACGATCAGGATTCCATTCTTGGCGGCCAGGCCGATCAATGTCACCAGACCCACCTGGGCATAGACGTTGTTCACCTGGCCGCGCAGCACGAGCAAGGCCAGAGCACCCAGCATGGCCAGGGGCACAGTCATCAGGATGATCAGCGGATCGATGTAACTGCCGTACTGGGCCGAGAGCACCAGATAGACCACCACGATCCCCAGGGCGAACACCAGGGCGGCCAGGGCCCCGGCCTGCACTTCGGAGCGGGTGAGGGCCGACCAGTCTGAGCCGATGTTGCTGAGATTGAGCTGCCGGAAGGTGGCCATCAGGGTGTCGATCGCCTGACCGCTGCTGCGGCCCATGGCCTCCACGCCCTGAATGAGCACGGTCCGATAGAGGTCAAAGTGGCTGATGATCGGCGGCGCGCTGTCCAGCCGCACCTTCACCACATTGGCGAGGGGAATCAGTTTGCCGCTGCGGTCGGGCACGTAGAGATTATCAAGCGATTGCACCACCTCTCGCTTACTTCCCTCGGCCTGCACATACACCTGACGGTACTGCTGATTCTCGTAGGTTTGGTTTACAAAACTACCGCCGTTGATGGTGCCGAGCACCTGCATGGCCTGGCCGAAGTCGATGTTCAGGGAAGCCATCCTGTCCCGGTCTGGCTCCAGTCGCCACACCGGTGCGTCGCTGATGAACTGGGTGTAGAGATTACCGAAATCGCCCGTGGCCCTGGCCTTACCGATCAGCTTGCCCGCCATCTGGGCCAGATCGGTGGGGCTGTAGCCACCATTGCTGAGGTCATTGAACTGGAACGAGAGACCACCCTGAGCACTGAAGCCGGGCACGGCCGCAGGCGACTGGGCCAGCACCAGCGCACCGGGAATCTCATGGAACTCCTTGTTGAGGCGGGCGATGATCTCCTGGGCCGACTGGCCTTTGCCACTGCGCTCATCAATCGGCCGCAGCCCGAAGAAGAACAGACCCTGGTTGAGCGAGCCACCATTGAAGCCAGCCCCACCAACAATCTCACCGGAGATGATTTCTTTCTCCTTGGCCAGGATCGCCTGAGCCTTGGTGGCGACCTCCATGGTCGCCTCGATCGAGGCCTGCGGGGGGAGCTGAATGATTCCAAGACCGTAGCCCTGATCCTCCGTGGGCACAAAGCCGGTGGGAATGGCGGTGAACGCCACCCCGGTCAGCACGATGCCCCCCAGAAGCAAGAGTGCGACCAACCGACGCAGCCGGATCACCTGATTCAAGACGCGGCCGTAGACGTTGGCCAGGCGATCAAAGCCTGCATTGAAGGCCTTGAAGATCGGCATCAGGAAGGTGCCCACCAGAGCACCGAGGCCGCCGAGCACAATCGCCAGCAACCAGCCGCCGGCCATGGCACCGTAAATCCCACCGAAGGCACCGCCGATCAGGGTCCAGCGCAGACCGCGGGGCTCGGTCTTGCCACCGCCCAGCAGCAGGGCCGACTGCAGAGGTTTGCCGGTGATCGCATTGAACGTGGAGACCAGGATCGAAAAGACGATCGTGAGTGCGAACTGGCGATAGATCACACCGGTAGCCCCGGGGAAGAAGGTCACCGGCACAAACACCGCCAGCAGCACGAGCGCTGTGGCCAGAATGGCGCCGGTGAGCTCCTTCATGGCGTTGGAGGCGGCCCTGAATGGGCGGTCGCCCGCTTCGATCCGGGCCGATACCGCCTCCACCACCACAATCGCGTCGTCCACCACCAGACCGGTGGCCAGGATGATGCCGAGGAGGGTCAGCTCGTTGATCGAAAACCCGAACACCTTCACGAAGATCAAGGCGCCAAGCAGGGCGATTGGCAGGGCCAGGGCGGGCACGGCAGTGGCTTTCCAGTCCTGCAGAAACAGGAAGATGATCAGCAGCACCAACACCACGGCGTCACGCAGAGCATCGAGGGCGCCCTCAATCGAGGCATTGATGAAATCGGTCTGGTCAAACACCTTCTCCAGCACCACACCGGGGGGGAGGGTATTGCTGAAGCTGGTGAGCACCTCATCCACGGCCTTGGCGGTGCTGATGGCGTTGCTGCCAGGCAGCTGGATCACACCAAAGCCAACACAAGGGTAACCGGTGCGGGCATTGACAGCCTGCTGGTTGAAGTTCTGAAAAGCATACTCAGCACGGCCGACATCCCCAACACGAATCAGGCCGCCATCGGGTCCCTTGGCGAGAATGACATCTTCAAACTGTTGGACAGTTTCCAGAGTCCCATTCACCAAAATCGGGAATGTGGTGCGATTGGCGCGGGTGGAGGGCGGGCCGCCGATGCTGCCAGCAATCACAATCTGATTCTGGGATTTCAGAGCCTCAACAACTGCATCAACACTTAGGTTGAAACGGGCAAGACGCTGCGGATCCACCCAGATTCGATAGGCCGGGCTACTGGCGCCGAAGATATTCACCTGACCCACACCGTCGGCCCGAGTCAGGGGGTAATAAAGGTTGAGCTGGAGCAGGCCATTGAGATACTCCCGGCTGAACTGCCCCGCTGTCGACGTGAGGTTGTAAACCAGAAGATAGCTGCTCGCCGTCTGCTGAACGGTCACCCCCTGAGCATTGACCTGAGGCGGCAACTGGGGGCTGGCGGTTTGCACCCGGTTAAGCACATTCACCTGATCGATATCAGGATCCGTACCTGCCTTGAAGTACACGTTCACCTGGCTGGTACCCTGGCTGGTACTGAACGAGGTGATGTAATCCATCCCCGGCGCACCGTTGATCTGTTCCTCGAGAGGGCCCGTCACCGCACTCTCCACGGTGAGCGCGTCGGCCCCCGGCAGATTGGCGTTCACCTGCACCGTGGGCGGGGCAATGTTCGGCAGGTTCTCGATCGGCAGCAGCGGCAGGCTGATCAGGCCGGCCATCAGGATCAGGATGCTGCACACCGTGCTGAGCACGGGGCGGCGAATGAAGGTGTCGGAAAGACTCATCGGGCCTGGGTCCGGCTGGCGGCGGGCAGGCGCATGCCGGCGAACGGGCTCTGCAGCGCCGTGGCCGACTGCACCGAGAGGCCGCTGCGCAGCTGGGCCAGATTGCCCACCACCACGGTGTCTGCGGCAGTGAGGCCCTCCAGCACCGGGTAGGCGCCGGCCTGCAGGGTCCCCAGACGCACGGGCACCTGAATGGCCACGGGAAGATTGGCCACGGGCGGGGGATCGAGCTCCCGGCCGAGGCGGCGCCGGGCCTCCTCCGCGCTCACCGCCAGGAACACAAAGGTCTTGCCCGCCTGCAGCAGCACAGATTGCTGGGGAATGGCCAGCACCCGACGCTGGTCGAACACCAGGGTGGCGCTGACCCGCTCGTTGTTGCGCAGGGCCCCATCGGGATTGTTGAAGGCTGCCTTCACAAGCAACGTCTGGCGCTCCTTGTCGAGATCCGGTGCCACGAACACCACCTGGCCGGTGGCCCTCGGGCGGCGTGGGTCAGGCCCCTTGAGAATCACCGGCAGACCAGGGCGCACCCGGTCGCTGAGCTCGCCAGGCACATCGATTCGCACCCAGAGCCTGCTGTTGTCAACCACACTGGTTACCACCTGGCCCGCCTGGATCACATCACCGATCTTGAAGTTCAGGCTGCCCACATACCCCTCAATCGGAGCCACCACGTTCTTGTAGGCGAGGGTGGCGCTGGCGGCCTTGAGTCGGTCGCGGCTCTGGATGGCCTGAGTCACATAGAAGTCGCGGTCTTTGGTGGAGACGGCCCCTTGCTGATTGAGAAAGATGTAGCGCTCGGCGTTGATGAAATCCTTACGAGCCTCTGCCGCATCGGCATCGACTTCAGCCCTCTGCTGCACCTGATCCAGGCGGAACAGCAGGTCTCCCGGCCGCACGCTCTGCCCCTCATTGACAGGCATGGAGGTGATGCGACCGGCAATCTCCGAAGCCAGGCGGATCTCGCGGATCGCTTCGAGCGTGCTCTGGTAGTCGGCCGAGTCGGTGATGAGCTGGGGGCTGGGGTTCACCAGCTGCACCCGGGGAGGCACTGCCGCCGGCAGTCTGGGCCTGCTGCAGGAAGCCAGCAAGGATGCCCCGAAGCAGGCACTGAAGAGAGCAACAAGCACCCTGGCTGCCGGGACGGCTCGACTTGCGCGCACGGATACAGGCTGGTTACGCAGCAAGCTACACAAGGCGCCGGTGTTGCCAAGTGCCCTCGGAACAGTCTCTGAGCCGGACCTGCAGCAACAGGACAACCAAGACTCCGCCGGCACCTGACGTCAGCATCACCCACCTCTGCCGAACTGAACACCCTCAGCCGTGACCGATCTCTTCAGCCACCAACGGCAGGTGCAGCTGCAGAAGCTGGCGCCCCTGGCCGACCGGCTGCGCCCCCGCTGCCTCGATGACTTCGTCGGCCAGGAAGCAATTCTCGGTCCGGGGCGGCTGCTGCGGCGCGCCATCACCGCCGACCGGGTGGGCAATCTGATCCTGCATGGGCCGCCCGGAGTGGGCAAAACCACCCTGGCCCGGATCATCGCCGGCAGCACCCGGGCCCACTTCAGCAGCCTCAATGCCGTGCTGGCCGGGGTGAAGGACCTGCGGGCCGAGGTGGAGGCCGCCCAACAGCGCCTCGCGCGGCATGGGCTGCGCACGATTCTGTTCATCGATGAGGTGCACCGCTTCAACAGCAGCCAGCAGGACGCCTTGCTGCCCTGGGTGGAGAACGGCACCCTCACCCTGATCGGTGCCACCACCGAGAACCCCACCTTCGAGGTCAACAAAGCGCTGGTCAGCCGCTCGCGCCTGTTCCGGCTGCTGCCGCTCGAACCGCCACACCTGCACCAGCTGCTGCAGCGGGCGCTGGCCGACCCGGAGCGGGGCTATGGCGATCGCACCATCGCGCTCGCCGCTGAGGCGGCAGACCACCTGGTGGACGTGGCCGGCGGTGATGCCCGCAGCCTGCTCAATGCCCTGGAGCTGGCGGTGGAAACAACGGAGCCCGATGGTGACGGCAGGATCACCATCGATCTGGCCACCGCCGAGGAATCAATCCAGCAGCGGGCCGTGCTCTACGACAAGCAGGGCGACGCCCACTTCGACACGATCAGTGCCTTCATCAAGTCGCTGCGCGGCAGCGATGCCGATGCGGCCCTGTTCTGGCTGGCCCGGATGGTGGAGGCCGGGGAAAATCCACGGTTCATCTTCCGGCGCATGCTGATCGCGGCCGGTGAGGATATCGGTCTGGCCGACCCCCAGGCGATCGTGGTGGTGGAAGCCTGCGCCGCGGCCTTCGAGCGGGTGGGCCTGCCGGAGGGGCTCTATCCCCTGGCCCAGGCCGCCCTCTACCTGGCAGCGGCCGAGAAGAGCAACAGCGCCCTGGCCTTCTTCGACGCGCTCCGCACCGTACGGGCCACGGCCCGCCAGGACGTGCCGTCGCACCTGCGCGATGGCAACCGCGATGGCCAGCTGTTCGGCGACGGCGTGGGCTACCGCTACCCCCATGCCTATGCCGAACACTGGGTGGCCCAGCAGTACCTGCCTCGCAGCCTGCAGGGGGAAGTGTTCTGGCAACCGGGCCGCCTGGGCTGGGAAGGAGCACGGCGCCAGCGGCTGCAGCAGCGCCGGGCGGCCCAGCTGGCGGCGGCGGCGGAATCGTCCCACGATGGCGAAACCTGGCTGAGCAGCAGCCCGGACGATCCCGCGCTGACCCGCTGGCTGCAGCGTCAGTCCGTCGCCGAGGGGGCCCGGCTGGATGCCCTGCGGCGGCGCTTCTGGCAGGGCGTCAGCTGGCGGCGCCACGACCGGGTGCTGCTGCTTGACGCCCAGTCACTTCTCTGGGCGCTCGATCCGATTGAGGCGACGCCCGAGGGGGGGGTGGTGATCACCGTTGCCGACACCAGCTGCCGGCAGCGGCTGGAGGCGCAACTGGAGCTGCTCGACAGCCTGCGCCGCCCCCAGATCCTGACCATCACACCGGACAGTGCCGAGCCGCTGGCCGAGGCCTGCGGCGCAGGTCGATTCGAATGGATCGCCGCCCGCCAGCCATGGCCGCGACAATCCCCTGCCGTGATCCAGACCTGGTGGCAGGCGCTGGAAACCCTGCTCACGGCTGACGGAGAATGCAGGCTGCTGTTCAGTGGGCCTCGCCTGGGACCAGCCGGATCCTTGCTGCGGCTGCTGACAGACCAGGAGAGGAATGGGGTTGCCCCTGAACAGCTGGAGTGCCTCAGACAGATTGCCGCCGCTGAGGGCCAGGCCCTGGCAACCGAGGGAGCCGAGCTGAACCACTGGCGCGATGGGGCCCAGGCCGCGGGCTGGCAGCTGCAGGAGCAGTGCTGGCTCGAAAGCCTGGGGCTTGAGCTCAGCCCGGCGCTGCTGGAGCGCTGGCTGGCGCCCCAGAGCGCCTATCGCCGCCGCCTCGGCTCCAGCCTTGACGCCGACACGATCAGCCGGCTGGGTGAGCTGCTGGATCGCCAGCGGGGCAGCAGGCTGCCCCAGGAACTGGAACACACCCTGTTGATCGCCCACCGGCCGGGCTGAGCGGAGCACGCTCCCCCGGGCATCACCAGAGCCCGCGGATCACAGAGGGCTGGGGAGCCGGAACCGCGGCTGGAGCCTGGGTGTTGATGCGCACCTGAGCCACCGGGTCGCTCTGCTGATTGGCCTGAATGCAGGCGGGCAGGAAGACATACCAGGAAAGCAGGGACGTGCACTGGGCCTCGCCCTGGCAACGGCCTTCAGCACAGACGTTCTGAGCACCGCTGTAGGTGTTGCAGAAGTCGGCCAGGCGCATGTCGACGGGCAGATTGGCCATGATGCCGGCCGCAGAGATCTGACCGTCGCGAGCATCAGCAATGATGGCCGCCCGCAGGGCCTGCACCGAATAGCTGGTCTTGCTCCAATAAGGGAAATAGCTGGTGGTCTGATTTTTAAGGAATTTCACTCCGTTGGCGGAGTAGAGGAAGCGGCTCACCCCCACCATGTCAACGGAGTAGGTCTTGTTGAGGCCTTCACGTACCTCATCAGCTGTCCACCCCGAGCTGTTCAGACCACTCTGCAGTCCGCGATCCGTCACCTCACCGGATTCAAGAAAAGTCTTCATTGCCGCCCTATTGGTGGACCAGACGGCACCGCCGGTGTTCCAACGGATCGGCAGACCGTTATCCACCGAGGCGGCGGCAGGGAGCACCATTGCCACCAGACCTGCGCCAACAACAAGACCTGCCATCACAGGCCGGTTCATGGTCTTCAGTGGCCTGTTCATGGTCTTCACTAGCCTGATCATGATCTTCACTGTTGGATCAAGGACCTCATCTGGACCGTAGCCAGCGCTTCCAGAAGGGAAATCGGAGCGCAAGGGGCACTTACAAACTGAAACATGCCGCGAAATCCGCTGCAGATCAGCAAATCACACGCGGTCGATCGGCCACAGGTTCTGCGGCGGATCGAATCCGGGGCGCTTGCCATGGTCTGCTCCCTAAACTCCCGCCAGACAAAGCACACACTCCACCATGGCCCTGGCGATCGGAGTTCAAGCCCCTGATTTCACCTTGCCGGATCAGAACGGTGATCCCGTGCAACTCTCAGCGCTCCGCGGCCAAAGGGTTGTCATCTATTTCTACCCGAAAGATGACACGCCCGGATGCACCAAGGAGGCCTGTAACTTTCGCGATCAATGGCAGGCCTTCGAGCAGCACGGCATGCGGGTGCTCGGCATCAGCAAAGATGGCGCCGCGAGCCACGCCAAATTCATCGCTAAATATTCACTTCCCTTCACGCTGCTCACGGATGCTGAGCCCTGCCCTGTGGCCAGCGCCTATGACAGCTACGGACTTAAAAAATTTATGGGGAAGGAGTACATGGGCATGATGCGCCACACCTTCGTGATCGATCCGGCTGGCGCGATCGAACAGATTTACACAAAGGTCAAGGCGGAGACAATGGCTGACACGATCCTTGCCGATCTGGGCCTGAGCTGAGCGCAGCCAGGGCAGCGAGCGCCAGATCCGGCTGACAGGCCACCCCCAGGGCTGGCGCCAGCCAGGTCCCATCTCCACCGGTCACCCACAACCGGCATTCAGGGTCAGACAAGCGCAGGTCTTGCCAGGCGGCCTGAACCGCGGCAGCCATCCCCAGCCTCACCCCCTGCTCCATCGCCTCTGCTGTGGCGCTGGGCCAGGGCACGCCCACCGCTGCCGCCGCGGGCTCGACCGCGCTGGTGGACCAGGGAAGCTGGCTGGTCGCCTCGGCCAGACTCCGCAGCTGCAGGGCACGACCGGCCTGGATCCGACCACCGGCGAAGACCCCGTCCCGATTCACGCGGGTGAGGCTCAGGGCCGTGCCGGCGTCGGCCACCAGGGCCGCGGTCCTGCCCAGCCGCCAGGCCCGCCAGGCCACCAGCGCCCGGTCCACCCCGATCCAGTCGGGCAGGCCCGCAAGCGGGACAGCACCGGTGTGCAAACGCCGGGAAGGATCAAGCCCAGCCCCCTCAGGCACCGGACCGACCGCAGCCCAGGCCCGCAGCCGGGACAGCAGGGCGAGCGGGATCCCACCGCCAGGCGACGGCGGGGGGCAGCTCCAGCAGCTCAATCCCCCGGATGAATGCCCCACAGCCCAGTGCCAGCGGCTGTTGCCGATCAGCAGCCAGGCGTTGTGGCCGGGTTCCAGATCCAGAGCCGCGCCTGCAGCCTGGAATGACACGGTCAGATCCCCTCTCCCATCAGGCCGGGCAGATGGATTCCGCATTCCTGCTTCAGACCGCTGAACCGGGTGGCACGTCCGTTGAGCGCACCGTCATCGGGTGCACTGGAGTGCCAGTCCCCCACCGTGGAATAGCCCTGCTCGAACAGGGGGTGCTGGGGCAGACCGTGCTCCTGCATGTAGTAGTACACCTCCCGATTTGACCAGTCCAGCAGCGGCCTCAGCGACCAGCGCTGACGCACCCCAGCGAGCACGGCCATCGAGCGGCGGTGATCGGTCTGGCTGCCGCGCACGCCACTGGCCCAGCAGCGCACATCGAGCTGGGCGAGAGCCTGATCCAACGGTTCGACCTTGCGGATCCGGTGATAAAGCTCCAGGTCCTCGACACGGCCGGTCTCCCACAGACGTCCGTGCAGGGCCTCCATCCGGGCGGGGCTGAGCGCAGCCTGGGCCACATGGGGGGTGATCCCCAACAGGCTGCAGAGCTGCTCGGCATAGCGATAGGTCTCGGCGGGGAGATAGCCCGTATCCACCCAGATCACCGGCAGCGACAGCGCCCGTTCAGCCATCAGCTGACTGGCCTGATGGAGCAGAACCGCAGACTGAATCCCAAAGCTCGTGGTGATGGCAAACCCTTCGCCAAAGCAATCCAGCCCCCAGCCCAGACGCGCGGCGGGGGAGAGGGGCAGCAGTTGCGCAAGGGCCGCCTCGGAATCCACCGGCAGGCCGCAACGGTCTGGGGGGAGGGCTGTCGCTGGAGCAATCACCATTTACGCATCATCGCCCCGCATCCGCCCCGCCGCCGGGGATGGCGGGGCGGATGCGGGGCCTCAGCGGTGCGGCCAGGCAGCCATGATCAGCCAAGAGCGGTTGCCGTGATGCCCACCCCCCGCAGCAC
>Ga0208009_1000053_pt1 | contig 30133 bp, 32 predicted proteins | sample Wag4_2014_7_16_FD_187364 | JGI IMG/M metagenome (GOLD analysis project Ga0208009, IMG submission 187364) | Fresh water mixed with fracking chemicals microbial communities from Ohio, USA - Utica-2 Time Series FC 2014_7_16 (SPAdes) (version 2) ...
GATCAGGCCCCGCGCTTCCGGCCCCCGAGCCTTCAGTCCCTCCCCCAGCCGGATCACCGTGGATCGCACCCTCATCCAGGAAATTCTCGAGGTCGTCGAACAGGCCGCCATCGCCTCGGCCAGGCTCACCGGCATGGGCCTCAAGAACGAGGCCGACGCAGCAGCCGTCGAAGCGATGCGCGAGCGCATGCTCAAGATCGAGATGCAGGGCCGCATCGTGATCGGAGAGGGTGAGCGCGATGAAGCGCCGATGCTGTACATCGGTGAAGAAGTGGGCAGCGGCAACGGTCCCGGTGTTGACTTCGCGGTTGACCCCTGCGAAGGCACCAACCTCTGCGCCAACAGCCAGCGGGGCTCGATGGCGGTGCTCGCCGCCTCCGATCGCGGAGGGTTGTTCAATGCTCCCGACTTCTACATGAACAAGCTGGCGGCTCCCCCGGCCGCCAAGGGCAAGGTGGACATCCGCAAGTCGGCCACCGAAAACATTGAAATCCTCAGCCAGTGCCTGGGTCTGCCCAAGGATGAACTGGTGATCGTGGTGATGGATCGGGCCCGCCACAAGGATCTGATCAAGGAGATCCGCTCCACCGGTGCCCGCGTGCAACCGATCTCCGACGGTGATGTCCAGGCCGCCATCGCCTGTGGGTTTGCCGGTACCGGCACCCACTGCCTGATGGGTATCGGTGCCGCACCTGAGGGGGTGATTTCCGCAGCCGCCCTGCGTGCCCTGGGTGGTCACTTCCAGGGGCAGCTGGTCTATGACCCGGCTGTCGCCCAGACCAAGGAGTGGGAAGGTCTGACCCGCGAAGGCAACCTCGCGCGCCTTGCTGAAATGGGAATTAATGATCCCGACAAGGTTTACGAGGCTGAGGAGCTCGCCTGCGGCCAGAATGTTGTGTTCGCGGCAAGCGGCATCACCGATGGCCTGCTGTTTGACGGGGTGAAGTTTGAGAAAGACTGCACCCGCACCAGTTCACTGGTGATCAGCACCCTCGACAACACCGCCCGCTTCACCACCACGGTGCACATCAAGGACGGCGCTCAGAGCATTGCCCTCCGTTGAGAGTGGCCCGATCCCGCGTTCATCTGATTCGCTGAACGGCGTCTGATACCTTCCATGCACATTGCGGTCGTCGGACTGAGCCATCACACCGCTCCGGTGGAGATCCGTGAGCGGCTCAGCATCCCCGAGCAGACGATGGAGGCCTCCCTCCAGCAGCTGCGCCATGACGACCAGGTGCTGGAGGCCTCGATTCTCAGCACCTGCAATCGTCTCGAGATCTATGCCCTGCTGCGCCATCCGGAGCAGGGCATCCGGGCGGTGGGCTCCTTCCTCAGTGAGCACTCCGGTTTGCCGATTGAGCAGCTGACCCCTCACCTGTTCACCTTTCACCACGACGAAGCCGTCGGCCATCTGTTGCGCGTGGCGGCAGGTCTCGACTCCCTGGTGCTTGGAGAGGGCCAGATTCTCTCCCAGGTCAAGAAGATGGTGCGTCTCGGGCAGGAGCACCGTTCCGTTGGCCCGATCCTCAACCGGCTGCTCAACCAGGCGGTGAGCACCGGTAAGCGGGTGCGCACGGAAACCAACCTCGGCACCGGTGCGGTCTCGATCAGCTCTGCGGCTGTTGAGCTGGCCCAATTGAAAGTCGGTCAGAGCCGAGGTGTCGATGAGCTGGTCAGCCTCGACCAGGAGCAGGTGGCGGTCGTTGGCGCTGGGCGCATGTCCCGCTTGCTGCTGCAACATCTGCAGGCCAAGGGCTGCCGGGGGGTTGTGCTGCTCAACCGCACGGTCAGCAGGGCGGATCAACTGGCTGCTGATTTTCCAACCCTGCCGGTGCAATGTCGGCCGTTGACGGACCTCGATCATTGCCTCAGCACCTGCTCGCTGGTGTTCACCAGCACGGCTGCGGAGGAACCGATCATCACCCCGGCTCGGCTGGAGGCCCTCAATCGGCGCAGTTCACTGATGTTGATTGACATTGGGGTGCCGCGCAACATTGCCGCTGATTGCGCTTGCCTCAGCGGTGTCCAGTCGTTCGATGTGGACGACCTGCAGGAGGTGGTGACTCGCAACCAGGAGGCGCGCAGGGAGATCGCCGCCGAGGCGGAAGGGATGCTTGCGGAGGAAGCCCGCCTGTTTCTGGAGTGGTGGGATGGCCTTGAGGCCGTACCGGTGGTGAACCGGTTGCGGCGGCAGCTAGAAGACATCCGCGAACAGGAACTGCAGAAGGCGCTGAGCCGGATGGGGCCAGACCTTTCTGCCCGGGAGCGCAAGGTGGTCGAAGCGCTGAGCAAAGGAATCATCAACAAGATCCTGCATACGCCGGTCACCAACATCCGCGCCCCCCAGCCCCGTCAGCAGCGCCAGGCCTCGATGCGTGTGCTTGAAGAGCTGTTTGAACTCCAGGACCCTCCACCGGGGGGTTGAGCGATGGGTGTGCTGCGACGCCCACTCGGTGATCTGTGCAACAGTTCGTGCCGGGGGTGACCCGGCAACTCGCCCACGGGCAGGCCGCTCCCCTACGGTCTGCCCAGCCCACGGATGGGGACTTTTAGGTATGAAACGTGTTCTGGCGATCATCCTGGGCGGCGGGGCTGGCACCCGCCTCTACCCACTCACCAAGATGCGGGCCAAGCCGGCTGTGCCGCTCGCTGGTAAGTATCGACTGATCGACATCCCGATCAGCAACTGCATCAATTCAGAGATCAACAAGATCTACGTTCTCACCCAGTTCAACAGTGCTTCACTCAATCGTCATCTGACGATGAGTTATAACCTTTCTGCCGGCTTTGGTCAGGGTTTTGTTGAGGTGCTGGCTGCCCAGCAGACCCCCGACAGCCCCAGTTGGTTCGAGGGTACAGCTGATGCTGTGCGCAAGTACCAGTGGCTCTTCCAGGAGTGGGATGTCGACCACTATCTGATCCTCTCCGGTGACCAGCTCTATCGGATGGATTACGGCCGCTTTGTTCAGCACCACATCGACACCGGCGCAGACCTGTCGGTCGGTGCGCTGCCCGTCGATCCCCAGCAGGCCGAGGGGTTCGGCCTGATGCGTACCGACAGCAGCGGTCGCATCCAGGAGTTCCAGGAAAAGCCGAAGGGTGCTGCGCTTGAGGCTATGCGCGTCGATACCCAGAGCCTGGGCCTCAGTGCTGAGGAAGCGGAGCGCAGGCCCCATCTGGCTTCCATGGGGATCTACGTCTTCAGCCGCAGCACCCTGTTCGATCTGCTCGCCACCAACCCGACGGCTACTGATTTCGGCAAGGAAATTATCCCGACTTCCCTGGCGCGGGGCGATCGCCTTCAAAGCTATCTCTTCAATGACTACTGGGAGGATATCGGCACAATTGGCGCGTTTTATGAGGCCAATCTGGCCCTGACGGAGCAACCCAATCCCCCCTTCTCTTTTTACGACGAGAAGTTTCCGATCTACACCAGGCCGCGCTACCTGCCCCCCAGCAAGTTGCAGGACGCCCAGGTCACCCAGTCGATCATCGGAGAAGGTTCCCTGCTGAAAGCCTGCAGCATTCATCGCTGTGTGCTCGGCATCCGCAGCCGCGTTGAGAACGAAGTTGTGCTGCAGGACACCCTGGTCATGGGCGCTGATTACTTCGAGTCCACCGAAGAGCGGCTGTTGCTGCGGCAGCGGGGCGGCATCCCCCTCGGGATCGGCCAGGGTTCGACGGTGAAGGGGGCGATCATCGACAAGAACGTGCGCATCGGCAACGGCGTCACGATCATCAACAAGGACCGCGTGGAGGAAGCCGACCACCCCGAGCTCAACTTCTACATTCGCAACGGCATTGTTGTGGTGGTCAAGAACGGCACCATCGCCGACGGCACCATCATCTGATGGTGCTCTGCCCTGCCCTGCCCTGACGATTTTCCTGCGGCTGGCCTGATCCTCCAGGCCAGCACTTCCTGACAAGGACGTGACCAGGGTGTGACGGATCACGGCGCAGCCGCCGAGGCTTGATCACACTGAAGCCACAGCCTCCTGATCTGATCCATGGGCTCGGCACATTTCGGCCTGATCGGCCTTGGCGTGATGGGTGAAAACCTTGTGCTCAACGCAGAGCGCAACGGCTTCTCCAGCGTCGTCTACAACCGCACCTGGTCCAAGACCGAAGACTTCCTCGCCGGTCGCGGCGCGGGCAAGCAGATCGAGGGTGCGCCCACCCTTGAAGCGTTCGTTGCGGCCCTGGAGCGCCCCCGGCGCATCCTGATGATGGTGAAGGCCGGTGCCGCCGTGGATGCGGTAATCGAGCAGATCTCGCCCCTGTTGGAAGAGGGCGATCTGCTGATCGATGGTGGCAACTCCCTCTACACCGACACCGAGCGTCGGGTGGCGGAGCTGGAGAGCAAGAGCTTCGGCTACATCGGCATGGGCGTCTCGGGTGGCGCTAAAGGGGCTCTGGAGGGGCCCAGCATGATGCCCGGTGGCACCCGGGCTGCCTACGACGCCATCGAATCGCTGGTGCGCAAGATGGCCGCCCAGGTGGATGACGGCCCTTGCGTCACCTACATCGGCCCTGGCGGCGCCGGTCATTTCGTCAAAACGGTGCACAACGGCATCGAATACGGCATCGAGCAGGTGCTCGCCGAGGCCTACGACCTGATGAAGCGGGTGGCGGGTCTCAATGGCGACCAGATGGCCGATGTGCTCAAAGCCTGGAATGACACCGAGGAGCTGGCCTCCTTCCTGGTCGAGATCACTGAGGTGTGCCTGCGCACCAAGGATCCCGAGAGTGGCGGTGATCTGGTGGAGTTGATCGTCGACGCCGCCGGTCAGAAGGGCACGGGCCTCTGGACCGTGGAAAGCGCCCTCAACATGGGTGTGGCCGTTCCCACGATCTATGCCGCCCTCAACGCCCGGGTGATGAGTTCCCTGCGGCCCGAACGTCAGGCCGCCGAGGCGATCCTGCCGGCAGCCCGTCCTGCCACCGAGCCCAGCCACGCCTTTGAGCTGGGCGATCCAGCGGCCGCCATGCCCGCCCTGCGTGATGCCACGATCCTGGCCAGCATCGCCAGCTACGCCCAGGGCATGGCCCTGCTGCAGGAGGCCTCCAAGCTGCACAACTACAACCTCGATATGGCCGCCATCGGCCAGATCTGGAAGGGGGGCTGCATCATTCGCGCCCGCCTGCTGCAGCGCATTCAGGATGCCTACCGCGCTAATCCCGAACTGCCCAACCTGCTGGTGGATCCCTGGTTCGCCCAGCAGGTGAACAGCCGACTGCCGGGCCTGCGCCAGGTCGTGGCCGGTGCCGCCCTGGCCGGCATCCCCGTGCCCTGCTTCAGCAGCACCCTCGATTACATCACCAGCTACGGCAGCGGCCGCCTGCCCCAGAATCTGGTGCAGGCCATGCGCGACTGCTTCGGCTCCCACACCTACGAGCGCGTTGACCGCGGCGGTAGCTTCCACACCGAGTGGCTGGCCTGAGCCCATGGCTGAACGCAGTGCTGACTTCGGCAATGTGCACCTCACGGTGGTCGGCGATGCCGATGACCTGGCGGCCCGTTGTGCTGAAACGATCGCCTCGGCCATTGACCTGGCCCTGGCGGAGCGTGATCGTGCCCAGATCGCCCTTGCCGGCGGGGAGACCCCTAAGGCCACTTACATCCGCTTAGGGCAGGAACACCTGCCCTGGGATCGCGTCGATGTGCTGCTCGGTGACGAGCGTTGGGTGCCCGCCGATGATCCAGCCAGCAATGCCCGCATGGTGCGGACCACACTGCTGGCACAACCCTCGGCAGGCCTGGCGCGGCTCCACCCCGTCCGCACCGACTTGGCGACGCCGGCCGAAGGCGTCCTCGCCTACGCGTCCCTGTTGCGTCAACTGTGTGCGGGCGACCCTCCCTGCCTCGACCTCGTCCTGCTCGGCCTGGGGGATGACGGCCACACCGCCTCCCTGTTCCCGGGCACAGCAGCTGCGGCAGAGCGCAGCAACCTCGTCACGATTGGCGAGGGCAAGGGGCTGCCGCGCATCACCCTGACGGCGCCGGTGCTGTCGGCAGCCCGCCAGGTGGTGTTTCTGGTCAGTGGCGTCAGCAAGCGTCAGGCTCTGCAGCGCCTGCTCGATCCAGAAGAGCCCGCTGAGCGCACACCAGCCCGCCTGGTGCAGCCGCGCGGACGCATCAGCGTCCTCGCCGATCAGGACGCGGCTGCCGACCTGCCGCTTTGATGGCTGACGAGTCCCGTTCCGTCCAGCCATCGCTCCTGATCGCCGCCGGTGCGGGGTTCAGCGGCTGGACGACCCTCAACGACACGATCATGGGGGGGCGCAGTTCGGGATCCTGCGGCGCAGGGTCGGCCGGTTTGCTGATGGAGGCAGAGGTGGTCGCCGAAGGCGGTGGCTTTGTCAGTTGCCGCTCTCCTGATTTCGTGCCGCCGCTCGATCTCAGCGCTTACGGGGGCCTTGCCATCGAGCTTGAGGGAGATGGACGTCGTTACAAACTGGCCATTGCCTGCGCCGACCGCGTCACGGGTGCTGCCGCCTTCTTCCCGGGCGGTCTGCGCTGGGTTGTGGAGTTCAGCACGGATCCTGATGGCATCAGCCGGGTGATGTTGCCGTTCAACCGTCTGACCGCCAGTGTGCGGGCCCAACCGCTGGCCTTGCCCTTGCGGTTTGATCCGGCCCGGATCAGGCGGCTGCAGATTCTGCATTCCCGCTTCAATGACAGGGGAGGGGAGAATCCCGGCTTCCGGGCCGGTCCGCTGCGACTCCTGATTCGCCGCATCGAGGCGGTGCCGTCAATCGACTGAACGAATCGGGGTCCGGCATGGCTGAACAAGCTCTTGATCTGAGTCTTGAGGCGCTGGCGAGAGCCGCTGATCTCTGCCATCCCCCCTGGCAACACGCTGTTCGGGTAGTCAATCCTGAGACACAGGGCCCGGATGAGGCTGTGTCGCCGGGGCGGGTGGTGCTCGATCTCCCCCTGCGTCTTGAGGCCAGGGATGGGGACGGCAGCCGTCGGCCTGAGCACGACCTCGAGCTCGAGCTTTACCGCAGTGGCGCGTCGCTCAACCTGATGCTCAGTCGGGTGCAGGATGAGGAGGCTCCGATCCTCTGGCACGGGAATCACCCGCTCTGGATTCAGGCTGCCGACGGCAGGCCATGTGAGCGGCCCCCGGATGGGGCGCCGCTGGAAGCTCTCTGCCGCCGGGTGCGGGCCTTGCTGTCAGGGGACTGAACAGGGACGACTGCAAAAACCCGAGCGGAGTGGCGTGGTGTGCTCCTCGATGATCAGGCCGATGCCGTGGCGGTTGGCGGCAGCGCAGCTGGGTTTCGACTGGATCAGTTGCTGGTGGTGGAGGCCAGGGAGGGCCGAAGATTCTGGAGACCTTTGAGGAACATCGGCACGAACTGCTCGATCAGCAGCTCCGGTTGTTCCTGCCAGACCCGCTTCACCGCGTTCAGGCGTGACTTCTGGAGGTCCTGGGACAGCAGGGCCTGGGGAAGGCGCTCCAGCAGGTAAGCCGGACGCTCCCAGACGGGCAGGGTGTTGGCGATCTCCACCAAATTGCCGAGCCGTCGCAGTTCGGCGCCAGCCGTGATGTCCATGCCGGCCTCAAAGGCGGCATGTTCGATCATGCCGTATTTGCGCTTGGCCGCATTGACCCGGGCGCGGTGGTCAGCACTGCGGCTGGCGATCCGACCCAGCCAGCGGCTGCCCCAGCTCACGTGTGCAGCTTCCTCCGGCAGGATTCGTTCCAGGGTTTCGCGGATTCGGTTGTTTTCCTCGCTGGCCGGTGCCTCCCGCAGGGCGGCGATGTGGGCCGAAAAAGCCTGACAGCCGCGTTTCTCGGTTGCATTGATGGAAGCGAGCGCCGCAATCAGCCCGTCCTCTCTCTGCACGTCGCTGCCGTTCAGATCAAGCAGACGGTTGAGCTCATCGATGTAGGAGCCGCTCTCAGGTGTTCCCAGGTCCTCTCCCATCTCATAGAGCAGATCTGTCAGCCACACGGCATGCCGGGCCTCGTCGCTGACGTGGCGCGCCAGATCGCGAACCAGCTCAGGAGGCTGGCCGTTCAGGGATTCAATCAGGCTGGTGAGCTCCAGGCAGGAGCGTTGTTCATTGAAGCGGTAGCTGTTCAGGAACAGCACCTGCAGATCGCGCTTCTTGACCACCTCGGTCATCACCTCGCGGGCACTGATCGTGTTGAGAATCTTGCGGGGGTACGTAACAGCCATCGTGATCCTGAAGCGCTCAGCCTACGGATCGTAACGACGGCGGCGCTGCGCAGTGGCTCCCTGATCGAACGGGGCTTGCCTACGCTGCTGACCCACGCGTCCAGACAGGCCATCGATGGCGATCCGTCACAGCGATCAACAGGTTTCTCCGCTTCGTCTCAAGCTCACCGCGTTGGCCGCCACCCTCGGCCCCCTGCTGCTGATCGGCCTGTTTCTGCAGTCGAAGGGCTTTTTTGGTTGACACACCTGTACTACCGGAGCTAGTACAGGTGTATTGAATCGAAGCCGGTCCGGGCCGGCCCGTTTGCCATGGTTGCCTCTGCGACCCTCTGTTCATCGTCGCCCTATGCCCCGTTCAAGGTGGCTGACTGGATGCGGCCTCGCTCCCAGGGGCCTGCGCCCAACCAGTGCCCGCCTGTGGCTGCGCCAGCTCCAGCTGGCTGCGCAGCACCACCCTTCGGTCACTCAGACCGCTGGACGTGCTGGGTTCAGGGCGATCTGTTTGCCAGTGGTCCAGTCCAGGGCCTGACCCTTGCAGAGGCTTAGAGGCCCCTTCCCCGCCCCTTGCTGCTGCAGCCCCAGCTCCGGGGGGCGAGCTGGCTCAGGAGTCTCAATCCTCGATCGGATCTGTCACAGCTCCTTTGCTGCTGGAGCTCACCAGTCGCGCGTACTTGCCAAGCACGCCCGTCCGGTAACGGGGCAGGGGCTTCACCCAGTTGCGCCGACGGTGCTCAAGCTCCTCTTCACTCACATTCAGCTGGATGAGCAAGCGGGTCGCATCGACCGTGATGCTGTCGCCTTCCTCGACCAGGCCGATCGTGCCCCCTACTGCAGCTTCCGGTGCCACGTGACCGATCACCAGGCCGAAGGATCCCCCCGAAAACCGTCCATCGGTGATCAGGGCCACTGAATCGAGCAGGCCCTGGCCCACGATCGCGGCGGTCGGACTGAGCATCTCACGCATGCCGGGCCCGCCCACCGGTCCTTCGTTGCGCACCACAACCACATCACCAGGGTTGATGCGTTTGTCGAGGATGGCGGCCAGGCAGCTCTCTTCGCTCTCAAACACCCGGGCTGGGCCGGTGATCATCGGATTCTTCACACCGCTGATCTTCGCCACCGCGCCTTCCTCGGCCAGATTGCCCTTGAGGATGGCCAGATGGCCCTTGGCGTAGAGCGGATTGCTGAGGGGGCGGATCACATCCTGGTCTGCCGGCGGCTCGCTCGGCACCGCTGCCAGTACCTCCTGCAGGGTTTTCCCCTCCACCGTGCGGCAGTCACCGTGAATCAGGCCGGCGTCGAGCAGAAGCTTCATCACCTGTGGAATGCCTCCAGCCCGGTGCAGATCGACCGTCACGTAGCGCCCGCTGGGTTTGAGATCGCAGATCACAGGCACCCGTTGGCGGATCCGCTCGAAGTCGTCGATACTCAGGTCGACGCCGGCGGTGCGGGCCACGGCCAGAAGGTGCAGCACAGAGTTCGTTGAGCCACCCACGGCCATGATCACCGCAATCGCATTCTCGAACCCCTTGCGGGTCATCAGGTCGCGGGGACGGATCATCGCCTGATGGGCTTCCACCAGCACTTCTGCACTGCGGGCGGCACTGTCGGCTTTCTCGGGATCTTCAGCCGCCATGGTGGAGCTGTAGGGCAGGCTCAGCCCCAGGGCTTCGAAGGCGGCACTCATGGTGTTGGCTGTGAACATGCCGCCACAGCTCCCCGCGCCAGGACAGGCGTTCTTCTCGATTGCCGTCAGTTCTTGCTCGTCGATCCTGCCGCCGCTGTATTGACCTACCGCTTCAAAAGCACTGACTACGGTGAGATCACATGCGCCTAACTTGCCTGGCTTGATTGTACCTCCATAGACAAAGATCGACGGAATGTTCATGCGAGCCATGGCCAGCATGGCGCCGGGCATGTTCTTGTCGCAGCCGCCGATCGCCAGCAGAGCGTCCATGCTCTGGCCATTGCAAGCGGTTTCGATGGAATCAGCGATCACCTCGCGGCTGACGAGGGAGTACTTCATCCCCTCGGTGCCCATGGAGATGCCATCGCTCACTGTGATCGTGCCGAACATCTGCGGCATTGCCCCAGCGGCATGGGCAGCTTCTTCGGCGCGGCGGGCCAGATCGTTCAGCCCCAGGTTGCAGGGCGTGATCGTGCTGTAACCGTTGGCAATACCGATGATCGGTTTGCTGAAGTCACCATCGCCAAACCCAACAGCCCGCAGCATGGCGCGGTTTGGGGAACGCTGAATTCCCTGCGTGATGGCGGCGGAGCGGAGCATGGCTGGAACGGCTCACTGGGAGAAACCTACCGAGCGACCTGACGCAACGGTGCTCAGCCCTGGGGCTGCAGCTGTTCCAGCTGGCGGCGTACCGCCTCGATCGCCTGATTGAGTTCCTGAACCTTGCGATGCAGTTCGCGCTCCTCCAGGGGGTGATCCTGGCTGGAGGGCAACGGATCAAGCGGATTGCCCCCACTCTGAAGACGACCCAGTCTCAGATTGTGCTGCTGGCGGCCTTGGGCGCGGCGGCGCTCCGCTTCTGAAAGCAGCCACCAGCCCAGCCCGGCGGCCCCGATCACGGCGCCCGCCACCACGCTGCCGAGCAGGCCAGCTCCGCCTGCATCGTCCAGGCGTCGTTCCAGGCCTCGTTCCAGGCCTCGTCCCATGTGCCGTTCCCTGCCCCGGGCCATGTCGGATCGTGAAAGTGGCAGATCCAGCCTAGGCAGCTCGGCCCACCGGCTCGAGATTGTGACCGGCGAACAGGCGATTCGCCACGCTGCCGATCCCCGGGCGGATGCGGCCCTCGCCATCGAGCTCTGGATCAATGCAAGCCGTATGCAGCGTCAGATCGGGAGCGCATTCCCCGAGCAGCTGCAGGCCCGGACTCGCAACCAGAGGGGTGATCACCCGCAGCCGCTCACCGGTGAGACCCAGCTCGGCCAGGCGTTCAATCAACCGGCGCAGACTCCGTCCGCTCGCCACCTCGGAGGTGAACACCAGCACGCCGCTGCGACGATCCAGATCAGACGGCAGAACCGGGTCAGCCTGTGTCAGGTGCAGCACCCGTGACGTGGGCAGAACCGGTCGGGCTCCATCCCAGAGTCCAAGGGCGTCGGTGCCGAGCACGCAGGCCAGCAGCGGCACTGTGCTGTCCACCACCTGGCCCTCCGTTGTGGCCAGCTCGGTGCGCAGCTGCACGCCACGGTGGGGCAGCCACTGGCGCAACGCCTCGTAGGTCAGCCAGCGACCCAGCTCGGCCATGGCCGTCGCGTAGAGCGGCCCGGGGGTGTCGCGATCGCGCAGCACACTCAGCCAGTGCCCGATCAGGGGGTGGGGAGGGACCACCACCCGCAAGGTCATCGCCATGGTTGCCATAACTTGGCTTCACACCGTAAGCCTGGTCCCCATGGCGTCTTTCAGCTTCCAGCTGCCAGCTGCGCAGTCCCTGATCGACCGGCTGATCCGCAGGCTTGCCGCGGTCTTCAGCCTGGTGCTGGCCTTGAGCGTGGCAGCTCTCGGGCTGGGTGGCTGGCCTGCCGCAACGGCCGCGATCACAGCACCGGAGCTGCGGGGGCAGTTGTCGTTGCAGGATCTGGATCCGGATCAGCATGGCCGCAATCTCCAGCAGGCTGAATTTCTCAAGGCTCCCCTGGCGGGGTTTGATTTCAGCGGTGCCGATCTGCGGGGAGCGGTGTTCAACGGCGCTGATCTGGTGGGCGCCGATCTGCATGGCGCCGACCTGCGAGATGCCGTGGCCTACGCCACCCGCTTTCAGGAGAGCGACCTGAGCGGAGCTGTGCTCCGCAACGCCATGCTGATGCAGAGTCGTTTTCGCGATGCCCGCATTGAGGGGGCTGACTTCACCGATGCGGTGCTTGATCTGCCTGAGCAGAAGGCCCTCTGCGCCAGAGCCAGCGGCACCAATCCCACCACCGGTGTGGAGACCCGCGAAAGCCTCGCCTGCCGTTGAGTCGCTTGTGGCGCGGGCCCTACGATCAAGGTCCGGTTCCGGTGGGGATCAGCCACCGGAGGTAAGGGGGAAAGTCCGGTGCAAGACCGGCGCTGTCCCGCAGCTGTGAAGGGTGGTTCTCGGACCGCCCCAGTCAGAACGCCCGCCGGATTCCCCTTCTTACGGCGCGGACCGTTCAGCCATGGCTTACTTCTCCAGTGCGCGTTCAGCGCACCACAGCTCGCTGTTGGCGCGCTGCTCCCAATTCAGGGTTCTGTTTCGCTTGCCTCTGGTGAACCGGGCTGCGATCGTCGCAGCCGCCCTTCTGGCCCTGATGCTGGATGTGCCGGCCCAGGCCCATCACCTGATCGAGATCAATGGTCTGCAACCCACGCCACTTAACGGTCTGATCAGTGGCCTGGCGCACCCGCTGCTCGGTCCGGACCATCTTCTGTTTCTGCTCGCTCTCTGCCTGCTGGGTCTGCAGCGCCCGTTCCGCTGGACTCTGGCCCTGCTGGTGGTTGCCCTGGCGGGTAGCGCGGCCGGCCTGCTCCTGCCAGGACTGCCAGGAGCAGACGGGCTCGTGGCAGCCACTCTGGCGGCCGAAGGACTGGTGCTCTGCGGGCTGCTGCCCAGCGCCACGCTGATTCCGGCGATGGCCCTGCATGGTTACGTCCTCAGCGCCTCTGTTCTCGGCTGGACGTCCACGCCGGTGATCACCTATCTCGTCGGTCTGGTGATCAGTCAGGGGCTGATGCTGCTGGTCTCCCTTGGTGTGCTGCGTGGTCTGGCGTCGCGGCTGAGCCCATTGGCCCGGCGGGGTTGGGCGCTGCTGCTGGTCGGGCTGTCCCTGGCGCTGGCTTCTCAGCTCGCCTGATCGTGATGACAACACAGTCCAGCCGGCGCTTGCCGGTGACCGTGGTGACCGGATTCCTCGGCGCCGGCAAGACCACCCTGGTGCGCCATCTGCTGCTCAACTCCCAGCAACGCCTGGCTGTGCTGGTCAACGAGTTCGGTGAAGTGGGAATCGACGGAGATCTGCTGCGCAGCTGCGGCTTCTGTGCTGAGGAGGAGCTGGCTGGACGCCTCGTGGAACTCGCCAACGGCTGTCTCTGCTGCACGGTTCAGGATGACTTTCTGCCAACCATGCAGTCCCTGCTGCGCCGGGCGGATCAGTTGGACGGCATCCTGGTGGAAACCAGTGGCCTGGCTCTGCCTCAGCCCCTGCTGGAGGCCTTCCGTTGGCCGCAGATCCGAAGCAGCACCTGGGTCAACGGGGTTGTAACCGTCGTCGACGGTGAGGCGCTGGCCAATGGCTCGGTCGTGACGGATCCCGCCGCCCTTGAAGCGCAGCGCCTGGCGGACCCCAGCCTGGATCACGCCACGGCGATTGATGCTCTGTTTGAAGATCAGCTTGCCAGTGCCGACCTGGTGCTGGTCAGCCGTGCCGACCGGCTCACCGCCGCCGATCTGCTTCGGGTTCAGCAGCGGCTCGGACCCAGCATCCGTGCTGGTACCGCGGTGCTGCCGATGGAGCGCGGTGCCATCAGCCCTGAGCTGGTGCTTGGTCTGGAGAGCACGGCATCGCCAATGGCTCGCCCAGCTCACGACCACCATCACCACGGGCACGACCACGACCATGCGCATGTGCCGATCGAGTCTGCGGTCCTGCGCCTGAATGGGGATCTCGACCGGCAGACCCTGGAAACCCGTCTGCTGGAGCTGATCCGCAGTCACGCTCTGATCCGGGTCAAGGGCCGGCTGCGCCAGATCGGCAAGGCCAGGTCCCTGAACATTCAGGCGGTGGGCCCGCGGCTGGAGAGCTGGTATGACACCGGCGCGGATTCACAGGATCCGGCGGAACCCGGGCTGGATCTGGTGGTGCTGGGTTTCGCGCTTCAACCGGATCAGCTGCAGCAGACACTGGCCCAGGGGTTCTGACGGCCTGGGTCCGTCAGTCCAGGGGGATGTCACCCTTGGCGCAGATTCCGTCCCAGCAGAGGGTGGCGTCCTGGCCCCAGCGCGACTGCACGGGCACCCAGGCCGCCCGGCCCCGCTGCATGCGCACCTGACCGCGCCCATCGTGGGCGAACTCGATCCGCTCGGAGCCTACCTGCAGGCTCCAGGCGGCACCGATCTGCTCGACCACCATCCGGCAATCACGCCAGGGACCGTTCCCCATCCGGCAACGGAGTTGCACGGGGTCCTGCGTCGGTTCAGCCTGCAACGGCTGGCTGCGCCCCAGCTGAGGCGCAGCCAGTGCAAGCGTGCCCACCAGCACCAACCCCATGGCGGGGCACCAGTGCCAGCTTCGGGCGAAGCGCCAGCTGACGGCGGCAGGCATGGCCCTGCAACGGTTGGACCTTCTCAACCTGACCAGTCCGGCGAAGCGCGGTGCCACCGGCTGCCAAGATTTAACAAATCACGCCCTGTCCCGGTGCCTCTCTTCCAAGCCCGCGTCCAGGTCTCGCTGCGACCATCCGTGCTCGACCCCGCTGGCGAGGCGACCCGAGCCGCTGCAGCCCGTCTCGGCATCGACGGCGTTCGTCGGTTGCGGATCGGCAAGGCGATTGAGCTGGAACTGGAGGCCGCAGATGCCTTGGCCGCTCGCCAGCAGATCGAGCTGCTGAGTGACAGGCTGCTCGCCAATCCGGTGATCGAGAACTGGCAGGTGGAGGTGCTTGGCAATCCGCTCAGCGATGAGGAGGCCGGGCAATGAGCGTGGGGATTGTCGTTTTTCCCGGCTCCAACTGCGACCGCGACGTGCGCTGGGCTCTCGAGGGATGCGTGGGGCTGACGACCCGCTTCCTCTGGCATGAGGAGCAGGACCTCAGCGGGTTGGACGCGGTGGTGATCCCGGGGGGCTTCAGCTACGGCGATTACCTGCGCTGCGGGGCCATCGCCCGCTTCTCCCCGGTGCTCGAGGCGGTGAAGGCCTTTGCGGACTCCGGAGGCCCTGTGCTGGGTATCTGCAACGGCTTTCAGGTGCTCACGGAAATGGGGCTGCTGCCCGGAGCGCTGACCCGCAACGCCCGGCTGCATTTCATCTGTGAGACCAGCGAGCTGACAGTCCAGCCAGGCCCGTGCCGCTGGCTGCAGGCCTATGGCGCGGCTGAACGCATCGCGTTGCCGATCGCCCATGGCGAAGGGCGTTTTCAGTGCGATGACCGGCAACTCGCGGATCTGGAGGCCCATGGCCAGATCGTGCTGCGCTACAGCCGCAATCCGAATGGTTCGGTGGCTGATGTGGCCGGACTCTGCAACCGCCAGGGCAATGTGCTGGGGCTGATGCCCCATCCAGAGCGGGCATGCGATCCAGCCACCGGTGGCCAGGACGGCCGCAGGCTGCTGGCGTCTCTGCTCGCTTGAGGCTGCCGCAGCACGAAACAGCCGTTCCAGCCCACGAAAAAAAAGGGGGCCTCAGCCCCCTGGTACAGGTTGGTGCCTGCGGCTCAGTTCACGGCAGCGAAGAAGTCCTTCGACTTGACCGGATCGGGATTCATGGTCTTGTCGCCGGGCTGCCAGTTGGCGGGGCACACCTCATCGGGATGGCTCTGCACGTACTGGAAGGCCTGCAGTACCCGCAGGGTTTCGTCAACGCTGCGACCGACGGGCAGGTTGTTGATGGTGCTGTGCATGATCACGCCATCGGGGTCGATGATGAACAGACCACGCAGGGCCACGCCGGCTTCCTCATCCAGCACGCCGTAGGCACGGGCGATCTCTTTCTTCAGGTCAGCCACCAGGGGGTACTGGCAGTCCCCTAGACCACCATTCTTGCGGTCGGTCTGAACCCAGGCCAAGTGGGAGAACTGGCTGTCCACAGACACGCCCAGCACTTCGGTGTTCCTGCTAGTGAAGTCGCCGTAACGATCGGAGAACGCCGTGATCTCCGTGGGGCACACGAAGGTGAAGTCGAGTGGATAGAAGAACAGCACCACGTATTTGCCGCGGTACTGGCTCAGGGTGACCGTCTGAAATTCCTGATCCACCACTGCGGTGGCGGTGAAGTCTGGGGCCTGCAGACCGACGAGGCGGGACATGCGGAAGGGGTTGAGAGGTGCGGGGGGATCAACTGGAGCAGACAGGGCGCTGCAAGCTGGTGCCTGAGGTTGTCCTTGAGGGAGTTGCTGATGGCGGCTCTCCCCTGTGGCAGGGCCTGGGTCCGGTGACATCGGCTGGCAACAGCCACATGGCACAGGGAGGAACCCTGGGAGGACCCGGTCGGGAGGCCAAGTGAACTCGGATCGACTTCCAGTTGGTCACAACAATTTATCACGGCAGCCAAGGGCCTGGGGCGTTTGCAGCCCTTGGATGGTGTTCATGGGCACCGGGCTTGTGTGCACCATCCAGCACTCGCGCCAGGTTCGGCCCAGCCTCGCTCCCCGGCCAGTGACCGACGGCCTGCGGGCCTGTGGCCATGGTTCAGACTGCCATCAACAGAACTGCAGAGGCAAAGCATGGGCTGGGACCCGAGCGTCTTGCGCCGCTTCAACACCACCAGTCACTACCGGTTGATCAGCCAGCTCCGGGATGAGGTGCGCAGCAACCCGCTGGTGCGGCCCGCGGAAGGGGAGCGCATTGGGGATGTGAACCGAAGCAAGCAGTTGATCCGGGCGATAGCGGCCCGCCAGGGGCTGTCAGGTCGGATCAGAGGCGGTGCAAGGGTTTCGTCGAGCCGCTGAGACCTCCGGTCACGGGATCGCCATGCGGTGCTGCCAGCGGCCCCGGCCTTGAGGATGCTGCAGCCAGCGGCCGGCCTCTGAGCTGTCGGCCCTGACCCGCAGCCATGCCCCTGATTCAGCGCCAGCATCCCTATCCACACTGGGAGTTTCAGGCTCCCGGCGGCGACGATCTGCTGAGAATCGCTCCTGAGCGCGGTGGGCTGATCACCGGCTGGCGCTGCGGTGGGGACGAACAGCTCTATCTCGACCAGGAGCGTTTCCTGGATCCCACCCTGTCCGTGCGGGGTGGCATTCCGGTGCTGTTTCCGATCTGCGGCGATCTTCCGGCCGGCAGCCTGCCGTTGCCCCAGCATGGCTTTGCCAGGGATCTGCCCTGGCACCTCTCGCCCCTTGCAGACGGGTGCGGCATCGCCCTTGTGCTTGAAGACGGCGAGGCCAGCCGCCGCGTCTACCCCTACGCCTTTGCTCTGACCCTGGAGGCCCGCCTTGCCCAGGCCGCTCTGGAGCTGACCGTGCTCGTGGAGAACCGTTCCAGCAGCCCGATGCCTTTCAGCCTGGGTCTCCACCCCTATTTCCAGGTGACGGGTCTGGCGGGGCTGCGGCTGGAGGGACTGCCTCCGCGGTCCCTGGATCAGGTGACGATGACGGAGGTGGACAGCGCCCAGCAGGTGGACCTGATGGCTGAAGGCATCGACCTGCTGAGCCACCCCAGCGGTGCCGTGCGTCTGGTGGATGGACCGGGCCGGCGCACGATCGACCTGGAGCCCAGTCCACCGCTCGATCTGGTGGTGATCTGGACGGATCCCCCCCGACCGATGCTCTGTCTGGAACCCTGGACGGCACCCCGTGGTGCCCTGGTGAGTGGTGACCGTCGCATCGATCTGGCACCGGGCGGCCAGCAGCGCCTGCAGTGCCGCTACCGGGTCGGTCACACCTGAGTCCCCGCAGTTCGGCCCCGTGGAGACCTGCTACTGAGAATCGCTTGCAAGAGGGCGCCCTTGGTCGTTATGTTGAGAGCCATTCGCAAAAAGCTGGATCGACCGGGCCATGGGATTCCGTTGTCTGCCCCAGGACGCTGTGGCGGCCGTGCGCGTGCCGGCCGGCCAGTCCGTGCTGATCGATCGCAACCTGCGCCAGGCCAGTGGCTCGATTGAGGTGCTGCAGGGCGTGGCCCGGGTGTATTGCCCTTGTGAAGAAACCGAGGGCATGACGATCGCCTTTCTGCAGGCGGGCGACCAGTTGTGCATCGACAGGCTCTGCAGCGAAGGGGTCTGCGTTGAGGCCCTGACGGCCCTGTGCTTCAGCACCCGTTGCGATCTGATGGAGGGCCACGGTTTCGACGCCGTCAACGAGTGGACCCTCCAACTGCTGCGGATTCGCCATCTGGGCAACGCTGAAATGCGGCTGCACGCCCTGCTGGCGCTGCTGGTGACGCGGCTCGGCCGCCGCTGCGGCGATTGGTGCGATCTGCCCTTCCGCCTCACCCATGAGCGCATTGCCGAACTGATCGGCACCACCCGCGTCACAACCACGCGCCTGATGTCGCGCTTTCGTACAGCTGAGCTGGTGATGGTGCCCAGTGGCTCGCCCGGACTACGCCTTGCGCCAACCCTGGTGGAATCAGCCCCTCTCGCCGCCTGAGCTGCGCTCCCAGGCCAGATCTTCGTCGTCCCAGGAGCCCGGTTCCTCGATCGGTTCCAGGTGCGTGATCACATGGGCCGCAGGCAGGGCGTCACAGAGCTCCCGCTCCACCTGGTCACAGAAGGCATGGCCTGCGGCCACACTCCAGCTGCCCGGCACCAGCACATGCAGGGAGATGAACCGCCGGGCGCCGGCACGCCTTGTGCGGATCGCGTGGAAGGCCAGACCGGGCCCCTGATGCCGGCCCAGCACCGCTTCCACACAGCGCAGATCCTCCAGCGGCAGGGCGTGGTCCAACAGGCCGGACGCTGTCTCTCGCAACAGCCTCCAGCCGGTGAACACGATGTTGAGCGCCACGGCGATAGCGATGATCGGATCGAGAATCGCCAGCCCCGTCAGCCGCACCACAATCAGGCCGAGCACCACACCGAGAGATGTCCAGACATCCGTGAGCAGGTGGTGTCCGTCGGTGCGCAGTCCGATCGAATTGAGTCTTCGGCCTGCCCGCAGCAGGATCACCGCCACGATGCCGTTCACGGCTGTGGCCACCAGGGTGAGGGCTAGACCCAGTCCAAGCTCCTCCGGCGGCTGGGGCTGCAGCAGCCGGGGCACCGCCAACTGCAGGATGCCACCGGCGGCCAGCAGGATCAGGGCGCTTTCCAGGCCACTTGAAAAGTATTCGGCTTTGGAGTGGCCGAACGGATGCTGCTGATCCGGTGGTTTGCGCGCCAGGCCCAGGGCCCAGAAGGCCACCAGGGCAGCTGCCAGATTGACCAGCGATTCGAGGGCGTCAGACAGGAGTCCGACTGAGCCGGTGGCCCGCCAGGCTGCCAGTTTCAGCAGTGTGGTCGTGACCGCAGCAACGATCGAGATCAGGGTGAAGCTGCGGGCCGTTCTGAACTGAAGGATCTGGGGCAGAACCATGGGCCTTCCACGCACTGGGATCGTGCCAGCGGCATCGGCCTGCCGCCCAGCAATGATTCGACATCCTGACGGGGCTCAAATCCGAAGCTCGGCGGAAGTTCGGGTGGAGGGAGTTGGATCACCACCAGTGTGAAAGCAGAAGCCCAAGGACATGCAGACGCTGATCCCGTGCCCGTCTCACCACAGCGCCAGCGGGCCTGCCGGCGCCCAGAAGTCTCTGGCCGGAGAAGGGGCCGGTCTGGCAGACCGAGGCGCCCAGGCCATGCTGGTGGTCAGCCCCCGGGTTCTGACGGAGGCCCCCACGGTGATTGACGCGGTGCGGCGCAATCGGGTGGTGGTGGTGAACTCCGCCTGGTTGGAAGACGCTCCGGGGCAGCGGCTGATCGACTTCATCTGCGGTGGTCTGGCAGCCATCGGGGGCCAGGTGCATCGCATCGCCGAGGATGTGTTCCTGTTCGCACCGTCCTCAGCGCGGGTTGCAGACGAGACATCCATCAGCCATTGATCGAGGCGCTGGCCAGATGCAACGAGCTTGCCCTGATGCCTGAGCATGAACAATTGGTGATGGCAGCCAATGGTGATGGCAGCCAACATCTGACGCCTGAGCAGATCGTCAAGCTGGCAAACCATCTTGAGCCATGAATCCGTTCACCAACCAGCCGGTGATGATGGCGAATGGATTGAGTGAAACAGGTGGAAACACATGGATGGCTCGGGGGAGACTTGAACTCCCGACCTTGGGGTTATGAATCCCACGCTCTAACCAGCTGAGCTACCGAGCCGCTGTCCCAGCACTGTATCAGGCACGTGGTGAGAGAAAGCTCAGGGGGTTGGCAGCGCCGGTCCCTGGCACATGAATCTCGAAGTGGAGATGGGGCCCGGTGCTGCGACCGGTGCTGCCCATCAGGGCGATCACGGCTCCCTGGCGCACCTCCTGACCGTTGCTGACCATCAACCTGCTGTTGTGGGCGTAGAGCGAGCGGCTGCCATCGGCGTGCGCCAGCGTGACCAGATAGCCATAGCCGCCGTTGTGCCAGCCACTGAACACAACGCGCCCCGTGCGGGCGGCCACGATCGGGGTGCCGACGTTGTTGGCCACATCGATGCCGCGATGCATCCGACCCCAACGCCAGCCGTAGCCAGACGTGAAAACACCTTTGGCAGGCCAGATCCAGGAGGCCGTGCCGCCAGGATCCGCCGGACTTCCTTCCTCTCGGAAACGGGGCTGGTCGGGCCAGCTCAGACCACCACTGCTGGATGGGCGAACCGCCAGCACGGTGCGCGGGCGCAGGGGTGCGGCCTGCACCAGTTTGATCTCGGTGCCAGCGACCAGGCGGGCCGTATCCAGCCCAGGATTCATGCGCAGGATCTCCTGCATGGTGGTGCCGTAGCGCTGGGCGATCTTCAGCAACGTGTCGCCCAATCGGACGACTCCACTGGTCTGCACCGGCGGGGGCGTTTGCGGCGGCGGCTGGCTGCGGCGCAGATCGCTCGCGTCAAGAGCGGCGATCTGCCGGGCTGCCGCGCTCTGCTGGCCTGGCAACACCAACCATTCCCCCTGCCGGAACCGGTGCTGCTCAGGAACGTCGTTGAGCTGGGCGAGTGTGCGGGGCGTGAGCCGGAGCTGGCGGGCCAGCTCGGAAAGCCCGACCGGCTGACGGATGCGGATCCAGAGCTGATCGGCTGGTCGGGTTGGGGCGCTGGCAAGCAGGGTGTCGTCCAGGCGAGCCGCGTCGCTGGACTTGAAGGCCGTCGAGAATCCGACGGAGGGGAGCGCTGCTGCCAGAGGTGCCGCAAGCACCAGAGCGATCCGTAGGGTCCGGGTGGCAGTGGTGGCCGGCTTCATGCAGAGGTCCCAAACAACAGAGCCCGGCGGAGAAGCCTGCATCCCCGGGCCGCGCAGACAGTAGCGGACTGAACCTGGGGGGGCAAGATCAGGTCCCACCATCCCTGGTGTGCAGCTGGCGCAGCGCCTCAAACAGCACCACTCCCACAGCTGTGGCCAGGTTGAGACTGCGCACCCCACCCTCCGGATGTTGGCGGGAGCGGGCCATGGGGATCGTCAGCTGCAGATCAGTCTCAGCCAGCACCGTCTCTGGCAGACCATCGGTCTCCCTGCCGAACAGAAGCCAGTCGTCGTTCTGAAATCGGCAGTCGGTGTAGGCGATCGACGCGTGGGCGCTGAGAGCGATCAGACGGCCCTGGCGCCTGCGGCACGCCAAGCGAAAGTCAGACCAGTCGGGATGCTCGTGCAGGGGGACGAACGGCCAGTAATCAAGCCCGGCGCGGCGCAACTGGCGATCGTTGATTTCGAAGCCCAGCGGGCGGATCAGATGCAGCTCCTGGCCGGTTGCTGCACACGTCCGGGCTACGTTGCCCGTATTCGGTGGGATCTGCGGCTGGAACAGCGCGACGCGGGGCATCGGATCGGTTGAAACGGCCTTCAGTCGTGCCGGATCCCAACAGGATGGCTGGCGGGCAGCAGATCAAGGGCCCGGCCGGCGATCACCAGCCACAGATGGCTGCAGAGCGGTGTGATCGCCTGTTCAAGCTGACCGAGTCGGTCACGGAACAGTCCGCCGATCGCCGTGGCAGGCACCACGCCCCAGCCCACCTGTTCGCTGACCAGCACAATGCGGCCGTTGCAGTGCTGCAGCGCTGCCAGCAAGGTCTGGCTGTGGTGCTCCCAGGCCGATTCGGGCTGCTCGAGCCCTCTGGCGATCCATGTTCCCAACGAATCGATCAACACCAGATCCTCCGGCCCGTAGTCAGCCAGTGCAGCGGCCAGTTCCAGCCCCACTTCCCGGCAGGTCCAGTTTGCTGGCCGGCGCTGGCGGTGGCGTTGCAGGCGTTCCTGCCAGGCCTGGTCATCCGGTAGCTGCGGTCCGGTGGCGAGATAGTGGACCGAGCGTGCACTGGCCATCGCCCGCTGCTCGGCCCAGAGGCTCTTGCCGCTGCGTGCCGGCCCGGTGACGAGCTCGATCGAGCCGCCGGTGTCAACCGCCACCGTTCATGTTGCGCAGGGTTGCCACGGAGGAGGGCGAAACGCGATTGAGATAGCGGAAAATCCAGTATTTGAAGATGGTTGCAAGCACAACCGGAAATGTGGCGATAAACAGCATGATGAAGTTTTCTCTGGCCGGCAATCCAAGATGATGGGCAACGCCGTCCAGCAGTACAGTCCAGCCCTCAGGGCTGTGAAAGCCAACGAAGATGTCGGTGAATAAGATGATGGCGAAGGCCTTGGCACTATCACTCAAGCCATAGACAAGTTCATCGATAAAGCCGCGCAGCACCTGAATATCCTGCCTGCCAAAGAGGCACACCAACACAAAGCCGATCAGGCCGGCAAGGTCGGAGAGTACGTTCTTGATGGCCTCAGTGCTGTCTCGGTCGGCCTCCTCCTTCAGTTCCTGCGCCCGGCTGGAGAGCTGGGCGTGCAACTCTGTTTCGCTCGGAAGCGGTTTCCCGTCAAGCAACGCCGCAAACTCCATCTCGGCCTTGTAGACGCGAAGCTTTTCAACAGCCCGTTCCTCCAGATGGGGCTTCGGATAATTGATGAAACTGCCCACGGGCATGTAACGGTCGACCAGGGGGCCCACCAGATAGCCGCGGCTCACCTGCTGCACGAGCACCGGCACCAGGATCATCAGCAGCAGAATGCGCAGCGACACCAGGGTCGAGTCGCGCCGTCGGCGATACCCCGCCAGCAGATTGGCCTCCGCCTCCGGATCCAGTTGGCGACGCAGTTGATCCACCACGCCGATCAGGGAGCGCGGCAGCATCTCAGGGCTGCGGCTGATCGAGGGCAGTGGCTGCCGTTCCGAGACGTCGTAGCGGGACACCACAGACTCCAGCAGCTGCAGCTGTCTGAGTTCCTGGCCAGCCAGTTCGCTCCGGTAGGGACGGATGGTGGCAATACTCTGACGACAGAGCGCAAGGGCCGCCCGAAAACGACGCATCAACCGGGGCTGAGCACCGCGAGCCAGGCCAAGATCTACCTCGGGGCGTACCGGACGGTCGTTGTAGTGCTCCAGTTCGATGCTCTGGATCAGCAACGCCGATTCGTACCCCCGTTCCAGAGCCTGGGTGATCTGCAGTCCCTCTGCCCGACCGAAGGCTCCCATCCAGTTCTTCAACACCACAGCACCTAACGGGAGAAGACCCACCACGTGAGCATTGGCACGATTGTGCCGACCACCAGCAACACCACAACCCAGGTGAAGGCATTGCTGGCTTCGGTCTGTTCACGGGTGGGCACGTTGCTCACAACCGCCACCTCCTCCGGTGTTGCCGGCTCACCCGGGTCGTCAGCTCCCTGCACCACGGTCAGGACCCGGCCGATGCCATCGATGCTGGCCTGCCGGAAGCGGGCCCCATCCCGGATCGGCAAGGCCATGGTTGTGCGGGCCGTGCTGCGGAGCAGGTCTGCACTGAGCTGGCCATGCAGGGCTGGCGACGCCACCACGGCGGTGGCGTTGGTCTGGCTGTCGATCAGAAACAGCAGCAGCGAGGCCGGTGACGCCGGCTCGGACCAGCGCTCGAGCAGTTGATCCCCGAGCTGATCGAGCGACAGGCCGTAGTCGAGCTGCTTCACCGTGATCAGGCGGGCATCGATGCGGTCGTCCTGGAAGGTGGAGAGCTGGCGTCCGATCTCAGCGATGGCAGCCCGACTGAGCACATCAGCTTGGTCCAGCACGTGCTCTGGCGGTGGCGTGGCCGGGAAGCTGCCGGCGGAGAGCGCCACAGCGGGCAGAGGAACGAGCAGCACCGCCAAGGCCAGCAGCCCCACAATCCAGCGTCTGACGGGGAACGGCAACGACAGCCGCGTGGGCGGGTGCAAAAGGGCCTGCAAAGGGGACTCTGCGGATCTGGCCCTAGTTTGCCGCTTCTGGCCGTTGCTGTCTTCCTTTCATGGCTTTGCCGCGTCCTGCAGTGGTCTGCCTCGGCGTCGGCGGCGGCGGTCTGCTGCTGGTGGTGGTCAATCAGCTGACGGCGGGTCTCAATGAACCGGCTCTGACCCGTGCCGGCGTGCTGGCGAGCCTGCTGGCGGTCGGATTGATGCTGGTGGCCGTTCTCTGGACCCGGGCGGTACCCGAGGCAGCCGCCAGAGCGACGCTCAGCGGTGAGGAGGGATTGCGGCTGCAGGAGGGATTGCCGGAGTCTGTCCGCCAGGAACTGGGCTGGGGCAGTCAGATGCTGCTGACCGCTACCCCCGCCGCCGTGGTGCTGGTGCACTGGCGGGGCCGGGAGCTGCTGCGCCGTGGTCTGCTGGCGTCAACAGCCTTTGACCCGGGCCCGATCTGCGCCCGCGCGATCGAGCGCCAACAGGCGATCTCCCTGGTGAACCTCAGCCTCTATCCCGGGCGAGAGGAATTCAGCTCCCTGCTGGAGGGGCTGCCGGCGGTTCTGGTGCAGCCGCTGGCGGCAGACGGTGTTGTCGTGATCGGTGGCTGGTCCGCGCGCTGCTTCAGCCGCAGTGATCTGCTCTGGGTGGAGGGTTGGGCCCGGCGCCTCACAGCTGAAATGGTGGCTCTGGATCGGTCCTGAGCTGGCGGGGGCGGGGCACCGGGGCGATCGGACGCGGGCCGCTGCCGGCAGGCACCAGCGCCCTGGTGCGCACCCTGCTTCCGGGTGCCCTGAACACGGCCACGCCCTGCTTGCCCAACCGACCGTCCAGCCTGGCCGCGCTGGTCTCGAGACCGGCGGCAGGGCGACGCACCACCACCTCGCCGGCGGCGGCCACGGCATCGGATGTCCAGTTCCAGCGGCAGGACTCTGCAGTCAGGATGTCGCCCCCCTGCTGCAGCTGGCAACCACGGCGCACTGTCACCGTCGTGGTGCTGCTGCTGAGCGAGACCCCGCCGCCGCTGAGCCGGGCCTGCCGATAGCGGGCCTGGAACGGGGACTCGCTGCTGATGCTGCGATCCAGCAGGTTCAGCTGGGTGGCACCGCCGGTGAGGGAGGCCTGCTGGTCTGGAGCCTCCAGCGTGACCGGCGCCTGCAGATCGATGATCTGGGTGGTGGTGTTACCGCGCAGGGCCGGGGCTGTGAGCCGCTGCTCAGCCCCAGAGTTGAGTCGCCGCAGACCCCGCACCGGTCCCCGTGCTTGCAGAGCGCCGCTGCCGGGCCACCAGGCAACGCTGCCGAGTTCAGGACGCAGCGGTTGATCGCCGCGCTGCACCAGCAACGGTTGCTGGTGCAGCTCCAGGCGTTCGGCATCGAGCAGGAAGCGGGCCAGCCCGGCGGTGAGTTGCAGATCCCCCTGCACGGCTTGCGGCGATCGGTCGATCTCCATGCGCTCCTGCTTCGGGTACCAGCGCACGCGCAGAGCCGTGATCACCGCCGGACGCTCCTTATCGAGGCGCTCCAGGCGGGTCGGTCCCTCCAGCTGCACCAGCTCGCCATCGTTGATCACGACGGCGGTGCTGGCGGAAAGCCTGTAGAGCGGCCTGCCTTTCTGATAGATCACACCACGCAGCTGGCGAGCCTGGGCCAGACGACGGCTGAGGTCGTACCGGGTTTCAGGACTGCTGATCTCCCAGAGCAGGCGCCCCTGAGGGTCCCGCTGACGCAGCTCCAGGCTGCGCAACACGAACGGCTGGGGGGGCAGCTGCTCCGGTTTGGGCTTGTTCTGGCAGGCCGCCAGCAGCACGGCGAGCAGCAGACCGCAGCGGCCTGCCTTGAAGTTGCCGGTCCGGGCAGGCATCACAGGGGGCTGTCCAGCTCCAGGCGCTGCATCACCGGCTCGGGCTGGGGCAAAGCTTGCCCCGGGCTCAGGTGTCCCCACTGCTGGGCCGCCAACCAGGAGCCGTCACCTGCTGTCCCACTGCCGGAGGCGAAAGGAGTCTGGCCCAGTTGCAACAACATCCGCTCCGAGAGTTCCGGCAGCAGCGGAGCGAGCAGCACCGCAACCAGGCGGCTGGCCTCCAGCACGGCATAGAGATCCGCGGAGACGGCCCGTTCCTGGCCCCCCTGCTTCATCACCGTCCATGGCGCCCGCTCGTTGAGATACAGGTTGGCGGCTCCGGCCAGTTGCAGGATCGCTTCAGCGGCGCCTCGAAAATCAAGGGACTCCAGCCGGCTGCTCACCTGTCTGCAGCTCTGGGCCGCCGCCGTTCTGAGGGGGTGGTCGGGGGTGATCGTCGCTGGGTCGTGCAGGGCTGGCACCGCATCACCAAACCATTTGCGCGCCATCGTGCTGGTGCGATTCAGCAGATTGCCGATCGTGTTGGCCAGATCGTTGTTCACCAGGTCGATGAACCGCTGTTGCTGGAAGTCGCCGTCATCACCGAAAGGGATGTCGCGCAGCAAATACCAGCGCACCGCGTCACGGCCGCAACGCGTCAGCAGCACCTCGGGGTCGAGCACATTTCCCAGGGATTTGCCCATCTTCTGGCCTTCACGGGTCAGGAAGCCATGGCCGAACACCCTCTCCGGCAGCGGCAGCCCGGCTGAAAGGAGCATGGCTGGCCAGTAGACAGCATGGAACCGCAGGATGTCCTTGCCGATCACGTGCAGCTGGGCCGGCCAGCCCCGTTGCAGCACCCGCTCCAGCTCCACCGGCTCGGCCGGATCGAGCAGGGCCGTGAGGTAGCCCAGCAGGGCGTCGAACCACACATAGAACGTGTGCCCCGGATGGCCTGGCACCGGAATCCCCCAGGGCAGCTGGACCCGGGAGATCGAAAAATCGCGCAGGCCCTGGGCCACGAAGTTCTCCACCTCCCTGCGCCGGCTGGCGGGGGCGATGAAGCCAGGTCTGGCGATCAGGGCTTCGATCTCGGCCTGATAGCGGGAGAGGCGGAAAAACAGATTCACCTCATCACGCCACTCCAGCGGTCGGCGATGAATCGGACATTCCGGGTCCTGAGCTTCGTGGGGATCGTCCTTGAACTCTTCACAGGCCACGCAATACCAGCCTTGCTGGCGCCCCTCGACCACATCGCCTCTGGCTTCCACCCGCGCGAAGAACTGCTCCACCAGCTGGTGGTGACGGCGATCGGTCGTGCGGATGAATCGGTCCTGGCTGATCTGCCAGCGTTGCCAGAGCTCCTGATAACCGGCGCTGACCGCATCACAGTGGGCCTGCGGTGTGAGGCCTGCGGCCTCGGCCGTGCGCTGGATCTTCTGGCCGTGTTCGTCGCAGCCGGTGATGAAGGTGACGCGTTCGCCGCACAACCGCCGATGGCGGGCAATGGCATCGCAGGCGAGGGTCGTGTACGTGCTGCCCAGATGGGCCCGGTCGTTGACGTAATAGAGCGGTGTGGTGAGCGAGTAGGTCATGCGGCGAGCAGGGGCCAGGCAGGCGAACCGCAGCGTCGCAGCTGCAGCGATGATCCCTGGATGGATGATCTCGGGATGATCGATGCCTGCCGCGGGCCTGACCGGCACCTGAGCGGGATCCTACCGAGCATCATCTGTCGTCCTCTCTCTGCAGCTCATGCCTGAGGTAAGGGTTCCTGTCGTGGTCTGGGGGGGTGGTACCGGCGGCATTGCCGCTGCCCTGCAGTCGGCGCGGCAGGGGGTGCAGACCCTGCTGCTCACCCCGGGGCCCTGGCTGGGCGGCATGGTCAGTGCCGCCGGGGTCTGCTGTCCGGATGGCAACGAACTGAGTCCCTGGCAGACGGGCCTGTGGGGGGCGTTCCTGCGGGAACTGGCCCGTTGCGAACCGGATGGGCTGGATCACAACTGGGTGAGCTGCTTCGGGTACCAGCCGGCCACGGCCGAAACGATCCTGCGCCGCTGGCTGGCCGAGCAACCCGCTCTGAGCTGGTGGCCAGGCTGCCGGCTGCGGGAGGTGTGGCGCCAGGGGGATCGCCTCACAGGCCTGGTGATCGAGCGCGGCGGTGAGCGGCTGCAGGTGCAGCTGCAGATGGCGATCGACGGCAGCGACCGGGGTGAACTGATCGCGCTCAGCGGCACGGCCTGCCGCTACGGCTGGGAGAGCCAGGAGCAGTGGGGGGAGCCGAGCGCCCCTGCTGCTGAGCGCCTCCTCGCTGATCCCTTCTTCCGCCGCCAGCCCGTGCAGTCCCCCACCTGGGTGGCCATCGGCGTCCTCGGTCGCACCGACCATTGCCCTGCCGCGGGCCAGCCGCTCCCGGCCCCGTTTGCGCTGGCGGCCGAGCCGTTCGGCCTGGAACGCACGATCACCTACGGGCGGCTGCCCGGCGATCGGGTGATGCTCAACTGGCCATTGCATGGCAATGACTGGCACGACGACCTGGAGCGGGCCTTCTGCGGCGATCCGAAGGCGGAGGCCGAGCTGTTCGCCCAGATGCAGGCCCATAGCCTGGCGTTCGGGCGGGCGCTGCAGGAGGCCAGCGACGGCTGGCTGCAATTGGACGGTCTGTTCCCGCAGCCGGACAGCGCCGCCGGGGGCGCACTGCGCGGGCCCTCGCCGCTGGCCCTGATGCCCTACTGGCGGGAGGGCCGCCGCCTGGTCGGGCTCAGCACTCTGGTGGAGCAGCAGCTGCTGCCGCTGAAACCCGGTGCCTCGATTGCACCGCTGCCGCTCCGCAACGGCCACGTGGATGCGGTCGTGGTGGGCAACTACGCCAACGACCATCACTATCCAGGCCCCGACTGGCCCTTGGCAGCCAAAAGCTGTGCCTGGGGCGGGCGCTGGACCGGCACGCCCTTCTGCATTCCCTACGGCGCTCTGGTCAGCGCCGACACCGCCAACCTGCTGGCGGCCGACAAGGGATTCAGCACCAGTCATATGGCCAATGGGGCCACCCGCCTGCAACCGCAGATCCTCAATGTGGGCCAGGCCGCTGGCCTGGCAGCGGCCCTCTGCATCCAGCGGGGCTGCACAGCCGCCGATCTGCCGGTGCTGGTGCTGCAGCAGCAGCTGATCCACGACCCACAGGCGCCTGCCGGGCCGCTGCCGCTCTGGGACACACCCTGGCATCACCCGGCCTGGCGTCAGCGCCAACTGGCCGCACTGATGGATCCAGGCAGCCTTGATCAGCACGGCCAGCTGCCTGCAGCCCGGAAACGCACGGGCGATCTCGGCCCAGACCTGGCTGCGGACATCGCGGCACCGGAGCCCGGCGAGCGGATCTGGCGGGGCTGGTTGCAACGGAATGCGGCAGGCCGCACCACCCTGCGGCCCCAGTCGGGGGCCTCTGGCGATGGTCCGGCTGATGGCTGGCCGCTCATCACCCTGGAGCCAGCCATGCATCACTGGCTGGCCGCTGCCGGGGAGGGGCCGGTCCGGTTGGTCGGGTCCGCCAATCCCTGGGGTCCATGGCTGCGGGTATCCCGCCTGGCCGAGGGCCAGGCCTGATCAGCGGCTGGCCACCAGGTGCAACTGGTCTCGCAGGGGGTCAACGTCCTGAACCCGCACCATCACGCCATTGCCAGGTTCGCTGCCCGCCGGACATTCCGCAGCGACATCCATGGCCAGGGCTTCAAGATGCACCAGGCCCAGGCCGTCCTGCGGCCGCAACCAGCGCAGGAACAGGCCCCGCCACGACTCTCCCGGATGGGATGCAAACCACACCTGCTGCCAGTGGCGCTGATCCTCCCGGCTGATCTGAACGGCCTGGCGCAGCGGAGACTCCAGATCGTTGAGCAAGGCCTGAAGCTGGTCGGCCCCCATCGGGGCACTGCCCTGACGCAGGGCCAGCAGCTGACGCTGCACCACCAGATCGGCATACCGGCGGATCGGTGATGTGGCCTGCACATAGGCCGGCAGGCCGAGGCTGAAATGGGCTGATGGTTGTGTGC
>Ga0208009_1000055_pt1 | contig 29576 bp, 29 predicted proteins | sample Wag4_2014_7_16_FD_187364 | JGI IMG/M metagenome (GOLD analysis project Ga0208009, IMG submission 187364) | Fresh water mixed with fracking chemicals microbial communities from Ohio, USA - Utica-2 Time Series FC 2014_7_16 (SPAdes) (version 2) ...
ACCCTGTACGGCCCCTTTCATGGGCAGCGCCATCGGATTCACTGCAACTGCAGGATCACTCGAGACGCTCCTCGTGTTTTCGGTTCTCGCGCTCGGGCTTGCCGCCCCGGTTTCCCTGCTTATGCTCTGGCCTGCAGCGTTGCGATGGATCCCCCGACCCGGCGCGTGGATGGTCCGCTTTCGTCAGCTGCTTGCGTTCCCGATGCTCGCCACAGCCGGTTGGTTGGTCTGGGTCTTGGCTGAGCTTGACGGCCCTACAGCGCTGCTGCAAGTACTCATGGCGATGGTGCTCTTGGCGCTCTCACTCTGGGCGTTGGGCGCAGGGGGGCGCTGGCGTATTGTGACGCTGCTGGGGTTCGCTGGGATCGCGCTCCTCTTTGTGCTGCGCCCACTCCAGGTCTCGCCCGCGCCAAGCAGCCCAGTCCCGGTCAGTGCAGGCGCTGCAGCCGACCAGGTGCAATGGCAGCCTTGGGCTCCCGGCTTGCCGCAGAGCCTGGCAAGCGAGGGGAAGGTGGTGTTCGTTGACTTCACAGCCGCCTGGTGCATCAGCTGTCAGGCGAATAAGGCCCGCGTCCTTCGGACTGATCCCGTGAGTTCTGCACTTGCCCAGGCTGATGTGGTCGCTCTGGTGGCAGACTGGACACGGCAAGACCCCGCCATCACCGAGGCGTTGCGCGAACAGGGCCGAAATGGCGTCCCAATGTATTTGGTTTACCCGAAAGGCGGGGGAGCGCCCCGCGTGCTCTCCGAATGGCTGTCTTCCGACGAGGTCATGACCGCACTCAAACAAGCTGGGTCGGGCGGGTCGAAGCCCTAGGCTTCCGTTCCAGACGTGAGCACCCCGCGTTCGCGTGACCGTTTGTGGGGGCAGGCCTCTTTCGCGCAGTGGCCATAGAGGGAGAGGGCATGCTCCTGCAGGCGAAAACCCCGCGCAGAGGCGATCTGGTGTTGTCGCGCTTCAATGCCCTCGTCGAAGAACTCCTCCACTCGGCCACAATCGAGGCACACGAGGTGGTCGTGGTGACTCCCCTCATTCAGTTCAAAGACTGACTTTCCGGACTCGAAGTTAGACCGCAGCAAAATGCCGGCCTGCTCAAACTGTGTGAGCACACGGTAGACGGTTGCAAGCCCAATATCCAGGCCGTCGGTGAGCAGCATTCTGTAGACATCTTCTGCACTGAGGTGCCGCATCTTGGACTGCTCAAAGAGCGCCAGGACCTTCAACCTCGGGACAGTGACTTTGAGCCCCGTGCTCTTGATGTCTGCCGCAAGGGTGTCATCAATCTTCATGCCGTCTATCATACGGGGGTATCAAATGACACCAATACTCCATTTCCTGATTGGCCTTATGAACCTGTATCTGCATCGAATTGCGCTCTCATCCCTCGCTTTGGTCCTGCTGTCAGGCTGTTCTACCCTTCCGACCATGGGCCAGGGGTTCTGGAAAGAGCCACCGAACTGGCTCAGCCCTTTCCGACCAGAAGTGAGTCAGGGCAACGTGATCACGGCAGAGCAGGCGGGGCGGCTGACCGTGGGCATGAGCAAAGAGCAAGTGCGTGCCCTGCTCGGTACGCCTTTGCTCATCGACCCATTTCGTGACCACCGCTGGGACTACGTGTTCGATCTCAGGCGGACCGATGGAAGCCGTGACCGTCGTCGGTTTCAGGTTGAATTCGAGTCCGGCAAGCTGGTGCGCTGGTCAGGAGACCCCCTGCCCCAGACCCCGGTCGAGCTCTTGACACAAAAGGGTGTGACGAAATGAGTTCGCGGTTGCGCATTGCAATTGCCGGCGCATCGGGAAAGATGGGTCAGCTGCTCATCCAAGAGGTGTTCTTGCACCCCGAGGTGACCCTTGCGGCCGCCATTGACCAGCCCGGTTCGGACCTAGTTGGCCAGGATGCGGGCACAAGACTGGGTTTGCACACCGGGGTGAAGGTCTCAAGCGAGGTGCAATCGATCAGCGAGGCCCAAGTCCTGATTGATTTCACACGCCCTGAAGCCACGCAAGCGCATCTTGCAGCCTGTGAGGACTACGGGCTCGCACTCGTATTGGGTACCACAGGGCACGATGCAGCAGCGTTGGCTGCATTGAATCAGTTTGCTCGGTCGCAGCGCCTCGTCTTCGCACCCAACATGAGCGTCGGTGTGAATATCGTGCTCAAGCTGCTGGAGGTGGCTGGCGCTGCACTGGCGCAAGGCTACGACATCGAGGTGATCGAGGCACATCATCGTCAGAAGGTAGACGCGCCCTCGGGGACCGCACTCAAAATGGGCGAGGTGGTTGCCCGAGCAGCGGGCCGGCAATGGCCTCAGGACGCGGTATACGCGAGGGAAGGCCACACAGGCCCTCGCTCTGACGCTGAGATTGGGTTCTCAGTGATTCGGGGTGGCGACATCGTGGGGGATCACACGGTGTTGTTTGCAGGCATGGGTGAGCGAATCGAAATCACGCACCGGTCTTCATCACGCGCAACCTATGCGCAGGGCGCAATTCGTGCAGCGCTGTTTCTTCAGCATGCAGCCCCTGGCTGCTACGACATGTCTCAGGTGTTGAGGCTGAGTAACTCGCGCGCCAACTGAGTCGAGGGCGTCTTGAGGCCCTCATCGCCCAGCATGCGGGCGATTTCGGTTACGCGCTCTTCTGAATCGAGGAGCACCACCTGACTGAGTGCTGGTTGTACGTCGGTGTTTTTGGTCACGCGTGCGTGATGGTGGGCCCGAGCAGCCACTTGGGGGAGGTGAGTAACAGCCAGAACCTGATGGGATGCGCCCAGGGTACGCAGCAGACGTCCCACCACATGACCGGTATTGCCACCAATGCCTGCGTCGACCTCATCAAACAGCAAGGTTGGGCACTCTGTTCCCTCTGCGGCGACGGCTGCAATGGCCAGACCAATGCGTGAGAGTTCCCCCCCGGAGGCAATGCGTGAGATGGGCTGTGGATCCGCCTGACCCGCATGTTGAAGGAGGAAAACAACCTCTTCGAAGCCCGATGCACTGGGTTGATCTCTGGGGATGAGACTCACATGGAAGGTGCTGCCTTTCATGGAGAGGTCCGTCAACCAGCCCGTTACGGCGGAACTCAGGCTGGCAGCGGCCTCACTGCGCCTCTGAGAGAGTTCGGCCCCAATCTGCCGAGCATGCTGATCGGCTGCTTCGAGGGCGCGATGTAGTGCCCGGATGTCTGCGGCTTGGTCGAGTGCGTCTCGCTCTGTCTCGAGGGCTTCGCGCAGCGCGGGCAGACCCTCTGGGGGCGTTTTGAGCCGACGCCCCAGGGCATGAAGCTCGGAGAGCCTTGCCTCGACGGATGCCAGTCGTTCTGGATCGAGTTCTAGGCGATCAGCATAGCGCTGCAGGCTTGCCACGGATTCCTCTAGTTCGATGAGCGCCGTCTGCAACCCCTTGGTAGGGGCGCTCAGGCGCGCATCCTGCTCGACAAGGACATCCAGCCGCCCATGAATTTTTGTGAGCCGGGCAATCAGGGGGTCTTCCGAGTCTTCGAGGACGGTGAGCGCCTCTTGCGCAGCCAAGAGCAGTTCGGCGCCGTGAGAGAGCGTCTTTTGTTCTTGCTCGAGTGCTTCCCACTCTTCCGGCTGTGGGTCGGCGGCGATTAAAAGGTCGAGCTGCCATTGAAGATCGTCGCGCCGCTGCTGCTGCTGGTCAGCCATGGTTTGGGCGGCCGTTAGGGCCTCTTTGCATGCGAGCCACTGCTGATACGCCTCGGACATGGTGCTGAGCAGCGGAAGTAAGCTGGCTTGACGGTCGAGCAGCGCCCTCTGAGCGCCTGCCCGCAGCAGGTCATGATGCGCGTGTTGGCCGTGCACGCTGACGAGCCTCTCTCCGAGGGCCTTGAGCTGCGTTGCGCTGGCGGGCTGTCCATTGACCCAAGCCCGAGACCGCCCGTTGGCCTCAAGCGTGCGCTTGAGCAGAACGATCGGGTCTTCAATCGATAGGCCTATATCGTCGGCCGCTTGATTGAACGCATCTCGCTGGTCGGCGGGCAACTCGAATTCAGCGGTGACCTCAGCTTTCGGTGCGCCACTGCGAATGGCACTAGACTCTGCACGGTCTCCGAGAATGAGGCCCAGTGCATCGAACAAGATGGATTTTCCGGCACCCGTCTCTCCCGTGAGGGCAGAGAAACCAGCCCGCAGGTCTAGGGTGAGTTGGTCAACCGTGACGAAGTCTTTGATGGTGAGGGTGCGAAGCATGGTCTTTGGATTCTCAGGACGGCTCGCCTCCGCGCGTCGGAAAATGCGGATCCGGTCGCCCGAGGTAGACCGGGTTGGCGCTCCAGTGGAGCTTACGTCTGAGAACAGAGAAGTAGTCGTGCCCTTTTGGGTGAAGCAGCAAGACGGGGTCTGGGGCTGCCTGGATGACAATCTGGTCACCGTCTTCGAGGGCGGTCATGGCCTGCATATCGCAATGGAGTTCTGTACCCGCGCCATCGTTAACCAATACGGTCACGATGGCCTCTTGCGGAAGCACCACGGGGCGACTGGCAAGCGCCTGTGGTGCAACAGGCACCAGAATGGTCCCTTTGAGGCTGGGGTGCAGAATGGAGCCGGACGCTGAGAGCGCATAGGCCGTTGACCCCGTGGGGGTAGAGACGATCAGGCCATCGGCTCTGAGGGTCTGCATATAGACACCATCTACGAAAACCTCGAGTTCTGCCATACGCCTGATCGGCCCACGACTGATCACTGAGTCGTTCAGCGCCACCGCAGAGAAAACAGCGGACCAGGGGTCTTGAGCAGACGGACGCCGCATGACGGTGACATGCAACATGGAGCGGGCCTCGAGATCGCCCTCTCCCCGCAGCAAGGGTGGCAGCTCCGTCTCGAGTGCCTGTATGTTGAGGTCAGTCATAAACCCCAGTCGCCCCAGATTGATGCCAATCAAAGGCACCTTGAAGGGAGCCATCTGTCGGGCAATACCGATTAGAGTCCCGTCCCCACCAAGCACCAGGGCCAGGCTCGCCCGCTCCGCCAATGTGAGCAGGGGGTAGAACGGCAGGTGAGGGGTCTCGATGAGCCCGGCCCCGTGCGCCGCCTCGGTCTCGATCCCGATGTCTGCATCGGGGCGGACAGCGCGAATGCAGTCCACCACCGCCTCAAACGGGGCTTTTAACCCCGGCGTCTGGGGCCGTCCAAAGACCGCAATGATGGGGCGCTGACTACTCATGCGGGGATTAGATCACAGCATCTCGAAAGGATCCTTAAAATGGAGGCCATGGATGACCGCTCCTCCCGTTTGCTCAAAACCCTCATCGAGCGATACATCGCAGAAGGCCAGCCCGTGGGCTCGCGGGCGCTCTCAAAGTTTTCGGGCCTGGAGCTCTCTCCCGCAACCATTCGCAACGTGATGTCAGACCTCGAGGAGCTCGGCTTGGTGGCGAGCCCTCACACCTCCGCCGGTCGCATACCAACTCCCAAGGGCTATCGGCTCTTTGTGGACTCCCTGCTTACCGTTCAGCCGCTTGAGCCTGAGGCCACACGACTCATGCAGGGTGCCCTGCCTTTCGACGCACCCAGTCGCGTCATTTCCGCAGCTGCAGCCCTCTTATCCAACCTATCTCAGTTCGCAGGGGTCGTCAGTGCGCCTCGCCGTGATGGCTCTTTTCGGCATGCGGAGTTTCTGAGGCTTGGTGAGCGCAGGCTGCTGCTCATTCTGGTGACCTCTGAGGGGGAGGTCATCAACAAGATCATTCAGGTCGAGCAGGAGCTTCCGCCTGAGCGGCTGGTTGAGGCGGGCAACATGCTCACCGCGCTCTATGCGGGCATGACGCTAGACGAAGTTCGCCTGCGCCTGTCCCAAGAGCTTCGCGACCTCCGGGAGGATGTGGCTCACCTTATGCGCAAAGCCGTGGAGGAGGGGTCCGCCGCATTGGCAGATCCGAAAGACGACATTGTTATTTCTGGCGAACGCCGGCTCATGGATGTCTCAGAGTGGTCCGCGGACGTCAATCGCCTGCGGCACCTGTTCGATGTGTTTGAGCAGAAAACGCTGATTTCACGCCTGCTGGATCGTGCTGTCCTTGCCCACGGCGTGCAGATATTTATCGGTGGGGACTCTGAGTTGGTTCCGGCCGAGGAGCTCTCCGTTGTGACCGCACCATATGAGGTGAACGGTAGGGTGGTTGGAACCCTGGGTGTGATCGGACCCACCCGAATGGCTTATGATCGCGTCATTCCTATTGTCGACATCACAGCTCGGCTCCTCTCGACCGTGCTGTCCTCTCCTCGTAGCCTATGACGCTTCCCTTGCCCGCCTCGGCTGTTCTCGATGAACGCCCCTTCCAACATGGCAGCCGCCTGAAGGTGGGTGTCTTGCTGGTGAACCTGGGGACACCCGAGGCACCGACCACCCCCGCGCTTCGCAAATATCTCAAGGAGTTCCTCTCGGATCCGCGGGTCGTCGAGATCCCAAAGTTTGTCTGGTGGCCGCTCCTAAATTTCATTATTTTGAATACACGGCCCAAGAAGTCAGCTGCGAAGTACGCGTCTGTCTGGCTCGAGGAGGGCTCTCCACTGAGAGTTTATTCCGAGCGCCAGCTGCGCAAGACCTCTCTCGCGCTGCAAGAGGCTGGCTATGACTTAGAGATGGAGCTGGCCATGCGCTACGGTGAGCCCTCAATTTCGCAGGGTCTCGACGCGTTGAAAGCCAGGGGCGTGAATCGGGTCTTGGTGTTGCCGCTGTATCCCCAGTTTTCTGCCAGCACCACGGCGACTGTCTTTGACAAGGTCTACGACGCATTGGCCGCTATGAGAAGCCCGCCGGCCCTTCGAACCATTCGCCACTATCACGACCATCCCGCCTACATCAACGCAGTTGCAAGTTCAATCCAGCGGTACTGGGCCGATCATGGACGTGGCGACCTGTTACTCATGAGCTTTCACGGTGTACCCAAGCGCAGCCTGCTCAAAGGAGACCCTTACCATTGCGAGTGCCACAAAACGGGGCGCCTGATTGCGGGTGCGCTGGGTCTCTCGGAGTCTGAGTGGCGCGTTTCTTTTCAGTCACGCTTTGGCCCCGCCGAGTGGCTCAAGCCCTACACTGCAGAGCTCTTTGAGCAGCTTCCCTTGGCTGGCGTCAAGCGCCTTGATGTGGTTTGCCCCGGCTTTCTTTCCGACTGTCTTGAGACCCTCGAGGAGATTGCGATGGAGGGCAAGGAGGAGTTTCTTGAAGCCGGCGGTACCCAGTATCAGTTCATTCCCTGTCTAAATGACAGCCAGCAGGCTGTAGACCTTATCAAAGCGCTCATCGAGCAAGAGACTTTGGGCTGGCCGGTGAAGCCCGAGACGGCCTCTCAAGCGGAAGATCGCGCGGTGGCAAGGGCACGGGCACTCGAGATCGGCGCCAGCGACTAGGGCCACGCCTCGACGCTAGTGCCCCAGGCAAGACCAGTCGATAGCGTGCGCCCTGTGTGCGTCCAGGAATTCCTGCGTCGCGCGCTCCCAGCTGAACGCGCTTGCCCTTGCCAGGGCTCGGGCTTGGGGAATCTCCAAGGCCCGAAGACACGCTGCCCTCAGGTCCTCTGACAACACGCCTGCATCGCTGTCCCCGATGACGTCAATTGGCCCCTCTACGGGGTAAGCCGCTACCGGCAGGCCACAAGCCATCGCCTCGACCATGACGAGTCCAAAGGTGTCGGTGCGGCTTGGAAAGACAAAGACATTTGCCGCGCTGTAAAGACTTGCCAACTCCGCCTGGGTCATGACCCCGAAAAATCGGACGGTGGGGTAGCGGCGACGCAGGCCCTCAAGCGATGGACCTTCTCCAGCGACCCACTTCTCTCCTGGCAAATCCAGGTCGAGGAAGGCTTGAATATTCTTCTCGACAGCGACGCGACCGACAAACAGGAAGACGGGTGGCGTCTTGTCCTCGATTGGTCGGGGCTTAGATGGCTTAAAAACCGCGTGATTGACACCCCGAGACCAGAACTGAACATGGCGAAATCCTCTGGCCTCAAGGTCGCGAATGATGGCCGGCGTCGGTGCAAGCACTGCCGCGGCTGCATTGTGAAAGTGCCGAAAGAGGCCGTAGCTCAGCGCAAGCGGTATCCTCGAGCGTGCATAGACGTACTCTGGAAAACGCGTGTGATAGGCCGTGACGAAAGGGATGCCGGCACGTTTGCAGAATGCGCGTGCAGCCCACCCCAGAGGCCCTTCCGTCGCGATGTGAATTGCATCGGGTCGGGTCGTGAGTATGCGATCGCGGATGAAGCCGCCGGGGAAGAGCGCAAGGCGAATCTCGGGGTAGGTCGGACAGGGGACCGTCTTAAAGTCTAGGGGCGTGATGAGGCTGGTCTGGTGCCCCCAATCCTCGAGGACTCGGTTCGTGGCCTGGATGGTTCTCACCACCCCATTGACTTGGGGTTCCCAGGCGTCGGTGACCGTTAGGATGTGCACCGCCGCACAGTAGGGGTCAAAAAAGACAGCGACATGACAGTGGTGTGAAGAAAGGGTTTCAGTGGACTCGATTCGGGAAGAAGCGGGTTGGGGCTTGAAATTCGCCTGACTGCCCCCACTTAACGAGAAAACGTATTCATTTGGAGAAATCGCATGTCGCAAACGCCCGGAGAACACCCCCCTACGGCGGCGGAGGTACTGGCCTCTCAGGCCGCCGCCACCCCCTCAGCCGATGCAGAGAACCCTCATGAGCGGCAATCAGTGCCCGAGGGGGCGGATGAGGCTGGGCATGCTGAGACGGTCGCCTCGCTTCAGGCGAAGCTCGCGGAGCGTGAAGACCAGCTGATGCGCTTGGCCGCTGAGATCGAAAATATGCGCAGACGTCATGCTACGGAGCTCTCCAATGCCAGCAAGTTCGCAATCGAGACCTTCGCTGAAGCCATGCTCCCAGTCGCAGACAGCATGGAAATGGCCCTGAGCCTGCCAGACCAAACGCTCGATGGCCTCCGAGGTGGCGTCGAACTCACCCTACGGCAGCTCCAGCAGGCCTTCGAGCGGGGTCGGCTAAAGTCCGTAAGCCCGGCTGGAGAAAAGTTCAACCCGAACCACCACCAGGCCGTGTCGATGGTTGACGGGGCGAGCGCGCAGCCGCCTGTCCCCAGTGGTCACGTCGTAGCGGTCATGCAAAAGGGCTACCTCATTGGAGAGCGGGTGCTGCGCCCAGCGCTGGTGGTCGTCGCTCAATAACGCCCCGAGACCCAGACTGCATGGGGTGCGCACTTGAAATTGAACGGTGCAGCCCCCAGCTTTAAACCAACTGCAACGATTTAAAAAGGACACAAACATGGCAAAGATTATTGGAATCGACCTCGGCACCACGAACTCCTGCGTAGCCATCATGGAGGCAGGTCAGCCCAAGGTCATCGAGAACAGCGAGGGCGCACGCACGACGCCGTCGATCATCGCCTACATGGAAGATGGCGAGATTCTGGTGGGGGCGCCGGCCAAACGTCAGGCGGTGACAAACCCCAGGAACACGCTGTATGCCGTGAAGCGGTTGATCGGCCGCAAGTTCACGGATAAAGAGGTTCAGAAAGATATTGACCTCATGCCCTTTCAAATTGCAAAGGCTGAGAACGGCGACGCCTGGGTCGGTGTGCGCGACAAGAAGCTCGCGCCCCCGCAGGTTTCCGCTGAAGTGCTGCGCAAAATGAAGAAGACCGCCGAGGATTATCTTGGCCAAGAGGTGACCGAGGCCGTGATTACCGTGCCCGCCTACTTCAACGACGCGCAGCGTCAGGCCACGAAAGATGCGGGTCGTATTGCGGGCCTCGACGTGAAGCGGATTATCAACGAGCCCACTGCGGCCGCACTGGCGTTCGGCCTGGATAAAGCCGACGGGCGTGACCGCAAGGTGGCGGTGTATGACCTTGGAGGCGGCACGTTTGATGTGTCCATCATTGAGATCGCCGATGTCGACGGTGAGAAGCAATTCGAAGTGCTCTCGACCAATGGCGATACCTTCTTGGGTGGTGAGGACTTCGACCAGCGCATCATTGATCACATCATTGATGAGTTCAAAAAGATCAATGGGGTTGACCTCTCGAAGGATCCCATCGCTCTGCAGCGCATTAAGGCTGCTGCTGAACGCGCGAAAATTGAGCTTTCCTCGAGCCAGCAAACAGAGCTCAATGAGCCTTACATTGCAATGGCCAATGGCGCGCCAGTGCACCTGACCTTTAAGCTCACCAGGGCCAAGCTCGAGTCCTTGGTCGATGACCTCATCAGCCGCACGATTGAGCCTTGCAAAGTAGCGCTCAAGGATGCGGGACTCTCCGCTAGCCAAATTGACGATGTCATTCTGGTGGGCGGTATGACCCGCATGCCCAAGGTTCAAGATGCCGTGAAGGCCTTCTTTGGAAAAGAGCCCCGCAAGGATGTGAACCCGGACGAAGCGGTTGCCGTCGGTGCAGCCATTCAGGGTTCCGTGCTCTCGGGTGACCGCAAAGATGTGCTGCTGCTCGATGTCACGCCACTCTCCTTGGGCATTGAGACCCTCGGCGGCGTGATGACCAAGATGATTCAGAAGAACACCACAATCCCGACCAAGTTCTCGCAGGTCTTCTCTACAGCCGATGACAACCAGCCCGCGGTCACGATCAAGGTGTATCAAGGCGAGCGTGAATTGGCTAATGCCAACAAGATGCTGGGTGAGTTCAACCTAGAGGGCATTCCGCCCTCGCCGCGTGGCACCCCGCAAATCGAGGTGACCTTTGACATTGATGCAAACGGCATTCTGCATGTCTCTGCAAAGGACAAGGCCACAGGCAAAGAGAACAAGATCACCATCAAGGCGAACTCAGGCCTCTCAGATGATGAGATCAAAAAGATGGTCGCAGACGCGGAGGCCAATGCAGAGTCCGATAAGCAGCGGGTTGAGCTGGTGCAGGCGCGAAACGCGGGCGAGGCCATGGTCCACTCCGTGAAGAAGTCGCTCGATGAGCATGGCAGCAAGCTCTCTGCTGATGAGAAGGCCAAGATTGAAGAGGCCATCAAGGAGCTTGAGGCTGCTCTGCCCGGAGAGGATAAGGGCGCCATCGAGACCAAGACCGATAATCTGATGAAGGCCTCGCAGACCCTGGGCGAGAAGGTGTACGCCGAGGCACAAGCTGCCGCGGGAGGTGCTGGGGCCGGCGCTGCAGGCGGCGCAACGGGCTCAGGGTCCGGCAATGCGGGCGCCGAGGATGTTGTCGATGCGGAGTTCAAGGAAGTGAAGCGCGATTAAATGTCCAAGCGCGACTACTACGAGGTATTGGGGGTTGCGAAGAATGCCTCCGATGAAGAGCTTAAGAAGGCGTACCGCAAGCTCGCAATGAAGCATCACCCGGACCGAAATCCGGGGGATGCTGCGGCCGAAGAGAAGTTCAAGGAGGCGAAAGAGGCCTACGAGATGCTCACCGACCCCGACAAGCGCGCGGCCTACGATCGCTTCGGGCATGCTGGCGTTGACCCGAATGCTGGAGGAGGCGCCGGAGGGCAAGGCTTTGGTAATTTCTCCGACGCCTTCGGTGACATTTTCGGCGATATTTTTGGGGGTGCCGCGGGCCGCGGCGGTGGTGGCCGCAGCAATGTCTATCGTGGTAGCGACCTTCGCTATTCCATGGAGATCACGCTTGAACAGGCTGCTGCTGGCTTCACCACCGAGATAAAGGTACCCAGTTGGGAGACCTGCGACACCTGCGAGGGAACCGGCGCAAAGCCCGGCACCAAAGCCGAAACGTGTAAGACCTGCGGTGGTCAGGGTCAGGTCCGGATGCAGCAGGGGTTCTTTAGCATTCAACAGACCTGTCCATCATGCCGTGGGTCGGGCAAGACCATTCCCAACCCATGCTCGGCCTGCGATGGTGTAGGTCGCATTCGCAAGCAAAAAACGCTCGAGGTCAAGATTCCTGCCGGCATCGATGACGGCATGCGCATTCGCTCCAGTGGCAATGGTGAACCTGGCCTGAACGGCGGACCATCAGGTGACCTCTATGTGGAGGTCTCAATCAAGCCCCATCGAGTCTTCCAGCGAGAGGGTGATGACCTGCATTGCGAGGTCCCCGTGAGTTTTGCACGCGCAGCGCTGGGCGGCACCATCGATGTCCCCACTCTGAACGGCAAGGCGAGCTTCGACTTGCCTGAGGGTACACAGACCGGCAAGACCTTTCGCTTGCGTGGAAAAGGCATTCGGAATGTCCGCTCCAGCGTTGCGGGTGATCTGTACTGCCACGTGGTGGTCGAGACCCCAGTCAAGCTCACCGATCGGCAGCGCAAGATCCTTGAGGATTTTGAGGCCTCGCTCGAGGAGGGCGGCGATCGCCACAGTCCCCAGAGCAAGAGCTGGATGGAAAAGGTGCGCGACTTCTTTAACTGAAGCCGCGCTGCGTCTATACGCCCAGTGCGCGCTTGATCTGATCGAGCGCGCTCGGGTCCTCAAGGGTCGTCATGTCTCCTGGGTCCTTACCCTCGGCAAGGGCTTGCATTGCACGGCGCAAGAGTTTTCCAGAGCGCGTTTTGGGCAATAGGGTCACAAAGTGAATGCGTGAGGGCCGGGCGATTGCGCCGATCTCGCGATCGACTGTTGCCATGATTGCCTTCTCCTCAGCCTTCTCACCCTCTGGCGTTGCGAGCATTGAAGTGTCCTTCAGCACGGCAAAAGCCATCGGCATCTGACCCTTGAGTGCATCTGCGACGCCGACAACTGCGACCTCAGCCACATTCTTGTGAGCCTGAATCGCCTCTTCAATTTCACGCGTGCCCAGGCGGTGTCCTGCAACATTGATGACATCGTCGGTGCGTCCCAAGATGAAGTAATAGCCGTCCTCATCGCGGGTGGCGTAGTCGAAGGTGGAGTAGAGCTGCTGACCTGGGACGCTCGAGAAGTAGGTCTTTACGAATCGCTCGTCGTCTCCCCAGACGGTTTGCAGGCATCCAGGGGGAAGCGGAGGCATGACGCAGAGCATGCCTTTCTCGTTGGCGCCGACCTCTTCGAAGGTGGACTCATGTACCAAGCGGACGTCATAACCATAGGCGGGAAAGCTTGGGCTCCCGAACTTGGTCTCTGTGACGTCAATCCCGTGTTGGGCTGAGAGTATCGGCCAGCCCGTCTCGGTCTGCCAGTAGTTATCAATGATGCGCGCACCCCCGAGTGCATCAGAAATCCAACGCGCAGTGGGCTCATCAAGGGGCTCTCCCGCTAAAAAGAGTCGGCGAAGGCTCTTGGTGTTGTGGCGGGTCATAAAGGCTGGGTCTTGCTTCTTGAGCACGCGCGCAGCCGTGGGCGAAGAGAACATGGTGCTCACGCCGTAGTCCTCAACAATCTTCCACCAGATCGCCGGATCCGGTCGCAGGGGTAGACCCTCGTAGACGATGGTGGTCGAGCCGTTGATAAGTGGCGCATACACAATGTAAGAGTGACCCACCACCCAGCCAATGTCTGAGGTGCAAAAGAAGACCTCGCCGGGCTTGCAGTCGTATATGAGTCGCATGGAGGCGCCGAGGGCCACTGCATAACCGCCCGTGTCGCGCTGAACGCCTTTGGGCTTTCCGGTCGTGCCCGAGGTGTAGAGGATGTAGCTGGGGTCCGTAGCGTCCATGGCTGCGCAGGCCACCTGTGCTCCCTGCACCTGGGCCCGCAGGGGCGCGTATTCCACATCGCGTCCCGCAACGAGGCCCAGTGGGGCCAGCCCTCGGTTGACCAGCAAAACCTTTTGGGGGGGCATGTGTGCAAGGCCACAGGCCTCGTCGACCAGATGCTTGTAGGGCACCTCTTTTCCGTTGCGCATGCCAGCATCTGCCGAGATCATGAGTTTGGGCTGGGCATCGTCAATCCGAGCGGCAAGCGATGGCCCTGCGAAACCACCAAAGACCACTGAATGGATGGCTCCAATGCGCACACAGGCGAGCATGGCGAAGACGGCCTCAGCGATCATGGGCATATAAATGAGCACGCGGTCGCCGCGCTCGACACCCAGCGACTGCATGATTGCCGCCATGGCCTGCACTTCTTCGTGCAATTGGGCATAGGTGTAACGCTTTTCCTCGTTGGTCTCTGTCGAGATGTAGACCAAGGCCAGTTGATCGGCTCGGGTGGCGAGGTGCCGATCAACTGCGTTGTAGCAGAGGTTGATCTTGCCGCCCTCATACCACCGGGCAAAAGGCGAGTGGTCAAAATTGAGCGTGCGCTTGGGGGGTTCGAACCAATCCAGAAAACCCGCCTGCTCAGACCAGAACGCTTCTTTCTCTTGGATCGACCTGGCGTGAACTTTTGCCAGGGCGGTCTCTGAATAGGGTGCGGCCATGTTGTTATCTCCTCGCTGATTTATTGTTGTTGGGGGATGTGTACCCATCCCTCCATGAGAATACGCGCGCTGCGGCTCATTTCAACCTGTTTGACAACCCACTGGCCGTCCTCCAGACGGGCTTCTCCGCCGACGCGCAGTGTCCCGGAAGGATGACCGAATCGCGTGGCCTGTCGGGGCCCCCCGCCTGCTGCCAGGTTTACAAGCGTGCCCGGAATGGCTGCTGCAGTGCCAATGGCCACGGATGCCGTGCCCATCATGGCGTGGTGAAGCTTGCCCATGGACATGGCCCTGACGAGCAGGTCGATACCTTCAGCAGCGATCTGCTTGCCACTCGATGCGGTGTAGCTGTGTGGGGGCGCTACGAAGGCGACCTTCGGTGTGTGCTGACGGCTGCTCGCCTCCGATAGATCCTTGATGAGGCCCATCTTGAGTGCACCGTGCGCTCGAATGCGCTCGAATGTCTCGAGGGCATCGGCGTCGTTGTTGATGGCATCTTGCAATTCGGTTCCGGTGTAACCAATCTCGGCTGCATTCACAAAGACCGTGGGAATGCCGGCGTTGATAAGGGTGGCTTGAAGGCTGCCGACTCCTGGCACCTCGAGCGTATCGACGAGGTTTCCAGTGGGGAACATGGCACCGCCATCGCCCTCCTCATCTGCAGCAGGGTCCATGAATGCAATCTGAATCTCGGCAGCTGGAAAGGTGACTCCGTCGAGCTCGAAGTCGCCTGTTTCTTGAACTTGCCCATCGGTCATGGGGACTCGCGCAATGATGGTCTTGCCAATATTGGCCTGCCAGATGCGCACCACGGCATGACCGTTTTGAGGCACACGGCTGGGGTCGACCAGACCGTTACGAATCGCGAAGGGTCCGACCGCAGCAGTGAGGTTCCCGCAGTTGCCGCTCCAATCGACCAGGGCCTTGTCTATGGCGACCTGTCCAAAGAGGTAGTCGACATCGTGATCGGGCCGATCGCTCTTTGAGAGGATGACCGTCTTGCTGGTGCTGGAGGTGGCGGCGCCCATGCCGTCGATCTGTTTGCCGTAGGGGTCTGGACTGCCAATGACCCTCATCAGCAGCGCATCGCGTGCAGGGCCTGATGTCTGCGCAGCCACTGGCAGGTCCGTGAGTTTGAAGAAAACCCCCTTGCTGGTTCCGCCACGCATGTAGGTGGCAGGAATGCGGACTTGAGGATGGTGGGTCATGCGGCCTCCTTGGCATCGAGAAAGTCCTGCGCAAAGCGCTGCAAGACGCCACCAGCCTCGTAGATGGAGACTTCCTCTGCGGTGTCAAGGCGGCATTGGACCGGTACATCGAGGCGCTCACCCGTGCGGCGGTGGATGACAAGGGTGAGCTGTGCACGTGGGGTCCGAGTACCCAGTACATCGAAGGTCTCTGTACCGTCGAGTGAGAGGGTCTTGCGATTGACACCGGGCAGGAACTCCAGAGGGAGCACGCCCATGCCCACGAGATTGGTGCGGTGAATGCGCTCAAAGCCCTCGGCTACGATCACCTCCACACCTGCGAGCCGAACGCCCTTAGCAGCCCAATCTCGCGAGGAGCCTTGCCCATAGTCCGCGCCTGCAATGATGATCAGGGGTTGAGCCCGATGCATGTAGGTTTCAATCGCCTCCCACATGCGCATGACCTGGCCCTCTGGTTCCACCCGGGCCAGGGACCCTCTCTGGACTTGGCCGTCGACCATGGCCATTTCATTGATGAGTTGAGGGTTGGCGAAGGTGGCACGCTGCGCGGTGAGATGATCGCCGCGATGGGTTGCGTAGGAATTAAAGTCCTCCTCGGGCAGGCCCATTTTGGCCAGATACTCACCTGCCGCACTGTCGGCCAGAATCGCGTTCGATGGGGAGAGATGGTCTGTGGTGATGTTGTCGCCCAACAGCGCGAGGGGTCGCATGCCTGTGAGGGTGCGCGCTCCGGCGAGCGCCCCTTCCCAGTAAGGCGGGCGCCGAATGTAGGTGCTCTGCGAGCGCCAGTCATAGAGCGGGCTGGCGGAGCGAGCCTGCCCCTCTTGAATGGCAAACATGGGCTCGTAGACCTTGCGAAACTGGTCGGGCTTCACACTTGCCGCAACGACGGCATCGATTTCTTCGTCGCTCGGCCAGAGGTCTTTCAAGCGAATCTCCGCCCCCTCGGGGCTGGTTCCCAATACATCCTGCTCAATGTCGAACCGCACGGTACCCGCAATGGCATAAGCGACCACCAGTGGCGGGGACGCCAAGAACGCTTGCTTCGCATAGGGGTGAATGCGACCGTCAAAGTTGCGATTACCCGAGAGCACTGCGGTTGCATAGAGGTCGCGGTCGATGATCTCTTGTTGAATCTTGGGGTCAAGTGCCCCGCTCATGCCATTGCAGGTCGTGCATGCGAAGGCCACAATGCCAAAGCCGAGGGCCTCGAGGTCCTCGAGCAGGCCCGCCTCTCTGAGATAGAGCTCAACCACCTTGGAGCCCGGCGCCAGCGAGGACTTCACCCAAGGCTTGCGCACTAATCCCGCACGTCGAGCATTGCGCGCAAGCAGGCCCGCAGCGATGACATTCCGAGGATTGGATGTGTTGGTGCAGCTGGTGATGGCGGCAATGATCACAGCGCCGTCCGGCATGAGCCCTTGCGCCTCCTGTGCGCGAGCTTGTGCGAGGTTCTGCGCAATGCCACGCGATTGCAGCTCGCTTACCGGTAGGCGCTTGTGTGGGTTTGAGGGCCCTGCCAGCGCACGCGTGACCGAAGAGAGATCGAAGCTCAGCGTGCGCTCGTAATGCGCCGACTGCAGGGCATCGAACCAGAGCCCCGCTGTTTTGGCGTAAGTCTCTACTAGGGCGACCTGCTCTGGGCTGCGACCGGTGAGACGGAGGTAATCCAGAGTCTGATCGTCTATTGAGAATAAGGCTGCGGTCGCGCCATATTCAGGCGCCATATTGGAGATGGTTGCGCGGTCTCCGATGCTGAGCGTTGCCGCACCCTCACCATGGAATTCCAGATAAGCCCCCACAACTTTTTGTTGACGCAGAAACTCCGTGAGCGCAAGCACCATATCGGTCGCTGTAATGCCGGGCTGTCGGCGCCCAGTAAGCTTCACGCCAATCATCTCGGGCAGCCGCATCCACGATGCCCTTCCGAGCATGACATTTTCGGCCTCAAGGCCACCCACGCCAACGGCAATGACGCCCAAAGCGTCGACGTGGGGGGTGTGCGAGTCTGTGCCAACACAGGTGTCTGGGTAAGCGAGGCCATGATCGTTATGGATGACGGGAGACATCTTCTCCAGGTTGATCTGGTGCATGATGCCGTTGCCCGCTGGAATGACATCTACATTGTCAAACGCAGTTTTTGTCCAGTTGATGAAATGAAAGCGGTCCTCGTTGCGTCGCTCTTCAATGTCGCGGTTCTTTTGAAATGCATCGGGGTCGAAGCCGCCGCACTCCACAGCGAGTGAGTGGTCCACGATCAGTTGCACGGGCACCACGGGATTGACCTGGGCTGGGTCTCCGCCCATGTCTGCAATGGCATCGCGAAGCCCTGCCAAATCGACCAGTGCTGTCTGCCCAAGAATGTCGTGGCAGACCACGCGGGCCGGGAACCATGGAAAGTCCAAATCACGTCGGCGCTCAATGAGCTGAACAAGGCAGTCGCGCACGATCTCTGGCTGCGCTCGGCGCACGATGTTCTCTGCGTGAATGCGGGCTGTGTAAGGTAGAGAGTCCCAGGCACCAGGCTGAATGTCGTTGACGGCTGACTGCGCATCAAAGTAATCGAGTCCGGTCTGAGCCAGTGGCTTGCGGTATTGCGAGGGAGTGGGAGTCATAAGGGGGCTTATGGGCGCTGATGGATAGGGACGAAGGCCTGGTCGTCGGGGCCGATGTAGTTCGCACTTGGGCGAATGATCTTGCCGTCTATGCGCTGCTCAATGATGTGTGCAGACCATCCAGAAGTTCTGGAGATGACGAAGATGGGCGTGAACATGGCGGTAGGCACCCCCATCATGTGGTAACTGACTGCGCTGAACCAGTCGAGATTGGGAAACATCTTCTTGATGTCCCACATGACTGCCTCCAGTCGCTCCGCAATTTGGAACATTTTCATGTCGTTCGCCTGTGCGGAGAGGTCACGCGCCACCTCTTTGATGACCTTATTGCGAGGGTCACTCACCGTATAGACCGGGTGACCAAAGCCGATTACGACCTCCTTGTTTTCAACGCGACGGCGGATATCAGCCTCAGCCGCATCGGGCGACTCGTATCGCTTCTGCACCTCGAAAGCGACCTCGTTTGCTCCGCCGTGCTTTGGTCCCCGCAGCGCGCCAATGGCGCCGGAGACTGCAGAGTAAATGTCGGACCCAGTGCCTGCGATGACCCGACCTGTAAAGGTTGAGGCATTGAATTCGTGCTCGGCGTAGAGGTTGAGCGAGATGTGCATGGCCTTGACCCACTCCTCGGGGGGAGGAGTGCCGTGCAGAAGGTGCAGGAGGTGCCCGCCAATCGAGTCGTCGTCCGTTTGTACATCGATTGCACGCCCATTGTGGCTGTAGTGATACCAGTAGAGCAGCATGCTGCCCAAGGAAGCCATGAGGCGATCTGCAATATCGCGTGCACCAGGGGTGTTGTGGTCGTCTTTCTCAGGGAGCACACAGCCAAGCGCAGAGACCCCCGTGCGCATGACGTCCATGGGGTGAGCAGAGGCGGGCAGTGACTCGAGAACAGCCATGACGGCAGATGGCAGGCCACGGAGGGCCATGAGTTTTTTCTTGTAGCCAGCGAGCTCTGCGACATTGGGGAGTTTGCCGTGGACCAGGAGGTGGGCAATCTCCTCAAATTCGCAAACTGCTGCGAGGTCCAAAATATCGTAGCCACGGTAGGCGAGGTCGTTACCCGTGCGCCCCACGGTGCACAAGGCCGTATTGCCAGCGGTCACGCCCGATAAGGCAACAGACTTCTTTACTTTTGGGGTGGCGGGCGTTGCGGTCTCTGCAGACATTATTCAGATCCTTTCGGTTGGGATTGATTGAAGAGGGCGTCCAGCTTGTTTTCGAAGTCCCAGTAGCCAATGGCGTCGTAGAGTTCTTGACGGGTTTGCATGAGCGGGAGAACTTGCTTCTGGGTGCCATCGCGGCGAATCGCCTCGTAGACTGCCTGCGCCGCCTTGTTCATGGCCCGGAAGGCTGAGAGCGGGTAGAGCACCATGGCAACCCCGGCGCTGCGCAGCTCGTCCGTGGTGTAGAGCGGTGTAGCCCCAAACTCGGTGATGTTGGCCAAGACGGGCACCTTTACGGCTTTTACAAATTGCTCGTACATGGGGAGCTCGGTCATGGCCTCGGGGAAGATGGCATCGGCGCCTGCCTCAACACAGGCGCAGGCACGGTCGATGGCGGCTTGTAGCCCCTCGACAGCGAGTGCGTCCGTGCGGGCCATGATCACAAAACCATCATCGGTGCGCGCATCAACTGCCGCCTTCACGCGGTCGACCATTTCTTGCTGTGTCACGATCGCCTTGCCCGGCCGATGACCGCACCGCTTGGCGCCGACCTGATCCTCGATGTGCATGGCCGCCCCGCCAGCCTTAATGAGGCTCTTGGTGGTGCGGGCAATATTGAACGCAGAGGCGCCAAAGCCAGTATCGACGTCCACGAGCAAGGGAACATCGCAGACGTCCGTGATGCGACGGACGTCCGTCAGTACATCATCGAGCCCGGAGATGCCCAGATCGGGAAGGCCCAGGCTGCCAGCGGCAACACCGCCTCCAGATAAATAGATAGCTTTGTAGCCGGCACGCTTTGCGAGCAGTGCATGGTTGGCATTGATTGCACCAATGACTTGAAGGGGCGATTCCTCGGCCAGGGCGAGACGGAATCGCGCTCCGGCGGATGGTGACTGCGACATGGTGAGACCTCCTGTGCCTCATTGAGATGCAGACACTCTAGGAGGCTTCGGTGCCTTTGGGAATTCCTCATTTCGAGATTAGCCTTCTTGAAACACGAAGGCTCAGGGGTGCTGGTGTCTCAGAAAGTCAAAAAGGGTTCGTGCGGCTGGCAGGAGGGGGCCACCGTGGAGCGCGCAAAGGGATACCGTTCGGTGATCTTGAACGCCCTCAAGCGGGAGCAGGCGGATGGGCAGGAGCTGGCTGTAGCGTTGGGCGATGCGAGAGGGCAGAACCGTAATGCCCAAGCCGGCCGCCACGAGCTCCGCAAGGGCATCGAAGCCCTTGGCACGCACACGCACGCGCAGGCTTCTGCCCTCTGAGCGTGCCATGTCTCCGAGCCACTCAGCAATTGCGCCCCCCTCTTGGAGCAAGATGAGGTCCTGCGCGAGCAATTGATCACGGCTGAGCCGGCGAACCCTACGCCAGGGCTCTTGGGAGGGTACGGCTGCGAGAAGCTGATCCTGGTAATACGGAACCGACATGAGCTCAGAGCGAATGGCGTCGCTTGAAAGCACACCGATGTCGGCTTGTCCCTCTGCCACGAGGGTTTGAATTTCACGGCTGTTGTGTTCGGAGAGATCGATGCGTATGCCGGGCTGGGACTGAAGGAACGCTGCCAGGTCGGTGGGAAGGACGGCTGCAATGGAGCTCATGTTGGCAACGACCCTTACATGCCCGGTCACACCTTGTAGGTGATCTTCCAGCTCAAGTCCCATTTGGGATAGCTCTTGTTCGATGGCGCGGGCGCGCAGCGCCACCAGTCGGCCCGCCTCAGTGAGCTGTGTTCCCCGCGCTTGACGCTCAAGTAGCGTAACACCCAGCACCTCCTCGAGCTGTCGCAGTCGGGTACTGGCTGCGCCCAGTGCGAGGTGGCACTGCGCGGCAGCCTGCGTAATAGAACCCGTCTGTGACACGGCCAGCAGCAGCCGTAGGCTTGCGAGGTCAATGCGGTGACTGTTCAACGGCTGTCTCTGGCCCAGCGCTGCAGTTGTTCGACATACCGCTGTGCATCGGGCGGCAGCCCTTGCCGTTGAGACTCCCAAAGCATTTCTCCGAGGGCCTCCATAGCCTGATGCATGGCGTCGTGCATGCTGCCGCAGCGCACTGCGAGTGCATGAATGGCATCGCGCACACCGGGCGGTTGATCAATGCTCATCTGTTCGCTCAGCGAGAGGTGCATGGCAAGATGCAAGAAGGGATTGGTCTGGCCTTGCTCAATCGAGAAGTCGCGAGAATAGGCCTCGGGGTCTTCGAGTATGGCGTGGTACTCCGGGTGCTCGCGTATCCAGTCGGAGGCCATGAGCTCGAGTGCCTCGAGCGGCACTCCTGTCTGAGTCTTTGCCCACGTTGAGACAAAGAATGTGCGGACCTCGTCACGACTAGGATTAAACATCGATTGCCTTGGTCTTGCGCTTGAAGTCGCAGAGATCGTGAATGAGACAGCCTGGGCACTCGGGCTTTCGGGCCTTGCAGGTGTAACGACCATGCAGAATCAGCCAGTGATGGGCATGGAGTCGAAAGCCTTCAGGGACAAGTCGCTCCAGTCTTTTCTCCACCTCAGTGACTGTCTTGCCGGGTGCAATACCCGTTCGATTCGAGACGCGAAAGATGTGGGTATCGACTGCAAAGGTCTCCCATCCAAATGCCGTGTTGAGCACGACATTGGCCGTCTTGCGTCCCACGCCGGGCAGGGCCTCGAGTGCTTCCCGGTCCTCTGGCACCTCGCCGGCATGGAGCGTAAGAAGCTGCTCACAGGTCTTGATGAGGTTCGCTGCTTTATTCCGATAGAGGCCAATAGATGAGATCTCTTGTCGAACCCGTGACTCACCCAGGGTGAGCAGGCCAGCGGGCGTGTTTGCGAGGGCAAACAATCGACGAGTGACCTTGTTAACCGACACGTCTGTCGCCTGGGCAGACAGGAGCACCGCGACCAGGAGTTCGAAGGGAGAGTGATACTCGAGCTCGGTCTTGGGCTCTGGGTTTGCGGTCTGAAGCCGCAGGAAAATCTCACGCCGCCTCTGTGCGTTCATGGGCTGAGTCGCCGCTTTGCAGCCCTGGCCATTGCTGCTGCCAGAATGGCCTTCTTTTTGTCGTTGGCGATAGCACCCTCTGTGCTCTCTGTGGCCAAGCGCGTGCGACGAGCCTGACGCCGATCAAAACGCAAGCGAGCCTGTGCGGCAGCGGTGGAATCCCAATGGATTGGCGTCGAGGGAGTCAGCATGTCAATGCAGTCGACGGGGCAGACCGGGACACAGAGCGCACAGCCCGTGCAGTCCGCCTCGAGCACCGTGTGCATGCGCTTGAAGGCCCCTGCGATGGCGTCGACTGGGCAGGCCTCGAGGCAGAGCACACACCCGATGCAGTCTGCTTCCCGAATGTAGGCGAGCTGCATGGGACCCTCAAGGCCACAGGATGGGTCAAGTAGGGTCTCGGGGATACCGGTTAGGGCAGCGATGGCCGCAATACCCGCCTGTCCTCCGGGCGGACATCGATTGATACTGGCCTCTTCCGCTGCAATTGCCTCTGCGTAAGGACGGCATGCGGGGTATCCACACCGCTGACATTGCGTCTGCGGGAGGATCTGATCGATTGCAAGCATCAGTGCGCTTCGGTCCGAAGCGCCTTGGCTCGCGTTAGGACTTGGCGTTTCGCTTTCGGCTGTTGGCGTCAGGGCTGGGCTCATGTTCAGCAATAAAGGCTGCGATCTTCGGGGCAACGATGGTTCTCCATCGACGGCCACTGAAAATGCCGTAATGGCCCGCTCCCTGAATAGTCTCATGCCGCTTGTGCTTGCTCGGTATTCCGGAACAGAGTTCATGCGCAGCCCGCGTCTGGCCCGGCCCAGAGATGTCGTCGAGTTCACCCTCGATGGTGAGGAGGGCCGTTTTTTGAATATCTTGCGGCTTGACTCTCTCGCCGTTTACATCCCACAGGCCCCTCGGAAGGAGGTGCTCTTGGAAAACCACGCGAATGGTGTCGAGGTAAAACTCGGCATCCAGATCGAGCACGGCGTTGTATTCGTCGTAGAACTCCCGGTGCGCCTCAACGGAGGCGTCATCGTCTCCCTTGACCAGATGTTGGAAGTAGTCCCAATGGGAATTCGCATGTCGACCGGGATTCATTGAAATGAACCCAGCGTGCTGAAGGAAGCCGGGATACACGCGGCGCATGAAGCCTGGAAAATTACTCGGTACGAGGTGCACGACATTCCTGCGGAACCAGCCTAGGTCGTGCTGCTTGGCGAGATCGTTCACACCCGTCTCACCGACCCGGGTGTCGATCGGGCCTCCCATCATGGTCATGGTCAGTGGGTGATTCACCTCATTGCGACTGGCCATGAGCGCTACGGCACCGAGCACTGGAACTGTGGGCTGGCAGACGGAAATGAGATGGACGTTGGGGCTGAGGACTCGGATGAAGTCCTGAACGTATGCAACGTAATCTGCGAGGGAGAAATTACCGTCCTCAACGGGCACCATGCGGGCATCGACCCAGTCGGTCACATACACATCATGCTGCTCGAGCATTGCTTTCACGGTATCGCGCAACAGGGTGGCGTGGTGGCCTGAGAGCGGGGCAACAATAAGGACTTTCGGACCGGCCGGTGGCTGCCCACTTGCATGGTCTTTCTGGAAATGGATGAGCTGGCAGAAGGCGCGGTCTTCGACTGTGACTGGCGTGACACGGGCGGTGCCGTGGGGGGTTTCGACGCGATCAATACGCCATTCGGGCTTCTCGTAGTCTTTTCCGATTCGGTGCGTAAGCTCAAGCGTGGCTGCAATGCGTCGCGCCCCTGGCGCATAACTGAGTGGCGAGTATGGGTTGGTGTAGAGCTGGGAGGCTGATTTTGCCCAGGCGGAGAGGGGACTCAGAAACGAGCGTTGAATTTCATGAAACTGATAGAGCACGAAGACATCCTTCCGAGTGCGCGATCCCCGAGGGTAACAAGGGTTGTATGGTTTTTACCAGTAATTCTCAGTCGCAATTTGTCCTGGACGAGAGGCCCTGTCTGTTGTAAATCCCTGTTCTTTCAATGTTTCTTTGCAGTCTTTCACCATTTCAGGGTTCCCGCAGATCATGAATTTCGATCGCTCTTGAGAAATCCTGCAGGCGGCGTGTTGTGTAAGCGCCCCAGTCTTAAGTAGCACCGGGATGCGCGCTGACGGGAAAGGTGTGGCCTCGCGGGTGACCACGGGGAGGTAGGTTAACTTGTGGGCGTCGGGGCCCCATAAGGGATGCTCGGGTAGGGATTCGATCTGGGCTCGGTAGGCGAGTTCATGCTGTGCTCGCACGCTATGGACCAGCACAATGCGATCGAACTGGGACCACGTGTCAGGGTCGGAGAGCATGGATAAAAAGGGTGCGATGCCTGTCCCTGAGCTCAGCAGCCAGAGGTCACCACCTGACGGAAATCGGTCGCAGGTCAGGTAGCCGTGCGCTTGGCGCTCGAGCGAGAGCGTGTCTCCGACGCGAAGCTGCGACAAGACCGTTGTGAATGCGCCCTCCGGAACCACAATGGAATAGAACTCGAGATCCGCGTCGTATGGACCTGAGACCATGGAGTAAGCCCGCCAGACTTGCCCGTCGGCGGACGCCTCTGGGTGGTCCGAGCAGACCCCGAGCCGGGCAAACTGTCCAGCTTTGAATCGAAAATCTTTCGGGCGCTCAACCGTGAAGGAGAAGAGGTGGTCGCTCCATTGACGCAGGGAGAGGATGCGAACTGGAGACGTCCGTTCGGCCTGATTCACCGCTCCAGGTGCTGAAGCTTATCTTTTACCTTGGCCCACTCATCAGCGTCGGCGGCAGCGGGTTCAAGTCGCGTAATGCTGGGCCAGACTGCGGCGAGCTCTGCATTGAGGGCAATGAACCGCTTTTGGTCGGTGGGGACGTCTTCTTCCGCGTAAATTGCATTGACCGGACATTCTGGGATGCAAACCGCGCAGTCTATACACTCATCTGGGTCAATAACCAGAAAGTTGGGGCCCTTTCGGAAACAGTCGACGGGGCAGACGTCAACACAGTCGGTGTATCGACACTTGATGCAGGATTCAGTAACGACGTGGGTCATGATGTGGGCTTCTCGCCTCATAATGTCAACTTTCCAATTTTAGCGGACCTTTGATGGATCTCGCAGAAAAGTCACAACGCAGCCGCGACCGCATCCTCTCGCGTATCCGAGCCTCCTATGGGCGGTCCGAGGGGCCGGGGGCTGCCGAGCGCCGCCAGGCCGATGCCTACCTCCAACGGCATGCCGTGGGTCCCAAACCCCCCATATCGGACGCTGACAAGATTCCGCGGTTCATTGCGCAGTCAGCGCGTCTGTCCGCCACCATTGATCGAGCGCAGCGTCGCAGCCAAATTCCCGAGCTCATCAACCGCTACTGCGGGCACCATGGCCTTTCACCGCGAGCAGTGGCCTGGCCAGCGTTTCGTGACCTTGACTGGGCCGCACATGGCCTCGATGTGGAGTTTCGGGCTCCTGTGCGGGATGAGCCTGTCCCAGACCTCATTGGCATTACCGGGTGTTTTGCGGCGGTCGCCGAGACCGGCACACTGGCCATGCTGTCTGGTCCCGAGACCCCCGCCTCTATGACGCTATTGCCCGAGACTCACATTGCAGTGATTCCACAGGACCGGGTTTTTCATCACATGGAGGATGTGTTCGAGCGACTGCGCGCTGAGCGCGGCCTCATGCCGCGTGCGCTGAACTTCATTTCCGGGCCCTCGCGCACTGCAGATATCGAGCAGACTTTGGTCTTGGGCGCGCATGGGCCATACCGTGTGCACTTGATTTTGTTGGAGTCCTCCTCATGAGTAAACCCACACTCGTCGTCACCCGTCGCATTCGCGCTGAACTGATTGAATCGCTCTCTCAGGTTTTTGAGGTCACGCACAATCAAGAGACGGACACTCCGACCACCCCTGATCGCATGCGTACGCTGCTTGCACAGGCGCAGTACCTCTTTTGTACCGTAGCCGATACCGTGAATGCAGAGGTTCTGGGCGCTGCCCCTCACTTGAAGATGATCGCAACGGGTGCCGTGGGCACCAACAATATCGATTTGGGCATCTGCCGATCCCGTGGCATTGCTGTCAGCAACACCCCAGACGTGCTCACCGAGACCACCGCAGACTTTGCCTGGGCCCTCCTCATGGCGACTGCTCGACGGGTATCGGAGTCTGAGCGTTATGTGCGCTCAGGTTCCTGGGATGGCTGGTCCTTCGATCAGTTCTCTGGTCGAGATGTCTATGGCGCTCGCCTTGGGGTGCTTGGGATGGGGCGCATAGGCAGTGCCGTCGCACGACGAGCGGCTGGATTTGGGATGACCGTGCGGTATCACAATCGAAAGCCGGCCTCCGAGGCCGGAGCCGCACAATGGGTCGATAAGGCCACCCTGATGCGTGAGAGTGATTTCCTCGTGATTGTCGTGCCATATAGCCCCGAAACCCATCATCTCGTGGGGCCCTCTGATCTTGCGCTCATGAAGCCAACCGCTTGCCTGGTCAACATTGCCCGCGGCGGAGTCGTGGACGACGCAGCGTTGGCGGATGCACTGGAGTCACGGCGCATTTGGGCCGCCGGCCTCGATGTTTTTGAAGGGGAGCCCCGGCTCAATCCTCGCCTGCTGGCGCTCGATCAGGTGGTTCTGACCCCGCACATTGCAAGCTCCTCGGTTCAAACTCGGGGGCGCATGATGCAGCTCGCGGTTGACAACCTGATGGCACACCAGCGTGGGCTTGCCCTTCTGACGCCTGTGCTCTAAAATCTCGGGTTCCTTGCTACACCGGAAACTTTCCCGGGTGGCTTTACCCCTAAGGACTGAGGAGAAGTTGCATGACTGACGTCGTGGCCTTGCGCCATTATGAAGTGGTATTCATTGTTCACCCAGATCAGAGCGAGCAGGTGCCCGCCATGATCGAAAAATACACGGCCATGGTTACCGCCCACGGCGGCAAACTCCACCGGCTTGAAGACTGGGGCCGTCGCCAGTTGGCATACCCCATCGAAAAAATCGCTAAAGCCCACTACGTGCTCATGAACATTGAGTGTGGTCAGGCGGAGCTAGACGAACTCGAGAACGCATTCCGGTTCAACGACGCGGTCCTTCGCCATCTTGTGGTCAAGATGAAGAAGGCAGAAACGGGTCCTTCGCCGATGCTCAAGGTCATTCAACGCGAAGAAGCTCGCAAGACCATGACGGCCTCGACCGGCTCGGAGATGGCCGCGGCTTAAGGCCGGTAGCGGATCGCGAGCTGTGAATGTAATGCCGGCAAATGGCGTTCACCTTCGCGGCCAGCTCATGCACCAAGAGCAGATCCGAACCAGCCCGACCGGGGTTCCCGTTCTCGAATGCACCATATGGCACGAGTCGCAAGTCGAAGAGTCCGCGTCAGCGCGGAAGCTCGCATTTGCCTGTCCAGCGCGTGCGTTGGGGGCCGTTGCGCAGCAACTGTCGCGAGAGTCGTCAGAGCAGTGGCTGCTGATCAAAGGATTTGTGGCGCCAAGACGTGCTGCGTTTTCGACCAAAGAAGCAATGACCGGGCGGTTTGCCCCCGGACTCATTTTTCACATCACTGAATACGAATTGGAGAAAGACCATGGCATTTAACAAAAAACCAATGGATAAAAAGCGCCCCAAGCGCAACACCCAGAGCGCGCTCTTCAAGCGTAAGCGCGTTTGTCGTTTCACTGCAGAGGGCGTTGAGCAGATCGACTACAAAGACATCGATACGCTCAAAGATTTCGTGACCGAGACTGGAAAGATCATCCCTGCTCGCATCACCGGCACCAGCGCGAAGTACCAGCGACAGCTCACTACCGCCATTAAGCGGGCGCGTTTTCTGTCGCTCATCGCATTTACCGATAACCACTAAGCAAGAGGGCACCCCATGCAAGTCATCCTGTTGGAAAAAATCAGCAATTTGGGAACCCTCGGTGAGGTGGTTCGCGTAAAAGACGGTTACGCGCGTAACTTTCTTATTCCCCAGGGCATGGCGCGTCGCGCCACCACGTCAGCCATTGCCGAATTTGAAGCCAAGCGTGCAGAGATTGAGAAAGCCGCATCAGAGCGCCTCGCAGCCGCCCAGGCCCTCGGCGCAAAAATCGACGGCATTGTGGTCGAAGTGCACCAGAAGGCTGGGGTCGATGGACGGCTGTTTGGTTCTGTAACGAACTTTGACATTGCCGAGGCTCTTGGTAAGGTGGGTCATGGCATTGCAAAAGCCCAGGTCCGTCTGCCCAATGGGCCGCTCAAGACTGTCGGTGATTTCTCTGTTGAAATCGCGCCCCATACCGATGTTGTGGTGGCGGTTACCGTTCGCGTCATCGGAGAGGCCGCCTAAGGTCGTTTCCAGCGGAGAGGAGTCGCGTCTTGGCTGACGAGAGTATCCAAGCGTTACGACTCCCTCCCCACTCGATTGAGGCGGAGGCCGCAGTTTTAGGCGGCCTGCTCATCGACAACACCGCTTGGGACCGCGTCGGAGATATCCTTCGTCCGGCGGATTTCTATCGCGCCGAACATCGGCTGATCTTCGAATCCATCACCCGCCTGATCGATCAGACTCGGCCGGCAGATGTCGTCACGGTCTTCGAGGCCCTGCAGTCCCTTGGCCAGTCTGAGCAAGCTGGCGGGCTGCCCTATCTGAATGCGCTTGCTACCGAGACGCCCTCGGCAGCCAATATCCGTCGCTATGGCGAAATCGTTCGCGACCGAGCGGTTCTTCGCCAGCTGATTTCCGTCAGCGATGAGATCGCCACCACGGCGCTCAATCCAGAGGGTCGGGAGACGCGGCAGATCCTCGATGAGGCCGAGTCCAAAATCTTCCACATTGGGGAGGAGGGTTCGCGCGGATCCAACAGCATCATTCCCTTCGACCAGATCATCAAGAAGGTCGTTAAGCAGGTCGATGCACTGGCCCGCAACCCCAACCCCTCTGATGTCACAGGCGTGCCCTCGGGGTTCATCGATCTCGATCAAAAGACAGCCGGCATGCACGCCGGCGACCTGATCATTGTGGCGGGCAGGCCCTCGATGGGAAAGACTTCTTTTGCCCTCAACATTGGAGAACATGTCGCAGTCGATCAAGGTCTTCCCATCGCCGTCTTCAGCATGGAGATGGGCGCCGAGCAGCTCGCGCTTCGTATGCTTTGCTCCGTTGGCCGTATCGATGCCCAACGCATTCGGACGGGGCGCTTGCACGAAGAAGACTGGGACCGCATGACTCACGCGGTTCAGCGCATGACAGGCGTGCAGGTGCATATCGATGAGACGCCGGGGCTCAACCCGCTTGAGTTGCGATCGCGCGCACGGCGGCTTCACCGCCAATCGGGGGGCCTGGGACTAATCATCGTCGACTACATCCAGCTCATGAGTGGTACCAGCAGCAA
>Ga0208009_1000056_pt1 | contig 29195 bp, 20 predicted proteins | sample Wag4_2014_7_16_FD_187364 | JGI IMG/M metagenome (GOLD analysis project Ga0208009, IMG submission 187364) | Fresh water mixed with fracking chemicals microbial communities from Ohio, USA - Utica-2 Time Series FC 2014_7_16 (SPAdes) (version 2) ...
ACTGCTTCATGCACAGTGACGGGCCTTACGAATGGAACCGCATATACATTCCGTGTTGCTGCGGTAAACGCTGGTGGAACCGGTACGTACTCGGTGGTGTCTGCAGCGGTTACTCCCTTCACGACTCCCGATGCTCCAACCGCGGTTGCTGGTGTATCAGGAAACGCTCAGGTCGTGGTGAGTTGGACTGCTCCTGCCGATAATGGTGGAAGCGCAATAATTCAGTATCAAGTGTCGTATGCGCCTCAGGGAACCGATAACTACGGAACATGGTCCACAGCGACTGCAACACAGTCTTCGAGTACAACGTTTACCGTCCCAGGTCTGACAAATGGAACGTCATACAAATTCAAAGTTGCCGCAACCAATGCAGCGGGTGATGGTTCGTACTCCACTTCGTCAAGTGCAGTAACTGCCTACACAACACCTGGTGCACCAACTGCGGTTACCGGAACAGCTGGGGAAGGTGAAGTTGCGCTTTCGTGGAGTGCACCTACTTCAAATGGCGGCGATTCAATTACCGACTACATCATTCAATACTCCTCGAATAATGGTGCCTCTTGGACAACGTTTAGTGATGGCACGAGTACGTCTACTTCAGAAACGGTTACGGGGCTCACGAACGGCAGTTCGTATGTGTTCAGAATTGCTGCGGTTAACGCTGCGGGTGCGGGTGCGAACTCAACGAATTCGGCAGCAGTGGTTCCGCGAACGGTTCCCGATGCACCCTTTAGCGCAACTGCAACAGCAGCTAATGAGCAGGTAACTCTGTCATGGTCGGCGCCAGTATTTAACGGTGGCACGGCAATTACTGACTATTTCATTGAATACTCGGAAGATGGAACAACGTGGGCTTTGTTCTCGGATGGCACGTCAACGCTTCGCGCAACGGCAGTAACTGGTCTTTCAAACGGAACTCCGTATTACTTCCGCGTATATGCCATCAACTCGGTTGGAATGGGATTGCCTTCGGCGCCCTCGTCGCCTGTAACGCCATTGACCTCGCCAACCGCGCCAACAATTTCGCGCATTGACACAAGCAACGCATTGCTCACGGTCTATTTCTCGCCAGGAGATGATGGCGGCAACCCAATTACGTCGTATCAGTACTCAACCGATGGAGGAGCAACCTGGCAGACGCGAACAGTTGGCAGTACATCAAGCCCACTTGTCATTTCTGCGCTCTCGACAAACGGAACTTCGGCGCTAGCGAATGGCACGACATACAGCGTGCAAATTCGAGCAGTGAACTCTGCAGGTGCAGGTAATGCTTCGCTTACAACCACTGCAACTCCAGTAACAGTGCCAACTGCGCCGTTATCGGTAGTTGCAACACCAGGTAATGCATCAATCTCATTGAACTGGACTGCACCGTCATCAAACGGTGGAACTGCAATTACCGATTACGAAGTTGAGTACTCCACAAACGGAGGAAGTACATGGTTCTCCTTCATTAACGGAACATCAACCGCAACTTCTGCATCAATTACATCTTTGACAAACGGGACCTCTTACACATTCCGCGTGAGTGCGGTGAATAGCGCGGGCATGGGTGTTGCGTCCGTGTGGTCCACTTCGGTAGCGCCTCGAACAGTGCCGTCTGCACCGACCAACCTGGCGATTAGCTCTGGCGCCGGCTCCATCGATGTGTCGTGGAGTGCGGCCTCAAGTGGCGGCTCCACAATCACCGACTTCATTGTTGAATATTCGACTGACGGTTCTTCGTGGATCACGTTCAATGATGGGCTTTCCACTTCAACAAGCACGACAATCACGGGTCTCACTAACGGCACCCCGTACTACGTGCGAGTAAGTGCGGTAAACGTTGCCGGATCAAGCACAGCAGTGGTGTCGGGAAGCACGGCAACTCCGAAGACCACGCCAGGTGCGCCAAGCGTTTCTGCAATTGCTGCTGGTAATCAATCGCTTTCGGTTTCGTTTACCGCAGGAACAAACGGTGGATCGACAATTACTGGTTACCAGTACTCAATCAACGGCGGCTCAACTTGGACCACAGCAACCGGGACTTCAAGCCCGATCACCATTTCTGGTTTAACTAATGGCACTTCATATCAAGTCGCTTTGAGAGCCGTGAATATCGTGGGCAATGGAGACACGTCGAACATTCTCGCCAGCACGCCGCGAACGGTTCCGAATGCTCCAACGATTTCTTCCATTACCGCTGGGGCCAACCAGGGAAGTGTTGCATTCACGTTGTCTGGCAACGGCGGAAGTGCGGTAACCGATTATGAGTATCGCGTGAACGCGGGATCGTGGTCGGCATGGATTTCTGCAGGAACGACCACCAGCCCACTTGTTGTTGCGAACCTAGTAAATGGCACTGCATATGACGTACAAATTCGTGCGGTGAACATTGCAGGTGCAGGAAATGGTTCTTCTTCAAGTTCGGTCACGCCGTTCTCATCACCTGGATCACCAACAATCACTGGTGTTGCTGCAGGACGAGGCCAAGTCGTTGTCTCTTTTGCAGCAGGCGTAACAGGTGGCTCGGCAATTACGAATTATCAGTATTCAACGGATGGCGGAACGACATGGATTGCACTCAGTCCTGCGTCGACATCTTCGCCATTTACGGTGACTGGTCTTGCAGACTCCACTACGTACAACATTCAATTGAAAGCAGTAAACGTTGCCGGAGCAGGTGCGGCAAGTTCTGCCGTTGCAGCAACAACGTGGGGAGTACCTGAAGCACCAGCCATTGTTTCATCCACCGCGCGTGACGGCGCGTTGGATGTTGCGTTTGTGTCAGGGGCAAACGGCGGCGACTCGATTTCGAACTATGAGTATTCAATTGATGGTGGAGCAACGTGGATTACCCGTAACCCAGCGTCAATAGTTTCGCCGTTGGTCATCTCAGGGCTCACCAACGGAACCACCTACCCCGTGCAGCTTCGCGCGGTGAACTCGGTAGGAGCAAGTTCTGCATCAGCAACGGCAACGTTGAAGCCGCATGCTGTTCCATCGGCTCCAGTGATTACGAATCAAAGTGCTGCAAGCCAAACCATCTCCATTGCGTTCACAGCCGGAGCAGATGGTGGTGAGGAAATTCTTGGCTACGAGTACTCAACTGATCGCGGTGCAACCTGGTACCCGCGCACAGACTCGGGTGGCACGACTTCTCCAATGACCATTACCAAGTTGTCAACGAATGGCACGACGAACTTAACGAATGGCACCACGTACAACGTTCAAGTTCGTGCAATCAGTTTGGTGGGCAACGGTGCTGCATCTGCTGACGTTGCGGGAACGCCTGCGACCACACCATCGGCGCCTACGAACTTGGAAGTTGTTAATGGAGACAGGTATCTCTTGGCAAGTTTCATCCCTGGATCTAATGGCGGTGCTGCAATTAGCTCGTATCAGTACTCAACGGACAACGGATCTACATGGCGAACAGCGGCTGCCACAACGTCACCACTTACCATTACCACGGCATCTTCAGATGGTGTGTCAGCGCTAAACAATGGAACTGCCTACACAGTGTTGGTGAGGGCAGTTAATGCTCAAGGCGCTGGCACTGCTTCTTCCTCGGTTTCAGGTACTCCACGAACCAATCCAGATGCGCCAGGGAGTGTTGTCGTTTCTGCTGGTGACGCAACTATCTCGGTGGCTTTCGTTGCAAATGCCAACGACGGCGGCAATGCGGTAACTGGCTATGAGTACTCAACCGATGGTGGGGCAACGTGGCGTCTACGTGATCCAGGCACGTCCATGACAAGCAGCCCAATAACGATCACCAAGTTGTCAAGCGATGGCCTTACTGCACTCACAAACGGCGTGGCTTACAACGTGCTGATTCGTGCAGTGAATACATCTGGTCCTGGAAAAGAATCCGCAACGCAGACTGCTATTCCGGCGAGTGCGCCAAGTGCTCCTGCGATTACATCGATTACGCCAGGGGATAAGAAACTCTCTGTTGCATTTAGCGCGGGCAACAACGGTGGTAACGCCGTTGTTCGCAATGAGTATTCGCTCGATGGTGGTTCGACGTGGATTTCTGCACCGAGCCTTAATTCGCCAATCGTGATTACTGGTCTGTCCAATGGAACCGCATATGCATTGCAGGTGCGACAAGTAAACGCATTGGGTAATGGAGCGTCTTCAGTAACGGTTGAAGGAATTCCATGCACGATTCCTGCTGCTCCAACGGTGAACCAAGTGATTGCAGGCAACGCGACGTTGTCGGTTGACTTCTCATCAGGTGCAACGGGTGGAAGCGACATCACGTCCTATCAGTATTCGACAGATGGCGGAGCAACGTGGAGTAACCGCGCTTTCGGTTCGACTGAATCACCATTGTCAATCACCACTCAGTCATCAGATGGTGTTACTGCACTTGTCAACGGCACATTCTATTCGGTGAAGATCCGTGCTGTGAACTCGGCTGGTTCAGGAGTAGCGAGTGAATCAGTACGTATTGCACCACTGACTGTTCCAAGCGCACCAGTTATCTCATCGGTTGCGATGCGCAACTCTTTTGCGCTCCTAACTTTCTCTGTTGCTTCGGATGGTGGTAGTCCAGTTACTGCTTATGAGTACTCGCTTAATGCAGGAATCTCATGGACGAATGCATCATCGCTCGCTAACCCGATGCGGATTTCGGGGTTGCGAAACGGAAGTAACTATTCAGTCATCATTCGTGCGTTGAATATTGCAGGTGCTGGAGATTCCTCTGCTACTTCATCAATTGCGCCAATTGGCCCTCCTGATGCGCCGCGAATTACCACACTTACACCGAGCGACCAAACGTTAGGAGTCGCATTTGTTGATGGTGCAACGAGCGGATCACCAATCATTGGTTATGAATACTCAATTGATGGTGGAAACACATGGCCGTCGGCAGGTTCGGCTACTGGATCGCCATTCACCATTACCGGTCTGACGAATGGAACCATCTACACCGTGCGTATTCGTGCGGTGAATGCGAATGGTTCGGGAACTTCATCCGATCCAGTGGTATCGAAGCCATACACCGTGCCGAGCGCGCCAATCATTACGCAGATTGACGTCGACGGTAACGATGCAACTCTTGCGTACACCGCACCAGCATCAAATGGCGGTCAGGCAATCACGTCTTACGAATACTCAATAGACAATGGATCGAGTTGGGTGAGTACAAACTCGCCGACAGTGATGTCGGTGCAGATTTCGAACTTGGTTGAAGATCAGGACTATCAAGTTGGTGTACGTGCCGTGAACTCTGCTGGCCCGGGCGCAGTAGCCACTGTGAGCACCCAGTCGGTCATTGTCGTCCCTACTAACCCAACAACATCTACAACGTCAACTACGGTTCCACAGCGCAGTTCGTCAACTACATCAACAACGGTTCCACCGCGCAGTTCGTCAACTACATCAACAACGGTTCCACCGCGCACATCCGGTGGTTCCGCGCCAGAGCAATCAACGACAACGACAACAACTCAACCGAAATCACCTATTTCGTCAGTTGCTCCCGTCGTCCCTGCTGCACCAACTGAACCGACCGGTTCGCCAACTGCATCGGTGACCCAAAATCCAACTCAACTTGAAGTTCTACCCGGAAGTGGGGGAATTGCGGTCCCACCAGGAAGAGGTGCAGTAGTTATAGATGGGAAGATTGTTGATCTCATTGTCACCGTTGCACAAGACGGTGTTGCAATTATTGAATTCCCTGGCGAATTTGTCGTGCGCATCACACCTCGAAACGCAGATGGAACCATCATTCCGCCAGGCGAAGGTAGTGCCATACGTGCTTTCAGAGGTCGAACCGTTGAAGTTGGAGGCGAAGGATTTGCGCCAAACTCTGTCGTAGAAGTTTGGGTTAACTCAGAGCCAATTTTCTTAGGCAACGTAACAACAGATGCTGAAGGAAGATTCTCGAAGGTATTTGATTTGCCGGTTGGATTGCTTCCAGGGCAGCACACGTTGACGCTGGGTGGCACAACGAAGAAGGGCCAAGTTGTTAAGGCTTCGGTTGGATTGATTGTTGAAGAAGATGCAATCGTCTCGCAACCAATTTCTGAAATCGAAAAGCCAGTTGAGTCGTACGATCCACGAGGCGACGCCGCAGGAACCATGACATTGATTGTGAATGCACTTGTGTTACTCGCCATTGCAGGTTCTGCAAGTCGTAAAGAAGACGAAGACGAAGATCGCGGTTCTGGCGATGTTTCCGACGTGTCGGTGAAGAGTATTGGTGTAGATGGTGAAGGTGCTGACAGATTGCGGCTACCTCGAATTTCTCTCGCCGATCGCATCATGGCAAGAACACCGGAGGCGACTGCACATCGATCACCAATGATTGGTCGCGTATTGCAAGACGGCACATACCTGCGTTCGCTTTTTGGCGCGCTGTGGTTGTTGTTACCAATAGCTGGAGTTGCGCTTGGCATCGCATCTGCATTCAATACCAACTTTGAAGTAGTGATGCCATCTCTCGCATTGTTAAGCGCAATTGTTGTCATTGGAACACTTGATGCTTTTGCTGGGTTCCTCGGCGCAATCACATTTGCGGTTGCCGTTGTTGCTGGTGGTGGAATCAACAGCGCGGATTCAATTCGTGGACTGCTTGGAATTTGGGTGTTGAGTTTCGCAGTTCCAATGTTGGCCAGTGCATCACGCCCATTCCGACGTAAGAACGCAAATGGAATTGCTGGCGCATGGGATCGCAGCACTGATTTCATTCTCATTTTGTTGTTCGGAGCACTTGCAGCTGGCTCCATGTTCTCTTCGCTTCCTGGTCTTACCGGGTTCCGTCCAGAGTTTGCAGGAAATGTTGCGCACATTCAGATTGTTGCGATGTGCGTACTTGCCGCACGTTTCATGCTTGAAAATGCAACCGTGAAGTTGACACCCACGCGCTATCGCGAACTGACCGACCTTGCTCTTCGCGATGCGTCAAATGTTCAGCAAATAGTTTCCTCGCTTATTCGCACTGTGGTCTATCTCTTTGTTGCCGAGGTGTTCATCGGTAATAACTGGGCGCTGTGGGTGGGTGGAGTGTTGTACCTCGCACCGAAGTTGGTTGGACTTGTTGTTGACAAATTCCCAAATATTGAATCGCTCCATCGTTGGATGCCACGAGGAATTTTGAAGGTGACCGTGATGATGTTGCTCGCTCGGGTCTGGGGCGTAGTACTCACTGACGCCGTCTCGGATCCTGCGCAAATGATCATGTTCAGCTTTGTATTCATGGGAACACCAGGGCTTGTCGCCACGGTGCTCGGTTGGTTTGGTCGAACAAGCAGTCGTCCATGGCCGCAAACATGGTTTACGCGAGTCGCAGGACTCTTCATCTTGATTATTGGAATCTTGATGGTGCGCGGGGTGCTGTTCGCCTTCTGACAGCGAGTTCGCTATTTCTGCAGATCTGACGTCGATGCAGGAGCACCGATGTTGCGCTACTTACGCGGGTGAGCAAACAAGAACCGCAGAATTTCTCCGGTGTAACCAGCTTCCCATGCATGTGAATTTTCCTGGTAGTTCACCAACTGAGTCTCGACTCCATTCGTGCAGTTCCAGGTGTACCGTTCCTCGATTGCGTCAGAAGATTCCTTTGGACTACCTGTGCATGAGTTCTTATTTGCCATTTCTTGTACTGAATGGAAAATACTGGGAGTTTCAAACTTCCCACCGCCATGGAATGGAACGGTGGGGTCGAGATTGCCGTGTATGTGGAGGGTGGAAACAGGCTTTGCTGAGTTGCAGGTGTCATCCACGAGTGCGCCAGTTACAACAGCGATAGCCGTGATTTTGTCGGATAGATCACAAGCTAAGCGGTATGCCATCATTCCGCCATTGGAGTGGCCCATGGCCCATATTCGAGATGTATCTACTGAGTATTTTGACGAAATGAAATCAATAACGGTAGATACAAAGAGCAAGTCATTCTCTTCATATGTAGTTGCATTCGTGCAGCAATTTCCTGCATTCCACGATGATGCACCTTCATAAACGGCTCCATTGAGGCCCGCAACAATGAAGTTCATACTTTCCGCCCATGACAGCACTTGAGAATCATCAAATATCGTTTTGAAATTCATTGTGCGACTGTGCAACGCCAGAAGTAGAGGCGTTGCAGTTGCAGCCGAATACTTTGTGGGAACCTTGAGAGAATATGTACGGGGTTGCATACCTTCAATGGTGATGGTGTGCAGGGTTGGGTCGTTGGGGTCAACAACGATGGTGTAGTTCTGTACCGGTGCAGGAGCGGTTGTGGTGGTTGAAGTTGTCGACGTCGTCGACGTCGTCGTCGTAATGGTTTGAACAGCAGCGCGAATCCACTGCTTGCGCCCTGCCCTTATGCGACACACCACAACTGCAGGCTTATTGTTTATTCGGGTGGAGACCCTCGTGCCAAGTGCGGCCTTTGCGCAGGATTGCCCAACCGAAACCGCATTTGCCGAAACCGCAGGAATAGCGGTCCACACCAATATGGCGCTGAGGGCAACAAAAACTTTTTTCACTACCTTCATGTTAGTAAGCCATAACTAAGGTTGGGAAGTGACCACTGAGCAGCCAAAGCAAGCCACAACTCATACGCGAGTGCATAATCGCAACGCGGCAAATCGCGACTTTGATCCTGCAGATCTTGAACGAGTGCGTAAGGGTTTTATTGCTAAGCGTGAAAACGGTTTGATCACCGATGAAAAGGGCCGTTTTGTTGTCAACAGTGACAGTTATGAATTTCTTCGTGATGGTCGCGAATCTCCCGAGACGGTTAATCCTCAGTTGTGGCGACATGCAACCCTCAATGCGCATCACGGCTTATTCAAAGTCGCCGACGGTGTGTGGCAAGTGCGCGGCTACGACATTTCAAACATCACATTCATTCGCGGAACGAATGGTTGGGTAGTGATTGATCCGCTTACTAGTGAGCACACTGCACGTGCAGCACTTGAGTTAATGGATGAACATGTTGAGAAGTTGGCGGTGACAGTTGTTATTTTCACCCATTCTCACGCCGATCATTTCGGCGGAATTCTTGGCGTTACAACAAAAGCTGATGTTGACGAAGGCCGTTGCCAAATTGTTGCACCAATTGGTTTCTTGCACGAGACCATCGGGGAAAACGTCATCGCAGGTCCTGCAATGAGCAGGCGTGCGACATATCAATTTGGCCCATTGCTTCCGCCCAGCCCAACCGGTCATGTGGACAGTGGTCTTGGCACTAGTACGCCTATGGGGCCACCGGGTTTGCTTGCGCCTACAACCGACATCACATTTACCGGGGAAGAACTTGTGCTTGACGGAGTGCGCGTAATTTTCCAGCTCACGCCAGAAACCGAAGCACCTGCTGAGATGAATTTCTTTTTCCCTGATCATGGCTGGCTGTGTATGGCTGAAAACTGTTCACAAACCATGCACAATCTTGTGCCAATTCGCGGTGCGCTCGTTCGTAATGCACTGAACTGGTCGAAGTACATCAACGAGAGCATTGAACTGTTCGCATCTAAGACAAACATTCTCTTCACGTCGCACAACTGGCCAACGTGGGGCGCTGGCGATGTTCGTCAATTCCTCGTCTTGCAACGCGATCTATATAAATGGATGCACGATCAAACCATGCGTCATGCAAACCATGGAATGACCGCAGTGGAAATTGCAGACATGCTTGAGTTGCCGGAAGAGTTTCAGGCGCATGAGCACACCCGTGGTTTCTATGGCGACTTGGTGCACAACGTGAAGGCGGTGTATCAGCGGTATCTCAGTTGGTACGACGGCAATCCTGCAAACCTCAACAAACTGCCACCTGCCGAAGTGGGCAAGCGCTACGTCGAACTTGCGGGTGGTATGGATTCACTCTTGGCTCAAGCCCGCAAGTCGTTTGAAGCGGGGGATTATCGCTGGGTGGCCGAAGTGGTGAATCATGCTGTGTTCGCAGACCCGTCGAATGTTGAAGCACGAAACTTGCAGGCAGATGTATTAGAGCAATTGGGCTATCAGGCAGAATCGTCCACATTCAGGAACTCCTACCTAATGGGTGCTCAGGAGTTACGTCAAGGCCCGCCACAACGAACCACTGCCCACGTGCGGGCGCGCAGTCTGATTCGCGCGATGACGATTGAACAAGTGTTTGACGTGCTGTCGGTTCGAGTGATGTCGGAAAAAGTTGGTGGATTGAGGCACTCCGTGAACTGGACATTTACTGACATGACAGGAACTCCAGACCATCAATGGGTACTTGGCTTGTCGAACAGAACGATGTATTACGTGCAAGGTCGTCACGATGGTGAGGCAGATGCAACCATCACTATTTCGCGAGAACTGTTTCTTGAAGTTATTGCACAGGTCACCACGTTTATGGATGAGCTCAGCGCAGGAACCGTGACTATTAAAGGCGATGCGGCTGCGCTGCTGAATATTTTTGGCAATCTTGATACCTTCGCAACAGGCTTTGCAATCGTCGAACCATAAAGGCAAGTTATTGAAGCCGTTTGTGGTCATTGCTTTTCGGTAGGAATAAGCAACTGGGTGAAGCGAAGTTCACACTTCTACGTGCGTAGTAATTCCATTCGCAACTCATCGGCTAACTGAGGAGTTGCAGCAACAATTCCGCTCCAACGCAACGACAGGTCTGGGGTATATGTCAACTCGCGACCATGCAAATCAACAACTACGCCACCTGCAGCACGAATGATGATGTCTAATGCTGCTAAATCAACAATGCGATGTATGTCTCCACCCGGATCACAGAATGCATCAACTGCTCCGTCCGCGACAAGGCATCCTTCAAGGACGCTCGAACCGAGCACTCGCACACGATCAATTCGCTTCGCTACTCGTGTCCATGCGTCAAAGGTTTCGGTTCTTGGTCGAAGCATTGAAACTGCTGCTCCATCTAATGACGTGCGTCCAGTAGTGGTGCTGCGAATCGGCGAATCTGAAGTTGACCACCAGTAGCGATCTCCGTCAAGCCAAACTGCAAGTCCTTCCACAGCAATTCCGTCGACAACCCGAGCAGCGGAAAAACATGCCAAGGGAACTCCAGCGGCGGCATTTGCAGTGCCGTCAAGTGGGTCAACAACAATTGTTTCTGATGAGCCGCGGTCAATCCAGCCAATTTCTTCAGACAACACGTTTACGTTGTGACGCTCAAACACATCGAGTACTGGACGTTCAACAAATTCGTCTAGAAAATAGGTTGGCGTTCCATCTCCGCCGATTCCGGTGAGGGCCAGTCGTTCCTCACGTGGAAATGTAGCCATCGCATATTTGTACGCGTCCAGGGCCGCCTCTGCGCTTTCTGCAAGTACAGGGTGAATTCCTGGTGCAAACTTCATGACGATGCACCTATGAGGCTGAGTCGTTCAGCGTTTTCGGAGTCTCCTGTGAGCACTCCAAGAACTGCTGGCAAGTTTCCGTGGAATCGTATGAGCGCTAGATCTGCGCGCATACCAATACGGATTTCGCCACGATCTTCCAAGCCAACGGTTTGTGCAGGTCCAGACGTTACGAGTCGAATTGCTTCTGGAAGCGAACACACTTTTCGTTCTACGAGTGCGGCAACCGAGCCAAGCAATGAAGTTGGTAGATAGTCAGAAGCCAAACCATCGCACAGTCCTTGTGAAATCAATTCTTGGGCGCTCACGTTTCCGCTGTGGCTCTGGCCTCGCAACACGTTTGGTCCACCGCACACAGTTCGAAGTCCGGATTCTTTTGCTAGGCGAGCAGCTTCAATGGTGGTAGGGAACTCGGCAATCGATGCCGACCACTCAACAGCTTCACGAACGTCTGCACCTGTTGCCGGGTCATGGGCCATCAAACGGATTGTGCCAAGCGAAGCGTGCTCCGTAAGCCAAGGCAATGCCTTCTCGCGGTTTCCAATTAGAGCTTCGCGTTCGCGAATGGTTTCATCAACAATTCGACGTGCCTCGTCTTCAGATACTTTGCGATTGCCGATGATGTATCGCTCAAGAGCTGTGCGGTCTGTGTATTGACCTTGCCCTGGAGTGTGGTCTTCGAAAGAGATGAGTGGCACCCGCGAAAGTTCAGTATTTCGTGCCTGAGAGAATCGGGCAATGAGGGCCGGATATCCGTCTGGGTCGCGGGCGTCAAGCCTGTACAGAATGTGATGGTCGATTAATGCAGTAAGGCTGTCTGCATAATCAACGATGGTGTCACACAGTTCATTGGCCATCTCAACGGTTCGTCCCCATTTGGCATCGTTTTCAAAACCGATGCCATGAAACATGGTGGTAATACCCGCAGCGCGCACGCGACTTTCAAATGATCGAAGAGCGAAATTGCTCGGCAAATATGCGTTTGGTCGTGGGCGTAGCTCTTGTTCGTAACCATCGCTGTGTGTATCAATGATTCCGGGTATACAAATTGATCCGCCGCCATTGAGCGAATCTTGTGCAGCTTCTCCTCGTTCGGAAATATCTACAATGATGCCGTTTTCAATGGTGATTGTTGCGTTATCAATCAACCCATTCGGAAGAACTGCCGTCACGTTGGTGATCGAAAATGCTGTGCTGCTCATCGTGCCACTCCTTCTAAACGTTCCAATGTTTCCTTTGGGCTACCTTCGTAATCAACTACACCATTGCGAAGCACGATCACTCTGGAAGCGAGCCTCTCCATGGCGTCAATATCGTGGAACACCGCGAGTACGGCAACTCCTTGGTCGGTTAATGTTCCAATCAATTCAAGAGCAGACTCTCGGTTCACTGGATCAAGTGCTGAAACTGGTTCATCGAGCAGCAGTAGGCGGGGTGGGGAAATGGTTCCAGCAGCAAGATTCACTCGCTGCTTTTCTCCACCCGACAACATGGATGCACTCACATCCCATAAGGCCTCATCCAAGTTCAATCTCTGTAGCGAATAGGCAGCGGCTTGTTTTGCTGTATCTGAATTCATTCCACGCTGAATTCCAGCTTTAGTAACAATTTCAAATGTGGATCGCCTTGGTTGAGCACGAAGGAATTGCGAGACATACCCAATTTGGGTTCCGCGTAATGTGGCCAATTCTGAGTCGGTCAGTGAGATGAGGTCGACGAACGAGTCATCGTCGAGTTTCAAAAACACTTCTCCACTCGTTGGCTTGTAGGTTCGGTAAATCGACTTGAGCAGTGATGACTTTCCTGCACCGCTTGTTCCTGCAAGAGCCACGTGTTCGCCCGCAGATACTTTGAGCGAGACCCCATTTAATGCCTCGACGATTCGGGAATCAATGGTGTGAAGAACAAACTGCTTTCGCAAATTTCGAACGTCGAGAACCACTTGGTCAAAGGCGTTTGTTGAGTGGCTCATGCTCGTGCCGCCGAGACAAGTTTTTGGCTATATGGGTGGTGAGGATCTTCAAGAAGCTGATCAGTGAGTGCGCTTTCTACAACGCGACCGTGGTTCATGACGATGCAGCGGTTGGTGAGCATTTCGATCACCGAGAAGTCGTGTGAAACCACTACTGCAGCCAGGCCAAACTCTTCCAACAGGCCGCGAATCAGGTCTAACACTCCAGCCGCAACGCTTGCATCGAGTCCCGTTGTGGGTTCATCGAGAAGAACGATGGGCGGGCGGTTTGCAAGGGCTTTTGCCAACTGCACGCGTTGCTTCATGCCGCCAGAAAATGACTTCACTACGTCATCCATTCGATTGAGCGGCACTTCGGTGCGAAGCAGCAACTCACTTGCACGACTGCGGATGGACGAAAAGTTTCTCCAGCCGGCTGCGGTGAGCGGTGAAGCGATGTTTCCGCCTGCTGTCACATTGAGATCAAGACCTTCTGCGGGATCCTGATAGACAACCGCAATTTTGTCGATACGAAGTTGTCTGCGTTCGGACGGCGTAAGCGAAAGCACGTCAATCTGCTCGTTTGGTGAGGTGCGAATCTGTACCGAACCTGCACTGGAAGATTGATCGCCCGCGATACAACGCATCACCGTTGATTTCCCAGAGCCAGATTCACCAACAACTCCAAGTGCCTCTCCAGCAGCAACTTCAAACGACACATCCCACGCTGCGACGATGGCTCCGGTAACTGGGTCTTTTGACGATCCGATATCTGGTCCGGTTAACGCAAGCCCATTTTCAGACAGACTTCCAAATATCTTTCCTAACTGTTCTACTTTTAACACCCATTCAGGTGACACAACAGACGTCATAGGTTTCCCTCCAAATTTCGTTCACACCAGTCGGTGTCACTGCATACCCAACGTGATTGCGCGCCTGGAATTTCAACAAGGAACGACGAATTGCTTCCACATTGTGAGCAGGTAGCGCCCTCGGTCTTTTCCACTTCAAATGGCACATCTTCAAAAGTGAGTGGTTCAACTTTGGTAAATGGCGGAACTGCGTAAATCCGTTTTTCACGCCCGGCCCCAAACAGTGTGAGGAATGGAGAGTGATCAAGTTTTGGAATGTCCCAACGCGGAATTGGCGTAGTTGCAATCACGTATCGGTCATTCACTAAACATGGGTATCCAGTTGTTTGTGTGATGACGCCATTGCGAACCTTGTCCTCGTACAAACTGACCCACATTTTTGAGTAGTCGGCCTCTGCATGCATACGGGCAAGTTCGCGCATGTCGCGTTCGACGCCGCGCAATGGTTCCGGAACGGGAACTTGCAAAACCAAAATATGACGTTGATCTAGACCATCTTCAGGAATTCGGTGTCGACTTTGCACGATTGATGATTTGGCAGCTGTTGTTGTTTCAGAAACTTTTGTTGACTGCACAATGAGTCGACGGAGGTTTACGGCGTTCACACCCTGATCGTCACCTTGATCAATTACTTTGATGACGTCATTGTGTCCAATTACAGCCAGAGTTATTTGCAATCCGCCCGATCCCCAACCGCGAGCAACGGGCATCTCACGTGATCCGAACGGAACTTGATAACCGGGAACTGCTACCGCAGTCAAAACTGCACGACGAATTTCGCGCTTGGAATACTCATCCAAGATTCCAAATTGTTCGCTCTCGTTGTTGTCAATGAGGTCGTTGAGCAGTGAGGTCATTTTGGCTGACCATTCTTTCGTGCTTGTCGAACAGCATTCTTGCGTTCCATCATTGAACGAAATGTGACGTAATGCGGAAGCTTTAGGTGTTCAAGAAACCCAGATGAATCGAGACCATCGGTGGTGAGAAGAAGCGATTGTTCAATTTGGGATCTGCCATTGTCGCGATGGCATGCAATATCGAGGTTTGCCATGGCAATTGCTTTTTTCTCGTTGTGTCCTAAACAGATTCCGTAGCCAACGTCGAAACGATCGCGTTCCTCTTCAATTCCGTTGAGATCTTCGATTGCTTCAACCTCGGTAACTCGAATGTTGCCGATTGCAACCGGGTTTCCTGTAATTGGATGAACGATGCGTAGAGGTAGGTAGCCGTGACGTACTTCGCCGAGCGTTACTTCGTGAAGATATCCATCGGGCCCAAGAATGTTTCGGTACCACTGGTTCACTAGTGCTCCCGTTTCGGCGCGTGACATAGAGGACAGTCGGGCAGAACGTGATGCTGGTGGACGTGCCGGTGTGCGTGTGATGTCAAATGGTTCTGGGTCATCAAGTCGCCGGCGGTCCACCATGAGATCCATTTCGCGCAGCGTTTCCAACAATCTTCGAGGCTGCTGTTGCTGCTGATCGCCCGATGGTTGTGAAGGGTGTTGTTCTTGTGTGAGCGCTAATGATGCGAGGAGTTGAGCTTCTTCCTGGCCCGCAACCTCCGAACTCAGTTCAAGCAAACGACCTGTGTAGTCGCTCGTACGCCCAAGCAACTGTGGCCCAGGCGGATTTCGGAAGGCTGGCACAATTCGCCTAATGACACGAAGTTCGTCTGCGTCGGTTACCTCGCTATAGGCGAATCGGGGAAGCGTAGATCGGTACGAGCGAAGGAGGTGCACTGCTTCAATGAGGTCGCCTTCAGCCTGGCGGATGGCAATCGCAGCTAGTTCTTCTTCCCATAATCCGGCTTCGCCCATGACGCGATCAACCGCAAGTCGAAAGCGTCCAACTATTTGATCAGGAGTCACCCAATCACAATCTGCATTCAGTCGTTTTCTGCGAACAAGATTCTCCGCCGCTTCAATTGCGTCTAAACCACCACGTGCAGCCGCGTAACCCATTACTTCACTCCAATTCTTGTCGTTACTACATTCACTTCGGTGCTTCGACTAATTGCTGAAACTTTTCCAAATTGATCGCATAGCCAAACATCTATTCCTGCTGGGAAGGAACCGTTTATGTCGTGAAGCACTTCAAAGAATCGTTGACTTAACCCTGCGATGTGCAGAATATTTTCAGTTTCTATTCCAGGTCCACGCAATGAAATGGTGGTGATGTTTTGTCCGGATTCAGACGATTCAAATTGTGGTGTGCTTCCTACTTCGCTGCATAAAACAATGAGTCGACATCCCATTTCTGGTCGGTGGGGTGTACCGCGCGGAATGCTTTCTAGAATGTCAATACTTGGTTCGCCAAATGAGAGCACCCATTCAGATTGTGATTCTGACGCGGAGGGTGCGCCAGACGCGGCATGTATGAGGGTGGTCCACTGTTGTTGGTCAGCTTCAGGAACTGAGGAAACAACGGAAAATTTAGTCTCAACGTCGATGAGTGACAGCAACAGCGCAACGTGTGTTGGACACTGCGACTTGGAAGAAAGCGTGAGTGACTCAATGGTTCCGGGCTGACTAAGGGTCTGCAACATGGCGCGAAACACATCGTTGGCATCTACTGGAGAGAGACTGACAAAGTTCATATCAATCCAATTCTTCAAAGTTCACAATTGTTGGCGAAATTTCGTTCCACTCGTGAATTGCTGAAATTGATTCAACTCGTGCGGTCTCGATACAGAGAGCTTCTACATCTTTTTGTATTTTCAAAAGATCAACATGTGCAATTTCGCAAACTGCATCCAGAATTGCTGCGCCTAGCACAGTGGCTTTATCTGTACCAAGGCGAATGGCCCATCCTTTTTCGTTGTTGACTAATACTTCGGCTCGTGTTGCCGCAATTTCTCCAAGGTAGAAGCGTTCTTTGCACACCGGCTCACGAACCTGCATCATCACCAAGCCCGTTTCGGGTTTCTTTGTTACCACAAGTGATTCTGAGACAAATGCGTAACTCAGAGCTATCTCTGCAAGCCGTTGGATTGACTCTGGGTCGGCACTAGCAAGTAATTCGGTTCGCTGTTCTCGCGAAATATCCATTGGAGCAACTGTCATGATCGGCACAGTAAGCCAGTGTGATTACAAGAGAGTTTCAGAACACAGTTATTTATGTAAACAAAAAATGAACACAACGAATGTGGAGAGATTTCGTCAAAAACTTAGTCACGCAATGTTCATGTAAAGATTGTCGCAAAGTTACCTATGGGAGACGTGAAGTTCAGCACTCCCGCTTACTGTTCGGCCATGCGAAAAATCCATATAACAGCAATGTTGGCAACATCGGTAGCAATATCAACACTTTTCTCAACTGCATTACCAGTTCAGAATGTTTCTGCAGAAGGAAGTTCAGCTGAACTTATTTCAGTAGGACGTTGGGTGAGTGGTTCGGGTTTGGGCGGAGCGGAAATTTCTGCTTTCGATGCCAAGTCGAAGCGAATATTCGTAACCAATGGTGCAACAAACCAAATCGACATCGTCAGCATTAAAGACCCAAAGAAGCCAGTGCTTTTCGGTCGTATCAATCTTGCTAAGAAGGGTGTCACCGGAATTCAAAGCGTGGCAACAAAAGATGGCTTGGTTGCGATTGCTGCACAAGTGAGCACCGACAAGGCAGTTCCTGGGAAAGTCTTCCTCGCAGATGTCAGCGGCAAGTTGAGCCCTTCGGCTCCTAACGGAATCGTTGTTGGTTCACTTCCTGACTCGGTGCACTTTTCGCCAAATGGTCAATACATCGTTACGGCTAATGAAGGAGAGCCAACTTCTTACTGTCTCACCAATGGCGCCTTGCCAACAACGACCGATCCAAACGGTTCGGTTTCAATCATTGACCTTTCAGCATCAAAGCTGAAGGCCACGACTGTTGACTTCAGTGCATTCGACGATCGCAAGAATGCCATGGTCTACGCAGGTGCTCGTGTGTTTGGTCCGAACGCAACGGTTGCGCAAGACCTAGAACCTGAATACATCACTATTTCTAACGACAGCGAATATGCGTATGTCACATTGCAGGAAAACAATGCAATTGCAACAATCGACTTGACAACAAAGAAAGTCGTTTCAGTTAACGGCCTTGGTTTCAAGAGCTTCGCAACAGATGGTCTCGATGCCAGCGACAGGGATTCTGCAGTGAAGATTGCTCCAGCAAACGTGTTTGGCATGTATCAGCCAGATGCGATCGCACAAGTTACTCGTGGAGCAACCACATACTTGTTCACCGCAAACGAGGGTGATGCACGTGAATATCCATGTTTGATGGGCGGCACTTCAACAACAGCTCTCGAGGCAGAGGACGTTCGTTTCGGTAAAAATGCTGCTGCATCAGTTGATGCAACATTGAAGAGCGATGCAGTTGCAGGTCGCCTGAAAGTAACACCGTTTACGCCAGCCTCAGTTGCTGGCGCACCTGTCAATGCTTCAACGTCGATCACCGCGGGCTACAGCTACGGTGCGCGTTCGTTCTCGGTATGGCAAGCATCAACCGTTGAAGGTGTCTTTCCAATGACTCGTGTGTACGACTCGGGATCCTCGATTGAGAAATACCTGTCAACAAATCGTGCTGCATCGTTTAACGCAGACTGGAACACTACCACAGGATTGGTCAACGCAGTTGATTCACGCAGTTCGTCGAAGGGTCCTGAACCAGAAGGCTTGGCAGTAGGTCGCGCCTATGGTCGCATGTGGATGGTGCTCGGCCTCGAGCGCGATGGTGGCCTCATGCTCTACGACGTAACAGACCCGACATTCCCAATCTTCAAGTCGTACATCAACACATCAAACCCTGCTGGAAACTTGTTGCAGAGCACGAAGAAGACTGCTGCTGCTGGCGATGTTTCACCAGAAGGAATCTTGTTCGTGAGCGATAAAGAAAGCCCAACCGGAAAAGCAATGGTCATCGTTTCCTACGAATTGTCGGGAACCGTTGGCATCTATCAATTCTCAAAATAATTAACCATTAACGACACACATTTTCGAAAGGAACAATATGAACATGATCAAAAAACGAGCAGGTTTTGCCCGCAAACTTTCAACCGTGATCGCTCTGACCACAGTGCTTTCTATGGCCTCAGGAGTATCAGCAATTCAGGCCAAATCGGCACCTTCAGCAAAGAACGGCCAGGCTTGCACCAAAGCTCAACTCAACAAAGTTGAGGGAACACTGAAGTGCACATACCTTCCACTATCTAAGAAATATATTTGGCTTACCTCGTTGAAGGCAGCGACAGCAGCAGCAACGAAGGTAGACAAGTCAAAGTGGCCGAAGAAGTTCATCGTTGGTGCGGTACCTTCAGAAAACGCAGCTTCAATGACTTTGAAGTACAAGAACTTCGTAGATGCATTGTCGAAGGAAATTGGCATGCCAGTTGAGTTCTACGCTGCAACTGACTACGCAGGAATCATTGAGGCGCAAGTTGCAGGACGTGTTGACCTTGCGTTCTATGGCCCGTTCTCTTACGTACTTGCAAAGGCACGTGGTGCAAAAATTGACGTTGTAGGTTCGGCTGTTGCAACTCCAACAGCTAAGCCTGGTTACTTCTCTTATGGAATCACCAAGTCGAGCCGATCAGACGTAACAAAGCTTGCTGACTTCAAGGGCAAGAAGATTTGTTTCGTAGACCCTTCGTCAACTTCCGGTTTCCTTTATCCAAATGCCGGTCTTTTGTCGGTAGGCATTGATGCAACGAAGGAAAGCACCGTTTATGCAGGTGGTCATGACTCAGCTGCATTGTCAGTAAACCGCGGCACATGTGACGTTGGATTTGCCTACGACACCATGGTTGATTCACAGCTCATTGAAAAGGGCGACCTGAAGGCTGGAGAGTTGAAAGTGGTGTGGAAGAGCGGCGAAATTGCTGGCTCACCAATGGCCATTCGTCTGGACATGCCAAAGTCGTTGGTTGACATTGTGAAGAACTTTGTAGTCAAGAAGGCAAACAAGACAGGTTTCGTTGCAATGGGAATTTGCAAAGACGAAGCAACCTGCCAAGTTATTGAAGATAAGTCATGGGGCTTTGTTCCTTACTCAGATAAGGAATATGACGGTGTACGTCAAGTTTGTGAAGCCACCAAGTCGTCACGTTGCCGATAACTAGAAAAGAAACACGAGTTTGAACATGTCGCTCAACCGATTTAACCAACAAGCTGATCCGATTGTTCGGTTGAGCGACATTTCAAAAAGGTTTCCCAACGGAACCCTTGCATTAGACCAGGTGAGCCTGGACATTCCAAGAGGGCAGTTGTTGTGCCTCATCGGATTGTCCGGTTCAGGAAAGTCAACTCTGCTCCGTCACGTAAACGGCCTGCACAAACCGACATCGGGTTCTGTCGATGTGATGGGCATGCGTGTGAGCGATGCATCAAATAAAGAACTTCGTGAAGTGCGTCGCCATGTAGGGTTCGTTTTCCAGCAATTCGGACTCATTAATCGTGCAACGTGTTTAGAGAACGTGCTCTCAGGTGCCCTGGGTCGGCTGAATTGGCCGCGATACGGTGTGCGCTCGTATCCCAAGCAACTTCGTCGTTTGGCTTTTGATCATTTAGATCGGGTGGGTTTGGCCGAGCAGGCGTATCAGCGGGCAGACACATTGTCGGGCGGGCAAATGCAACGCGTGGCAATTGCAAGAAGTTTGATGCAAGAGCCGCAAATGCTGCTAGCCGACGAACCGGTTGCTTCCTTGGACCCTGAGTCTTCAGGACAAGTACTTGAGCTTCTGTTGACCATTGCAAAAGAAGAAAATATGACGGTTATTTGCACTCTTCACCAAGTGGAACTTGCGCTTGGTTGGGCACATCGAATCGTTGGTCTTCGTGCAGGCAAAGTTGTCCTCGATAGAAGTGCGGTTGGTCTTGACCAGCGCGATGTGATGGATGTGTATCAGCGAGTTGAAGTAGCCGATGCACCTACACAAAGTGAAAATGTGTCAATTCCACTTTCGAATTCGTAATCGCGATGTCCTCATTAGTGGTTGAGCAACGCCGCCTGAGCCCGCCATTTAAGGCGCGCAACTTCAAACTCACGTTGGTGTTCGTTGCTTATGTTTGTGCGACGGTGTGGTCGTGGCGATACATCAACATGTCATTTGCCGGGTTGTTCGGCGGGATTAGCGATGTGTCTGCGCTGTTGGCACGAATGCTTCCACCAGATTTTTATTTATTGAACAGCATCGTGTCGGCAACAATTGAAACGCTATGGATGGCGCTGTTGGGAACAACCATCGCGGTATTGATCAGTTTCCCATTGTCGTTCGGTGCTGCAAAAAACACGACACCAAATGCGTTTGTGTTTGCAGTTTGCCGCGGAATTATTACTTTGACGCGCGCAATTCCTGACCTCATTTTTGCTGCAATTTTTGTGCGCGCATTTGGAATTGGGCCACTGGCAGGAATTTTGGCGCTCGGACTCCACTCCATTGGAATGATCGGCAAAATGTTTGCTGATGCATTAGAAAACTCGGACGCAATGCCTAGAGAGGCGAGCGTTTCGACGGGTGCCACGAAATGGCAGGCAATTTTTGCATCGATCCTTCCGCAGGCCACACCAGCAATGGTCGGAACGGCTCTCTATCGCTTAGACATCAATGTCCGTGGGTCAGCAGTGCTTGGTTTGGTTGGTGCCGGCGGTATCGGATTCATCATTCAAACGGCGCTTCGCTCGCTTGATTATCCAAGCGCTCTTGCCGCAGTATCGGTCATTTTCATTGTGATTCTCGCCATTGAGTTCTTTTCATCACGAGTACGTGCCTCCATTCTTGGTGAACGAAGCTCATCTGTAGTGACAGTTCGCAGCCAGTCAGAGCGAGCAATACGTCGCACGCGCAAGGATCGCACGCTACTTGTAGACGCTGTGACGATGCGCTCATTGGTGCCACCAATGACTTCAGAAAGAAAATCACGCATCATCAGCGTGTGGGCATACGTAGTCATGCTCGTTATCGCTCTTGGCACCATCAATATGCCGATCTTGAGTTCACTTGGGTATTTAGATGACGCGTGGAGAATTGTTACCGACCTTGTGCCACCTGACTTCACGACAGCACGGACTGAACTCATTACCGGCATGTCCGAATCCATTGCTATTGCCTTCATCTCGACAACTCTTGGTTTGTTTATCGCCGTCCCATTGGGTTTGCTTTCCTCAAGAAATATCGTTGCTCGCAGAGCAGTGTTTGTTGCTACGCGGTCAATGTTGGTGTTGTTCCGAGGCATCCCAGAATTGATCATCGCCGTGCTCTTCGTGAGTGCCATGGGCCTTGGACCGGTCCCAGGAACGCTTGCACTCACGCTCGTGACGGCGTTTTTCATGTCCAAACTGATTGCGGACACTTTTGAAGAAGTGGACCCAAGCCCTCGTGAAGCCGTTTTCGCTACAGGGGCAACCAGAGTTCAAGAACTCTTTGGATCGGTGTTGCCTCAGGCAATGCCAGCATTGGTGAGCCAAATTCTGTACATGTTGGACGTAAACCTGCGATCGTCAACGGTTCTTGGAATTGTTGGCGGCGGAGGAATTGGGTTCTTGCTCTTGGGTTCCATTCGAGTGTTTGAGTTTGGCACCACAGGAGCGGTCATTTTCTCGATCTTTGTGGTGGTGTATGCCATTGAACTCATCGGCGCTTGGGTACGAAGTGAGCTGGCTAAAGCAAATTAGTTCATAACAAGTTTGCTTTAACTACATCTTCTGCTATTTCTCTGTAATCAATGTGTTCACAGTCGTTTCATATTTTTAGCCAGTGGAGACTGTTCCGATTGTTCAGATAGGGAATCTGTCCACCACGAATACCCCTAAATTACGGGTCGCCATTGTGGCGGAAAGCTTCCTTCCTCATGTCAATGGGGTCACCAATTCAGTGCTTCGCACTATTGAGTACCTCACCCGTAACGGTCATGAAGCTGTAGTTATTGCGCCAGGTCCTGGTTCCGATACTGAAGCGGGAGTGCCAGTTGTGCGCATGAGCTCGTTTGGTTTTCCCGGTTATGAAGAACTGCGAATCTCTCGACCACAAAAGGCGCTTGAAGCGGCAATTCGTGCAATTAAACCTGATGTTATTCATCTCGCAGCGCCAGCGGTTCTTGGTGCATGGGCGGGAAGGGTGGCGCGCAAGCTCAACATTCCATGCGTTGCCATTTATCAAACTGATCTTGCAGGATTCGCAAAGCAGTATCGACTTGGCGCAACCTCTCCTGCGTTATGGAAATACGTTGCAGCAATTCATAAGCGAGCCGATGTCACGCTTGCTCCGTCAACGTCTGCGGTTTGGGACTTGCGTCGGCACGGGGTTGATAACGCGGTGCGTTGGATGCGTGGTGTCGATACGGAGCGATTCAATCCGATTCATAGAAGTGGAGAACTTCGCAAATCGCTTGGGGGCGATGAAAAAATTATCGTCGGGTTTGTTGGTCGACTTGCTCGAGAAAAGCAGGTGGAGCGACTGGCCGATGTGTGTTCGCTACCAAATGTTTCGGTGGTAATTGTTGGCGATGGACCGGTGCGCAAAAAGCTTGAGCGCCTGATGCCGTCAGCCACTTTCACAGGGTTCGCTTCAGGAAAAATGCTTTCGGAAATGTATGCATCGTTTGACATATTTGCCCACACCGGAGTTGATGAAACATTCTGTCAGTCGGTGCAAGAAGCCCTCTCGTCTGGAACGCCTGTTGTTGCTCCAGCAGTTGGTGGACCACTCGATCTTGTTCAACATGGTGTGAATGGATTTCTGTGGACACCACAACGAAAGAACACTCTGGTGGAGAGCGTTCAAGAGTTGGTTGTCAACGAAGGTGTTCGGTTCCAGTGCGCCGGCAATGCGCGTCAATCCGTGCAGCACCGCACGTGGGAGTCAATCATGGAAGAGCTCATCGGTCACTATTACTCGGTAACTCAAGGCATGTCGTTTGCTTATCGTGCGGTTGCCTCGTGAAGTCGCTCGTTGTCTCGCTGCACGATGTGGGTCCATCCTCTGCCGAAGTATCACGAAGATGGATGGATGAATTGGAATCCCGTGATGTTGCAGTTTCGATGTTGGTGGTTGCTGGTCGCTGGAATGGCATGGATTTTTCGGAAGACACGCACATGCACCAGTGGTTGCATTCATGCGTGAACCGTGGACACGAAGTGGTTTTGCACGGGTGGACTCACGAATTTGAGCGGAAGAGTGCTGATTCCTCGAGATCATCAATATTTGGATCCATATTTGCTCGCGGATGTCAGGAGTTCTTCAATCTCGATACCGATGAAGCCGCCGAACGCTTACATCTTGGCCTGCACACGCTTGGCATTGTTGGCTTCACTCCTTCTGGGTTCATTGCTCCTGGTTGGTTGATGTCCAAAGAAGTGCGTTACGAGTTGCACGAAATAGGACTTGATTACACAAATAATCATCTATTTATCACCGACTTAGTTCGCCGCCAAGAAATCTTTGCACCCGTTGTGTGCCAACGACCTGAATCGAAGTGGAGTGGACTGATAGCTAAAGCCACGGTGGCGTTAGCACGCGTATTGATGTTTGCGCGCTTGCCGCTACGTGTAGCAATTCATCCCAAAGACCTTGCCGATACTCGCTTGCGTAGCGCAATTCTGCACATTATTGATTTGGCAATCGCTAAGGGATACACGTCACGCACTTATGAACAATTCATTGATCAGTCTCGAGTTTCGCAACAAGATGTTCATGAAGTTCGTCAATTAGGTGGGATCGCTTAGTGCACATAGTTCAACTTGCGAACTTTGTGACGCCAACGTCTGGCGGTCAACGATTAGCTCTTGAATCAATTGGGCAGAAATATGTCGCCCGAGGACACCAATGCACGTTGGTAACTCCTGGGAAACGTGGAGATGTGTGGGGGGAGGGGCTGCGAACCTATGTTCAGGTTCCGGGCATTCGTGTGCCGTTTTCGGGCGGGTACCGGGCAATTGTGCGACGCAAATCGTTACAAAAGGTGTTGCTGGAATTACAGCCAGACATCATTGAAGTGTCAGATAAGACCACGTTGGCTTGGGTTCCACTGTGGGCGAAAGCACATGGAATACGAACAGTGCTCTTTTCTCATGAACGGGTCACCGATGTAGTTCACGAGCGTTTCCCGTCTTGGCTTCCTGTTGCTCGGATCATTCTTCCCATTATTCAAAAGATGAAAAGTCATGTGGATGCTGTTGTCTGTGCCAGCCAATACTCGGCCATTGAATTTAGTGATGTAGCAGACAAGTTGCGGATTATTCCGTTGGCAGTGGATCACGATGTTTTCTACCCGCGTGATACAGAAGTTGAACCAACGGAAGTTCCTCTTGTGCTCTTTGCGGGTCGACTTTCCTTTGAGAAGCGCCCTCATGTTGCCGTTGCAGCGGCGCGTGAACTTGCGCTTAGGGGCGTACGGGCGAAATTTGTGTTTGCAGGAGATGGACCGATGCGTCAAAAACTGCAAAACATGGTGGATGGACTAGATGTTGCCTTTGTCGGCCGAATTGCGGATCGCAATGAACTCGCTGCCCTCATGTCTGCGGCAGATGTATGCATTGCACCGAGTCCTTTTGAAACTTTTGGTCTCAGCATTCTCGAATCATTGGCTTGCGGTACTCCTGTAATTGTCGCGAACAAGGGTGCTGGGGTTGAATTGATTACCGGCGGTTGTGGCTTAGCTGTTGAGCCAACTGGGGCAATGGTCGCCGATGCAATCATGCTGTTGTTGCTCGAAAGCAGAGAGTTGGTACGTCGGCGCTGTGTGCAGCGAGCTCGTGAAATGAGCTGGGATATTTGTTCGGATCAATTCCTCGACTTGTACACATCGTTGATCAACCACTCCTGGAAAGCAGCAGCATGATGCAGGTTCTTCCAGCCAAAGGATCCGAGAAGTGGGTTCGAGCACTTTTTTGGGAAACGTTGTCAATAGGTAGTCCGTTGCCTTTCACGCTGACTTGTGCACGTCGATACGAAGAGTTGGGCCTCGGTTGGTACCTCACTCACGGTATTAATGATGCAGCGGTTGTAGAGCGCGATGGAAATGTAATCGGATACGGCTTGTTCTGTGCTGATGCTCAATCATTTAAGAAACATCAAAATCGACAATTGCTGTTGCTAACAATTGAGGTGCTGTTTGCATTCTTTACATTTCGAACGAATGTAGAGTCGCGTCGGTTTTACTGGTATCGAATTCGTGATTCGTTCACGATTTTCCGCAGCCGAAACACGTTGCCTGCAGATGTTCATGCACATGCGCATCTCAATGTAAACCGTGCGAATCACGACGCATTTGCCGCACGAATGCTCAGAGATCACGCAGATGCAATGTGTCGACGTCATGGGCTCGGTGCATATTTCGGCGAAATGAATGCTGTTGGTGGTAAGCGCTTATTAAGCCTTCGGCGAGTCGGCGGCGATGTCGTCAATGAATCTCGAAACTTTACGTTCAGTTGGCTCGCGGGTGCACAAGTGCGACGTCTGACGCTGGTGAGAACTGTAGATAACCAAAGAGAAATGGCCGCATAAATGGACAATGCATTGCGAGTATCAGTATTCGGAGCAGGCTACGTGGGGTTAGTCACCGCCGCTGGACTCGCTGCAATTGGGCATCACGTACTGTGCGTAGATGTTGATGAAAAAAAGATTGCAAGCCTGACAAGCGGGGAGGTGCCATTCTTTGAACCGGGTCTGCCTGAAATGATTGCGCAGGGGGTTGCTTCACAGCACCTTCGATTCACGAGCTCGGTGAATTTGGCTATTGACCACGGTCAAGTCATCATCATTGGAGTTGGAACTCCGCCGCTATCGAGCGGCGCTGCAGACCTTTCACAGGTGTTGTCCGTGGCAACTTCAATTGGAAAGCAGATACGAAATCGAGCAGTTGTTGTGGTGAAAAGTACGGTGCCAGTTGGAACTTCAGAGTTGGTACATGATGCCATTCACAGCGAACTCATCCGTCGAGGTGATTCAGTTGCATTCTCGGTCGCATCAAATCCTGAATTTTTGAAAGAAGGAGATGCGGTTCGTGACTTTATGGTTCCTGATCGAATCGTTATCGGGGTAAGCGATCAGTGGGCAGGCGACGTTCTTGGTTTGTTGTACGAACCATTGTGCAAGTCTGAGGGAGTGTTGATGACCATGTCTACGCGCTCGTCGGAAATGTGCAAATACGCAGCGAATGCAATGCTTGCTACTCGAATTTCATTCATGAATGAAATGGCTCGCCTTTCAGACATCGTTGGCGCAGATATTTGTGAAATTCAGCGTGTTATGGCTGCGGACCCTCGCATCGGCTCGAAGTATCTCAATGCGGGTGCAGGTTTTGGTGGAAGTTGCTTCCCGAAAGACTTGCGAGCAATTCGCGCTATGGGAATTGATTTCAATTGCAATTTGCCGCTCATTGAATCGGTGATTGAGGTAAACACTCGCCAGCAGACCGTGTTGATTGATAAAGCACGTGAGGCGCTTGGCTCGTTGAAAGGTAAACGATGTGCCGTGTGGGGTTTGGCGTTCAAGCCTGACACCGACGATATTCGTGAAGCTCCGGCATTGCATCTGATTCATGCGCTTCTTGCTGAAGGAGCAACGATTGTGGCTCACGACCCGGTGGTCCAGTGGCTTCCGATGTACAGCAGTCTCTCACCAGATCTATTTCATATTGTTGCTGATCCGTATGATGCAATTGCCGATGTCGACGTGCTGTTTCTTGTGACGGAATGGTCTGAGTATCGGACCATTGACGTTGAACGGATGACTGACTTGGTTGGCAATGGAGTGATTGTCGATGGCAGAAACATCTGGGCAAAAATTGACTTCACTGGCACAGATGTTGCATACCTTGGGATTGGTCGTCAATCAAATGTGGAACAAGTGCGAGATACTTTCGCAGTTGAGCTTGCTGGCTAAAGCTATTTAGCTAGTGAAATTCGCTCCATGATTGGAACGAATGTCGAAAATTCTGGTGACCTGTGATTGAGCAGTTTTGCACCTTCATCCCAACGACGCAAAGACACCGCATCGGCAAAGCCAGGGAGTGATTCAAATCGCTTAACTTCGTCGTCGTTCATTATTCCGCCCTGAATTTCTAGGCTTCGAACAGAACCAGCAGAAAGTGTTGAAAAGTAATCTGCTTCAACAGCACAGAGGTAGCGCTTTGCTTCGACGTGGAGTGCAATTGGGGCGGTAACACGCGGTCCGAAACTCTTGGCCAAATACTTGACTGCTGTTGACTCGTGCTTATCGTTCACGGAGATGTTGACATCTCCGGCTTTTGATTCAAGAGCGAGCAAGTGACCAACATCGTGAAGTAAGGCTGCAATGACAAGTTCGTCGGTTGCGCCTGCCTCCTGAGCGAGCACTGCGCATTGCACAGCGTGTTCAAGTTGCGAAACACACTCGTCATACTTTTGGGTACCCCACGTAGTGAACAAGTTTGCTATTTCATTAATCATGTGAAACTGGCCTTCCTCGAAAGTCGTTGATAAGTGAAACTCTTACTTTTTTACCTGCATTTTTTGAATCTTGAAATTCTTGTAACTTCTGCGCGTAATACGGTTCACGCAGATCTCCTTCGGACAAGGCGTTGTACGTCGGGTACAACGCACGGCGATCGCGATTCGAATTGTTGTCGCCGCTTCTGTGGGGGGTGCGGGAGTGGAACCACAGCGTTTGACCGGCGTGTAGCTCAACAGGAAACCATTCCATTGCATCCACAACGTGTTGGGCAATACACCCTTCGTCGTCCATTGGCAGAATTTCCTTGTGCATTCCTGAGACAACTTCGAGGCAGCCGTTTTCAATAGTGGCGTCATCGACAGCAACCATGCATGACAGGTGAATATCGACGAAGCGGTATGCAGGGGCATCTTGGTGAGGTGAATATCCTGCGCCTCCAACCAGTTTGTAATTGATCTTTTCTTTATACAGGACTGCTTGCTCTCCGAGAAGTGCTGATGCGGTGTCAACCATTGCGCCTTGGGTGAGAAATTTGCGAAACCCTTCATGCGATGGCGTGAAGTATTCAGTTCGACATAGTTTTGGACCATGCTCAGTTTGTTCGCGGTAATGCAACCATGGCCCAGTGTCGGGCAAATCTTGAATTTCTTGCACCCATGTTTGAAGGCTCGTAGTTTTGTC
>Ga0208009_1000057_pt1 | contig 29059 bp, 26 predicted proteins | sample Wag4_2014_7_16_FD_187364 | JGI IMG/M metagenome (GOLD analysis project Ga0208009, IMG submission 187364) | Fresh water mixed with fracking chemicals microbial communities from Ohio, USA - Utica-2 Time Series FC 2014_7_16 (SPAdes) (version 2) ...
GTTACAACATCGCTTGAAACGATTGGTGCATCTGTGTACTCAAGAACACCCTTCAACGGGCCGTCTGCAGCCTTCTTGAACGCCGCATTGATCTCATCCTTTGATGGAGTTGCTTTGAGCACGGCAACGAAGTCGGTGATGGAACCAGTTGGAACTGGAACGCGTAATGATGTTCCGTCCAACTTGCCCTTCATCGCTTCAAGTACAAGGCTTGTAGCGCGGGCGGCACCTGTGCCAGTTGGAATGATGTTGATCGCTGCGCCACGAGCACGACGCAAATCGCTGTGCGGACCGTCTACGAGTTGCTGATCACCCGTGTAGGCATGGATGGTTGTCATCAAACCATTTTCAACGCCGAAAGCATCGTCGAGAACCTTCACCATTGGCACGAAGCAGTTGGTCGTGCAACTCGCATTTGACACAACTTTGTGTTTGCTGCGATCGAAATCCTGATGATTCACGCCATATACGAACGTCGCATCTGCCCCGGCTGACGGCGCAGAAACAATCACAATTGGCGCTCCGGCTTCAAGATGAGCAGCTGCTTTGTCGCGGTCGGTGAAGAAACCTGTTGATTCAATGACCATGTCAACGCCAAGTGAAGCCCACGGCAGATCCTTTGGGTCACGATGTTGGAGAACTTTCAGTACTTTTCCATCGATGCTGATTCCATCTTCGACAGGTTTGATGTCGTTTGGGAGAATGCCTAGAACCGAGTCGTACTTCAACAAGTGCGCCATTGTTTTGATATTGCCGAGGTCATTGACCGCAACAATCTCAACTGGTGCATTTGCTGCTTGCACTGCACGGAAGAAGTTGCGACCGATGCGACCGAAACCGTTGATACCTACGCGAATTGGAGTGTTTGCCATAGAGGCAGACATTAGCAACCGAGCGACTACCTCGCGATATCTCGGTGAATGACCCGTGGGTTGTGCCCCATTTGAATGAACCTTCGACCGATCTCTTCAGCAATCGCAACGGAACGGTGCCTGCCGCCAGTGCATCCAATTGCGACTGTTAGATAGCTCTTTCCTTCAGCACGATAGGCAGGAATGAGCATTCCAAACAGCCCATCAATCTTGTCCACAAATTCAACAGCCAAAGGTTGCTGAAGCACGAAGTCTGAGACTGATTGATCTACACCGCTTAAGGGGCGAAGGTTCTCGTCCCAATGAGGGTTTGGCAAAAATCGTACGTCAAAAACCAAATCAACATCGAGAGGTATGCCGTGCTTGTAACCGAACGACTCAACGGTGAGCTGCATCACGTCTTTGCCGCCGACCGCAGCAAACAGATCTTGAATCTGAGACTTCAATTGGTGAACATTGAGTGAGGAGGTATCTATGACTAAGTCGGCAGAACCCTTCACCTGTTCGAGCAAAGAACGTTCTTTAAGAATTGCCTCTTCAACACTCACTGTTGCACTGCTCAATGGATGTTTTCGTCGAGTCGCGCCATAACGCTTTACTAGTTCCGTGGTTGACGCGTCAAGATACAAAATTCGAACTCGATGTCCCGCTTCGCGCAAGTTTGCAACAACATCTATCGCATTGGTTTGATTTGAAGGGGTGCCAAGTACGAGCGCAAGCTGGAGGTCATCGGCTCCGTTTTCAGCAAGCTCAACAACCTTGTCAACAAGAGTGATCGGCATGTTGTCAACAACAAACCAACCAAGATCTTCAAGGTCGTCGGCAGCTTGTGAACGACCAGCACCCGACAAACCAACGATGAGCAAAATATCGGCCACGAAAGAAGGTTACCCGTGTAGGTGTTTGTAGATGTCGCGGGCAACCGTCTCGGGGAGCCAACCAAGTGACAGCAGATTGTCAAGCGAAGCCTTCTTTACAGCCGCAACCGTTCCGAAATGCGCAACAAGTTTCTTCTTTCGAGCGTCCCCTAACCCTTGAATTCCATCGAGCGCGCCCTTGGTAATTCGCTTTCCACGTAGCTCGCGATGGAAAGAGTTGGCAAATCTGTGGGCTTCATCCCTAATTACTTGCAACATGAATAGTGCATCACTTCCGCGGGGTACATCGACAGCTTCTGATCTATTTGGGACAAAGACTTCCTCAAGACGTTTTGCGAGTGATGCCACAGGTATCTCATGTTCTAGTCCAAGTTCGCTGATCACTTCCATCGCCACACCAAGCTGGCCTTTACCACCGTCAACCAAGATGAGCTGCGGGGGGTAGGCGAATTTTCCTGGTTTCTCACCACGCTGTTCAATTGGCAAATCGCGCTCTGCGATATATGCGGTAAGTCTTCGAGTAAGCACTTCCTTCATTGCGGCGTAGTCATCGTTTCCTGGAACGTCTTTGATTTTGAACTTGCGGTATTCACGCTTGATCGGCAGTCCGTCTTCAAGCACCACCATGCTGCCTACGTAGTCTGTTCCTTGAAGATGCGCCATGTCGTAGCACTCAATACGCAGCGGAGCCTCTGGCAAATTGAGTAAATCTTGCAACTCAGTAAGTGCACGACTTCGACTGTTGTGGTCCGATGCACGCTTCATGCGATGACGTGCAAATTCGTCAGTTGCATTCTTCACAACAGTGGCGAGTAATTCTCGTTTATCACCGCGAGTAGGAACGCGAATCTCAACTTTGGTTCCACGTTCTCTTGCAAGCCACTCTTCCATTGCACTCAGACTTTCGGGCGCCTGAGAAACCAATACTTCTTTTGGAACTCCCAACGGTGGAGCATCCCCATAGATGCTTTCAAGAACTCGATCCATTAATTGACCGGAGCTGACATCCTCAACTTTGTCCAAAATGAATCCATTACGACCCATAACTCGACCCCGGCGAACGTAAAACACTTGCACAGAGGCTTCGAACTCATCATCGGCAATTCCAATGACATCGATGTTCTCGGATTGGTCGCCAACCATCTGTTGGCGCTCGAGCGCTTTATGAATGTGCGTGAGGCGATCCCTGAATACTGCAGCACGTTCAAAATCCTGCTTATTCGAAGCTTCCTTCATTTCTAACTCGATCTTGTCGACTATCTCATCGGAGTCGCCATTGAGAAATCGCTGCAGATCATGAACATATTTTGAATACTGCTCGGCTTCTACGCTGCCGACACATGGACCACTGCATTTTTCAATGTGAAACAGCAAACATGGTCGTCCAAGTCGATTGTGCTGTTTAAACACGCCATTTGAGCACGTGCGAACCGGAAACGTGCGGAGTACAAGTTCGAGAGTGTCCCGAATGACCCAGGCATTGACATACGGGCCGAAGTACTTCGTACCTTTGCGACGCCTACCACGCATCACCATTGCGCGAGGCCATTCTTCATCCAATGTGATGGCTAGAAACGGATAGCTCTTATCGTCACGAAGTCGAATGTTGAATCGTGGACGATGTTCCTTGATCAAGTTGTATTCAAGAATCAAGGCTTCAACTTCGTTGCGAACCTCAATCCATTCAACGCTCGCTGCAACAGACATCATTTTTGCTGTTCGTGGGTGGAGCGTATGAGGTTCGGCAAAATAACTGCCCACACGTGAGCGCAGATTTATTGCTTTACCGACGTAAATGACCCCGCCCTGTTCATCCTTGAATTGATACGACCCTGGCGTATCTGGAATAGGTATTGAAGGCCGCTGCACTGCCTACTGCTTCTTTTTTAACAGCGGTCCAAGGAACTTGCCGGTGTAGCTCCCCTTCACCTTTGCGACATCCTCTGGAGTTCCCTCGGCGATGATCCGTCCTCCGCCGTCTCCGCCCTCTGGACCCATGTCAATAATCCAGTCAGCAGTTTTAATCACATCAAGATTGTGTTCAATAACCAAAACGGTGTTACCTGTTTCAACGAGACGTGCAAGTACTGTCAACAATCGGCGCACGTCTTCAAAGTGCAATCCAGTGGTTGGCTCGTCAAGCAGGTAAATCGTTCGACCAGTGCTTCGCTTCGCGAGCTCTGCTGCAAGTTTCACACGCTGTGCTTCGCCGCCTGAAAGTGTTGGCGCCGACTGGCCCAATCGCACATACCCGAGACCAACATCAAGCAGTGTTTGCATATGACGACCTATGCGAGGTTGATTGGTAAAGAAGTCAACGGCTTCCGATATCGGCATGTCGAGGATTTGAGAAATGTTCTTACCCTTAAACAAGATGTCTAACGTGTCACGGTTATAACGCTCGCCTTTGCATACATCGCATGGCACATAGACGTCGGGCAAGAACACCATTTCAATTTTGATTGTTCCGTCTCCCGAGCACGCCTCGCAACGACCGCCAGGCACGTTGAAGCTAAATCGACCTGGTTGATAACCGCGAACTTTTGCTTCTGGAGTAGTAGCAAACAACTTACGAATGTCGTCGAACACTCCGGTGTAGGTTGCAGGGTTTGAACGAGGTGTTCTACCGATCGGAGATTGATCCATATCAATCACCTTGTCCAGGTGTTGCACTCCGTCAACGGCCGTGTGCTTGCCTGGCGCGTCCTTCGACTTGTAGATCTTCTGCATGAGAGAGGGCAACAAGATGTCGCGAATCAAGGTGCTCTTACCGCTACCCGACACACCAGTAACGGCAACAAACAATCCCAAGGGGATCTTTGCGGTCAGGTTTTGCAAGTTATGTTCGCGCGCACCACGAATGGTGAGCCATTCCTTCTTCGGAGCGCGCCTTTCAGCAGGAACCGAAACGAACTTTTTCCCACTTAGATATTGACCGGTGATTGATTTTGCAACCTTTTCAATACCGGCGACTTCACCGCTATAGACAACCTCGCCACCGTGCTCGCCTGCGCCTGGACCAATGTCGACGATCCAATCGGAGGCGCGAATGGTATCTTCGTCGTGTTCAACAACCATGACGGTATTCCCAAGATCCCGAAGACGAACAAGAGTTTCAATCAGTCGATGATTGTCGCGCTGATGCAAACCAATGCTTGGTTCGTCAAGTACGTACAGGGTGCCCACTAGCCCGGAGCCGATCTGGCTTGCGAGACGAATGCGTTGCGCCTCTCCGCCTGCCAACGTTGCCGCAGCTCGTGACAATGTGAGATAGTCAAGACCAACCGAGAGCAAAAACCCAAGTCGCGCGTTGATTTCTTTTGTAATGCGTTCCGCGATCATCTTGTCGCGATCGCCAAGCTTCAGGCCCTTCAGAAACTCTGCAGAATTTCCAATTGACAAATCGCAGATTTCGCTCAGACTCTTGCCATTGACTTTTACCGCTAAGGAGGAGGGCTTCAGCCTTTGCCCTTTGCATGCTTTGCATGGTGCCTCACGCATGTAACTTTCAAATTGCTCGCGCGAATACTCACCTTCCGCGCTTTCGTGACGACGCTTGATCCACGGAACGACACCTTCGTACGAAGTGCTGTACTCACGAGAACGCCCATAGCGGTTCTTGTACTTCACCATCAACGCATCACCCGCACCGTGCATGATGATGTTTTTGTTCTTTTCGGAAAGTTTTTCCCACTTCACATTGAGCGGAATGGAGTACTCCTCAGCAACGGCTTCAAGCATGCGCTGGAAGTACTGGGTGTGAGCCGAACGCCATGGCGCTATTGCGCCCTGCAAGATGGACAACTCCGGATCAGGCACGACTAGTTCTTCTTCAACTTCGTATCGGGTTCCTAAACCAAGGCACGTCTCACACGCGCCAAAAGGTGAATTGAAGGAGAAGTTCCTGGGTGCCAGTTCATCGAAACTCGCACTGCATTTCGGGCATGCCATGTGCTGGCTAAACGTAATCACTTCACCTTGCTCGTCACCTTTGCCGCTCATTATCTCGATGCCAGCAACACCATCGGCGAGCTTTAGTGCTGTTTCAAGACTGTCGGTTAGACGTCGGTTGATACCCGCCTTTTGCACCAGTCGGTCAACGATGATGTCAATGCTGTGATTCTCGTATCGGGCGAGTTTGTCGCCCTTCTTCAAGAACTCTGAGATGTCTACAACTTGATCATCAATTCGTGCTCGTGAATATCCCTGCGCAAGAAGCTCTCCCAGCAGGTTTTCGTATTCACCTTTACGACCACGGACAACGGGTGCTAGAACCTGAAATCGGGTTCCAGCCGGTAGTTCAAGAATTCGATCAACAATCTGCTGTGGTGTTTGTCGCTGTAACGCAATGCCGTCTTTCGGACAATGTTGCACTCCAATTCGTGCCCACAGCAATCGCAAGTAGTCATAGATCTCGGTAATCGTGCCAACCGTTGAGCGCGGATTCTTCGAAGCGGTTTTCTGGTCAATCGAGATTGCAGGTGACAATCCCTCAATGACATCAACATCGGGTTTATCCATCTGACCAAGGAACTGACGTGCGTACGCACTGAGTGACTCAACGTAACGACGCTGGCCTTCGGCATAAATAGTGTCAAAAGCCAAACTGCTCTTGCCGCTGCCCGAAAGACCGGTGAGTGCAATTAACTTGTCGCGAGGTACTTCAACATTAATGTTCTTTAGATTGTGCTCACGCGCACCACGAACGGAAATCACTCCAGCCGAATATGCAGGTTTCTTCTTGGCAGGAGGCATGACAGCAGACTAGTTACTCGCTACTTGGCGTCGCGAAGTTCGCGTCGTAAATCTTTCATTTCATCGCGAAGCCGAGCTGCATATTCAAACTTTAATTCCGATGCTGCAAGGTTCATTTCTTCTTCAAGGGTTTGAATCAATCGCCCGAGTTCCTGCTGTGGCAACGAACGCAGTTCATTCACCACCTTTTCACGCTCGCGGTCACGACGACCGCTCTTCGCTGTCGATAACGATCCTTCAGATGGGCGCAGCACCGACAAAATATCTCCAACAGCCTTGCGGATGGTCTGAGGATTGATGTTGTGTTCCTTGTTATAGGCAATTTGACGTTCACGGCGGCGCTGCGTTTCTCCAATCGCGCGGTCCATGGACGGAGTCCGTTTATCGGCGTACATAACCACCTGACCATTTACGTTTCGAGCAGCACGTCCAATCATTTGGATAAGCGAGGTTTCGCTACGCAGGAAGCCCTCCTTATCTGCATCCAAAATCGCTACGAGCGATACCTCGGGTAAGTCCAAACCTTCACGAAGCAAATTGATGCCAACAAGCACATCGAACTCGCCGAGGCGTAACGCACGCAAGATCTCAATTCGTTGGATGGTGTCGATGTTCGAGTGCAGGTAGCGAACCTTTAAACCCTGCTCCAGCAAATACTCACTCAGATCTTCTGCCATCTTCTTGGTCAATGTGGTGATTAATACACGGTCACCTGCTTCCACTCTTCCATTTACCATTTCAATGATGTCGTCAATCTGCCCTTTGGTTGGACGCACGATGACTTCTGGGTCAACCAGGCCTGTTGGACGCACAATCTGCTCCACAACCTGTTGGCTCGTTGCAATCTCAAATTTCGCAGGTGTTGCAGAAAGGAAAATGCACTGATTGATCCGTTGCATTGCTTCCTCGAATTGCAGCGGACGGTTATCAGCAGCCGATGGCAACCTGAACCCGTGCTCAACGAGTGTTGCTTTGCGACTGCGATCTCCCGCGAACTGACCATGCAACTGCGGAATAGTCACGTGACTCTCGTCGACCACCAAGAGGTAATCATCCGGGAAATAGTCCAGCAAAGTAAAGGGTGGCTCTCCTGGCGATCGACCGTCGATGTGCATTGAATAGTTCTCAATGCCGTTACAAAATCCAACTTCGGCGATCATCTCCAAGTCGTATTGAGTTCGCATCCTGAGACGTTGAGCCTCTAACAGCTTGCCTTCTGTTTCAAATTGTTTCAGGCGCACTTGCAATTCGTGCTCGATACCGAGCACGGCCTTCCTCATGCGTTCATCTCCCGCAACATAATGGGTTGCAGGAAAGATCAACACTTCACTCATATCGTTCACGGTCTCGCCCGTCAATGCATCAACGATCGTGATTCGCTCAACGGTGTCCCCGAACATTTCAATTCGTGTGACTGTCTCGTCATACGCGGGCTGCACTTCTATGGTGTCTCCGCGAACTCGGAAGTTTCCACGGCCAAGAGTCATGTCATTGCGGTCGTATTGCAAGTCGACAAGCCGACGGAGCAAACTGCGTTGGTCGTAATCAACACCGACGTGAAGTTCTAAAAGGTTTCCGCGATACTCCTCGGGGTTTCCCATTCCGTAAATACAGCTAACCGAGGCCACAACAATGGTGTCTCGACGCGTCAGCAATGCAGCAGTCGCCGAGTGTCGCAACCGATCTATTTCGTCGTTTACAGAAGAGTCCTTTTCAATGAACGTGTCGCTTGAGGCAATGTACGCCTCTGGTTGGTAGTAGTCGTAGTAACTAACGAAATACTCAACTCGATTTTTGGGAAAGAACTCTTTCATCTCTTGGGCTAATTGAGCAGCGAGGCTCTTGTTCGGAGCAAGAATCAGTGTTGGTCGTTGCACCTTTTCAATAGTCCACGCAACGGTCGCAGATTTACCCGAGCCGGTAATTCCAAGCAGTGTTTGAAACCTGTCGCCTCGCTCTATACCTTCGGCCAACTGAGCTATTGCTTTTGGCTGATCTCCTGCTGGCTGATATTCGGATACAACTTCAAAACGCTGATTATCAACGGTCACTATTTGCTCTTCTTTGAAAGTGCACCAGCACCTTGCTGCGCATTGGGAAGCGTTGCGAACCAATCCCAAATTTCATCAACCTGTGAGGCGAGCTCATCAATATCACCACTGTTGTCGATCACTCGATCAGCGACAAGCAGGCGATCTTCACGACTTGCTTGACTAGCCATCCGACGTCTCGCGTCTTCCTCGTTCATATTTCGAAATTGCACCAGTCGCGAGATTGCAACTTCAGGGTCAACATCAACAATGACCAGACCCGAAAGACCTTCACGTGGGTTCTCTACCAACAACGGCATGTCAAGAATGACGACATTGTCAGAGCTCATATTTTCATTGATCAGGCGAATGATCTCTGTACCAATTGCAGGATGCATGATTGCGTTCAACTTCTTCAACATCTCTGGATCGCCGAAAACCATCTGAGCAACTTTTGCTCGATCCAACTCTCCAGATTCAAGCAAAACATTGCCGAACTCATCGACCATCTTCTGGAGCGTTGCCGACCCCTTTTGCTGTAACTGCTTAGCAATACCATCACCATCGATGATCACTGCACCCTTACGCGCGAACAGCGCGGACACCGAAGATTTTCCAGATCCAATTGCGCCTGTAAGCCCAATCAATTTCATATGTCTCCGATGAACATCTGAGCTGCGCTCGCCCCCTGACGAGCGCAGCTACAGAAAACTATGCGCTTGGAGCTTCTGGTTCAACAGCAGGTACGTCGGCTGCAGCTTCTGCTGGTGCCTCAGTCGTTGCTGCGGTGTCGAAGTACTCAGACCACGCTGCTTCGCGAGCGCTGTCATCTCCGCCCACCCAGTTGCCCTGATCGTCCACCTGGAACTGTCCGCGATATTCCTCGGCCAATTCTCCACCTTCAGCAGCCTGCTTGATTGAAAGGCTGATGCGACGACGTGCGAGATCGAGGTCGATGATCTTGACCCACAACTCTTCGCCTGGCGTAACAACCTGCTCCGGCGCTTCAACGTGGTGTGCTGACATTTCGGAAATGTGCACGAGGCCTTCAATCCCGTCACCAACTTGCACGAATGCACCGAATGGAACCAACTTGGTCACGCGGCCGTATACCAACTGAGCAACTTGGTGACCATTGGCGAACTCTTGCCAAGGATCTTGCTGAGTTGCTTTCAACGAGAGGCTGATGCGCTCACGATCCATGTCGACTTCGAGAACCTTTACGGTGACTTCGTCGCCAATGTTGACCACTGCAGTTGGGTTGTCAACATGCTTCCAGGACAATTCGGAAACGTGAATGAGTCCGTCCATGCCACCCAAGTCAACGAATGCACCGAATGCAACCACGCTTGAGATGCGACCCGTGCGAACTTCGCCAACCTTGAGATGTGTCAAGAACTCATCACGTGCGCCACGTTGATTCTGCTCGAGCAAGGTACGACGCGAAAGCACAACGTTGTTGCGATTGCGGTCGAGCTCAAGAATCTTTGCAGTGATGCGTTGACCGATATACGGAGCAAGGTCACGTACGCGACGCAATTCAACGAGTGACGCAGGAAGAAATCCACGAAGACCGATGTCAACAATGAGTCCGCCCTTAACAACTTCGATTACGAGCCCTTCGACGGTTCCGTCCGCAGCCTTAACTTTTTCAATGTCGCCCCAAGCGCGCTCGTATTGCGCACGCTTCTTTGAAAGCAACAGGCGACCTTCTTTGTCTTCAAGTGTGAGGACAAGAGTTTCGATCTTCTCGCCCAACTTCACAATTTCGTGTGGGTCGATGTCGTTACGAATTGACAATTCGCGAGCGAGGATGACGCCTTCGGTCTTGTAACCAATTTCAACAAGCACTTCGTCGCGAGTGATGCGAACAACAGTTCCTGTTACGAGTTGGCCGTCTTTGAGCTCAACAAGAGTTCCGCTAATCGCGTCTGCAAATGACTGCGAAAGATCACGCTCTGTGATTTGGCGTGGTGTGTAATTTCCTTCTAAGTCGAAGGTTCCCATTGGTGGGGATTGCATGGTCTGTAGATCTGACATTGGTACGTACTTTCGGTGGATAGGAGAGATGGTCCCTCTTGCGAGAGGCCCTACCGGCGGTAGGACAGGGAAATCACGCTATCAGCGCCCGCTCTATCTGGACTTGGCTACAACAAGGAATTCAGGCAATTCCGTGCTGCATTCAGCGTTGGAATACTGCCCCGGCTCAACGCTGGAAATAATGAGAATGTCGAATCCGGCCAAGTTGAACACCAAGCGCAACTCCCGTGGCGTGTAGCAACCCGTCCACAAATCGACGATTTTCACCTCTCCAAGCTCATTGCGGATGTCGGTGGTTTCGTGACTCACTCCTCTGAGAGCGTCAAACTCCGCATCGGCATGATGCTTGACCGAGAAATATGCGTTGAACGCCGACAGCACGAGAACCCCATTGACCTTTAGGGACCTGCGGATGCCCGCGAGAATCTCGACATCGTGTTGATCGTCAATCATCAAGCCAAATGCCCCCTGACACAAGCAGATTGCAAAATCAAACTTCGCATGGAGTGGTGCGTGGTTGATGAGGTCACGCGCATCAAGTCGCAGGAATTCCGCGCTGACCAATGATTCTGCGGCGGAGTTTCGCTGAGCAATCTCGATGAAGTCTTGACTCACATCAATACCGGTTACACGCATTCCCCTGCGCGCAAGTTCCAAACTGTGGCGTCCTGGACCACAACCAACATCGATGAACGAACTTCCATCTTCGGCACCAGTTGTTGCAAGAATGAAATCAACTTCCTGCGAGGTTCCTTTGGTGAATGAGTACCTGAGATACGCATCCTTCATATGGCTGGCTAAATCTTCGAACCAATGATCTCGATCAGACATCTCGTTATGCCTTCGCCGAGGCCCAGCTGTCACCCCACGCAGCGTTTACCTCGAGCGGCACTTTCAACGATGCTGCATTCTTCATCTCGTGAAGCACAATCTCATTGACGTGATCCTTCTCAGAAATAGGACACTCAACAAGCACTTCGTCGTGAACTTGCAAAATGACGGCGCTCTTCAGTTTTGCCTGTGCGATCGATTGATCAATTCGCACAAGTGCAATCTTAAAAATGTCGGCAGCCAATCCTTGGATTCCCGCATTCATTGCTTGTCGCTCTCCCGCTTGCTTAATTCGGAAGTTCGGATTATTCAGTTCAGGGATCTGTCGACGACGACCGAACAATGTTTCGGTGTAACCCTTTGCTCTCGCTTGCTCAATAGTGTCATCCATGTATTGCTTCACGTTCGGAAATGCCGCGAAATACGCATCCAGAATTTCGCTCGCTTCTCCAACCCCAACACTGAGACGCTGACTTAACCCAAAGGCTTCCATTCCATAAGCCAGGCCGTACGAAATCATTTTCGCCTGTGAACGCATGTCCGAAGTGACGCTCGCTGCATCAACTCCGAATACCCGAGCTGCAGTGGCACTGTGTATGTCGATGCCTCTATTGAATGCGTCAATCAGCCCCGGATCATTTGCAAGGTGTGCGATGCAACGCAATTCAATTTGGTTGTAGTCCGCAACCATGAGCAGGCATCCTTCTTGAGGAATGAACGCGGTTCGAAATACTTTCCCTGCATCCGACCTAATGGGAATGTTGTGCAGGTTTGGTGCATCGCTGCTGAGACGTCCAGTCCGAGCAACGGTTTGATTGAAGGTTGCATGAATGCGCCCATCTGGTTGGATGGCATCAAGCAGACCTTGGCCATACGTTCCACGCAACTTCTCGAACTCGCGATACTCCAACAATTGGTCAATAAATTCTGGCCATTGATCTCGAATCTTTTCGAGTGTTGCTGCATCGGTGCTGAATCCGGTTTTCGTCTTTTTGCCCGGCGAAAGCTTCTTGTCCTCGTACAGAATTTGTCGAAGTTGTGTTGGAGAATTCAAATTGAAAGACTTCCCCGCCAGTTCATGCAACACCACCGTAAGACGCTTCGTCTCGTGAACTAGATGCTCGTTAATCGCGGTTAGTTGCTTTTTGTCTACAAGAACTCCGACATGTTCCATTCTTGCCAGCACCCGAATGAGCGGCAATTCAACGTCGTTGAACAAACCAGCCACGCCTTGTGCGCCAATCTCCTTAGCGAGTGCAGGTATAACTCGACTCACTGCTACTGCAATATTTGATGCATCTGCAGATGAATTCGAAACTTCAGAATCAAAACTGAGTTGGCCATCACTGGATGCACCATCGACACGAGCAGATATGCGATCGTCCGTATACCGAGTAAGAACTTCGTGCACCTCCAGTTTTGACTGCGCTGGTTCGAGCAAGTAGGCGGCGATCGCTGTATCGAACCCAATTTTTGGAATATCGATTTTGCGGTCAAGAAACCAGCGCAGCATTGGTTTCACGTGATGGCCAGAGATCGACGACGCCTTAGCCATACGCGCTAACACAGTCTTTTCTTCAAGCAAAGAAGATGGGATCCATGCAACAGCGTTCTTTTGTCGATCGACGACGATCGCAATGCCTTCAATTGTTCGTTGTCCCTCGTTCAACCAACCTGGAGCGATGACAATGCCGTACTCACTTTCTGCGCTGTCAATAGCCGCAATGGCTTCTTGAGCGTTACCAACAACTGCTGTTGATACCTCAAGAGCAGTTGAAGTCTGTTGCGTATCGGCCACAGCAGACGTGGCCTCTAGGTTGATGAACCGACTGAACGCCTCTTTCGTGCGCGCGAGCATCGACTTAAATTCCAAAGTTTCAAACCACTTTTGCAATGCTTGAACATCGGGCTTCGGAACAGACTCCAGCACATTGATGCCAATGGGAGCATCTCGCCTCAACACCATGATTTTTGCGTTCCGTAAAACTCGTTCGCGACTTGCATGCAAAGAGTCCTTCAACTTTGGTGTCTGCTGATCCGCCGCATCAAAGATGGATTCCAGAGACCCGTACTGGTTGATGAGTTTTGCAGCTGTCTTTTCACCGACACCAGGAACACCCTCAAGATTGTCGCTCGGATCTCCACGCAACGCCGCATAGTCCGGATACTGCGCTGGCGTCACGCCCGTTCGCTCAAAGATGCCTGCTTCGTCATACAACGCATAGTCGCTGACACCACGCTTGTTGTACAACACGCGAATGAGCGGGTCTTTCACGAGCTGGTAGCTGTCACGGTCTCCCGTAACAACAATCAGCTCGGAGCCTTGCTCCTCAGCTTGTGTTGCGATAGTTGCAATTAAGTCGTCGCCCTCGAATCCGGCGGCGTCAATAACAGGTATTCCAAACGAGACGAGTAGTTCTTTGATGATGTCTAACTGCTGATACAAGATGTCGGGCTGTTGTTCACGTTGTGCTTTGTATTCAGGAACCGCTTCATGCCTGAAAGTTTTTTCACGTCTGTCGAACACCACGATGAGGCCATCAGGCTTGTGATCCTTAACAAGCGTGTTGAGCATGGTGCAAAATCCATACACCGAATTGGTTACTTGACCACTTGCTGTGGCCATGTCGGTCGGTAATGCGAAGAAGGCGCGGTATGCCAACGAGTTTCCATCGAGCGCCATCAATTTCATAGCGTTATGAATATCACGAATTGGGCGTGATCTCGCCGTCAATCACGCGCTGCGCAACATCTTTCATGCGCGACCGTGTTGACATTGCACCTTTTTGAATGAAATCAAAGGCAGCCTGCTCGGTCATGGAAAACGAATCGATCAACACGCCTTTTGCGCGATCAAGCACTTTTCGGAGTTGTAGTTGCTCATCAAGAGCATCGCGTTCGCCACTGAGCAATTTCATCTCTGCAAAACGGCCGATTGCCAATTCAATTGCAGGCACCAAATCTGTTTTCTGAAAGGGCTTGACTAGATACGCTAAAGCTCCAGCATCGCGAGCCTGTTCAATGACTTCTCGTTGACTAAATGCAGTCAACATGACAACAGGGCAGATTTTTTCTGCAGACACCACATGTGCGGCGGCAAGTCCGTCAAGTCCCGGCATCTTGATATCGAATATTGCGACGTCGGGTTTGTGCTCTCGCACCAGTTCGACCGCAGTGTCGCCACGACCTGTATCGGCGACCACGATGTAACCCTCTTCTTGCAAGGTTTCAACAAGATCTAAACGAATTATCGCTTCGTCTTCTGCAACAACAATTCGAACTGAATTTGGCATCAGCTTTTGCCCAACCTGTCCAATAACTCGTCTTGGTTTCGAGTCTGCTCGGCTATCGCACGAAGCAAAAAATTGCGATGCTCAAGAAGCGCTTCAACATGTTTCTGAGCATCTCGATATTCGTGTAATGCAAGAGGTGTTTCTGAAACCAAGCTCCGCATTTCCTTGTCATTCGCATCATCGCTCAACACATCAAGTTGCTCATTTAACAGCGTGAGTTCAGTTTGCAGTTGCTTCACATTCTCAGAATTTCGACGGAGTCGTTTTTCAATGAGCCTTTGAGCAACACCGCGAAAGTTCACATCAGCGAGTGTAGGAGTGTCCATGTTGGTGCCCGAGGTGGGAGTTGAACCCACACACCCTTTCGAATAACGGATTTTGAGTCCGTCGCGTCTGCCATTCCGCCACTCGGGCTTGAGTGAAGTGGGAAACAGCGTACCGACCCCTTGGAAGTTCTACGCTTGTCCCCGACATGCTTGCGTTCACCTTTCCAGGTCAGGGTTCACAGCGCCCGGGTATGGGCCAACCCTGGGTTGGCCATGACAGTTGGGAACTTGTCACCGAAGCATCCGATATTTCTGGTCGAGATGTTGGTCGACTCCTTCTGGAAGCCGATGCCGAGGAATTGAAGGACACACGTAACGCTCAGCTCACCACCTTCGTTTCGTCGTTGATGGTCCTCGACGCTGTCGAACGACTCGGCATCGAACCCAGTCTGTGCGCTGGTCATAGCCTTGGTGAGTACACAGCGCTTGCAGCGACGGGAGCCCTCGGTTTTGATGAAGGTATTCGTCTGGTGGTTGCGCGAGCAGATGCGATGCACGATGCGGGAAACGAATCTCCCGGCACGATGGCTGCAGTTCTTGGACTCGATGATGACGAAGTTGAAACAGCATGTCGCCTTGCCGATAGCGATGTGTGGGTCGCCAACTTCAACGCACCAGGTCAGATTGTTATTGCAGGTTCAGTTGAAGGAGTCGCAAAAGCGACCGAACAGGCAAAGGCGCTTGGAGCGAAACGTGTAATGGCACTCCCCGTGTCGGGAGCATTTCATACGCCATACATGACCAGTGCTCGCGAACGCCTCCGAGAAGCGATTGCACTTGCGAAACCACGCGATATTGATGTACCGGTAATCAGCAATGTTGACGCTCGCGCACATGACAATGGCGAAGAATGGTCAACTCTGTTGTCCGCTCAACTTTCATCACCAGTGCGATGGAAGCACTGCCTGCTCACCATGGCTGAGGCTGGAATTGTTGGTTTCATCGAACTTGGACCAGGTGGCGTACTCACGGGTATGGCGAAGCGAACCATTGAGGGCTCAAAGTCAATCAGCGTTGCTACCCCAGATGATCTAGACAAGTTAATTGAATGGATTGATGCGCTTCAGCCGACAGCAACGCTCCCACCCGGTTCCGTGCATGAAGGTGAACATCTCTTTGCAGTGGAACGCATGGTGGTATCACCAGTTGCTGGTCTCTTCCAGAAAGACCTGTCAATTGCAAATACAACTCGAATTGAAGTTGGCCAAATCATCGGTCATGTTGGAGAAGTCGAGGTACGTTCGCCATTCGCAGGAATGTTGCAGAACTTCATCGCTGTAGACGGTGAACGCGTAACAGCACATCAACCAATCGCATGGTTGCGAACTCACTAAGGTTTATTCGCATGCCAACCATTCCTGCTCAAGCCGTTGGCGGTGTCATTACCGGTTGGGGAACTGCCTTGCCATCAAAGGTCGTAACAAACGACGACTTGTCAAAAACGATGGAGACTTCTGACGAGTGGATTCGGGAGCGAACGGGAATTCATCGACGCCATATTGGCGGAACTACTGCTGATCTCTCTGCTGAGAGCGGAAAAATCGCTATGGAAATGGCAGGTGTATCACCTGATCAAATTGACGCACTCGTGCTGTCGACCACCACGCCAGACCGCCAGGTACCGGCTACTTCTGCCACTGTGCAACATCTTCTCGGATTGAAGTGTGGTGCATTCGATATCAACGCTGCTTGTTCCGGCTTCGTCTACGGACTCGTCGTCGCGCACGGACTCATCGCTATGGGTTCACAAAAGGTTTTGCTTATTGGGACCGACACGCTTTCACGGATTACCGATTGGACCGATCGCAACACAGCAATATTGTTTGCAGACGGTTCTGGCGCAGCAGTTATCGAAGCAACAACTGGTCCGACCGAATTGCTCGGATGGGATCTTGACGCAGATGGATCCGCCGAAGAATTGTTGTATGCAGAGATTGGCGGAACCCTTCACATGGATGGCAAGGAAGTATTTCGCCGCGCTGTTCGCATCATGGTCGATTCGGCGCAAAAGTCCATGCAGATTGCGGGCGTAACCGCTGACGACATTGCGCTCATCGTCCCCCACCAGGCGAACACGCGAATCATTAGTGCAGCTTGTGACAGGCTGGGCATTCCAATGGATCGCACCAGCACGGTTCTGCACGAAACTGGAAATACATCGTCTGCGAGCATTCCTCTCGCTCTTTTCGATGCCGCAAACGGAGGATCAATGAGTGGTCGTACCTTACGCGAAGGTGATTTAGTTTTGGTCGTTGGATTTGGAGCTGGCATGACTGCAGCAAGCGCTGTGCTGCGGTGGAACGGAAAAGGACTTCGAGTATGACAACAGAAACCACTACACCGCGCGTTGTGCTGATTACCGGTGGCTCACGTGGCATCGGGCTTGCTTGTGCTTGGCATTTTGCCGCGCTTGGAGACCATGTAGCCGTTACATACAACTCATCGCCGCCGCCAGGAGAATTCTTTGCAGTGAAATGCGACGTTACAAATGGTGACGATGTCGATAACGCCTTCAAAGCAATTGAAGAAAAATTTGGACCCGTACAGATACTTGTTTCCAATGCTGGAATTACTCGTGATGGATTGCTCCTTCGCATGGGCGAAGATGATTTCGCATCGGTCATTGATGCCAACCTCACTGCCGCATACAGAGTGTGTAAACGCGCCACCCAGGGAATGTTGCGCGCACGTTCTGGCCGCATCATCCTGATGTCGAGTGTTGTTGCATTGCTGGGGTCTGCCGGCCAGGCGAACTACTCGGCAAGCAAAGCAGGCCTGGTTGGACTGGCCCGTTCGTTGGCTCGCGAATTGGGCTCACGCTCAATAACCGTCAATGTGGTTGCTCCTGGCCCAATTGACACCGACATGACCGCAGCACTCGGAGAAACGCGACTCGAAGAAATCGCTTCTGCGGTACCACTCGGTCGAACAGGAACTGTGGACGAAATTGCAGGAGTTGTGACATTTCTTGCAAGCCCAGCAGCGGCCTACATCACGGGTGCGGTAATTCCCGTTGATGGCGGGCTTGGCATGGGCCATTGATCCCTTTTTCTTTTGCCGCGTAGTACTGTAAGTTCGCAACGAAAACCAAGGAGAAAATCATGAGCCAAGAATTGTTTGAGCGCTTCACCAAGTGTGCGGTAGATGTGTTGTCAGTAGACGCTTCGAAGATCACCCCAGAGGCAAGTTTCGGTGACGACCTTGATGCAGACAGCCTTGACTTGGTTGAACTCGTTATGGCGCTTGAAGAAGAATTTGGTATTGAAGTACCTGAGTCTGACCTTGAAGGTGTCGACACTGTCGGCAAAGCCTTCGCGCTCGTCACGTCAAAAGTCAAGTAAGCCCCTTCAGTCTCGCTACGTATGCAAGGAGCTGGTCACCGCGTTGCCATAACTGGCTACGGAGTGGTTGCTCCGTGTGGAATTGGCAAGGAAGCGTTTTGGTCAGGTCTCCTTGGGCCTGGCTTTACAGGATCGAAATCCATCGAAATAGAAAACTGGGATCCACTTCCCTATTTCGATAACCCTAAGGATGCTCGCAGATCAGACCGATGCGAGCAGTTTGCGCTAGCAGCTGCTGGTGAGGCACTCGCTCAATCCGGCGAGTTACCTTACGACCATGCTCGAATCGGCACCATCTTTGGAACCGGCATCGGCGGGTTGCGCACGCTCGAAGAAAATGTCATTACACGTGTTGAAAAAGGTGAGCGTCGTGTTTCTCCGTTTCTCGTCCCCATGATGATGTCAAATGCATCTGGTGCAGCGATCTCCATGCGCTACGGGTTTCAAGGTCCGGCCGAAACCATTTGCACAGCATGCGCGGCAGCAACTCACGCCATTGGTAATGCAGCACGCCTTGTTGCTTGGGGGAGGTGCGATGCGGTGGTTACTGGAGGCGCAGAAAGTGCAGCAACCATTACAGCACTCGCAGGATTTAGCAATATGACCGCCCTATCCAACACGTTGGTAAGCAAACCGTTTGATGCAACGCGTGATGGTTTCATCATGGGCGAAGGTGCAGCGGTGTTTGTACTTGAGCGCATGGATCTTGCTATTGCACGTGGAGCCACCATCGTTGCTGAAATTGTTGGAGCAGCAAGCAACGCTGATGCACACCACATCACCGCGCCATCGCCAGGTGGCGTAGGTGCTTCACGTTGCATGCAGTTGGCACTTGACGACGCTGGTCTACAACCAGGTGATATCAAGCAAATCAACGCTCATGGCACCAGCACACCATTGAACGACGCTGCTGAATCGCAAGCGATCGAAACGGTGTTCGGTAAAAACACTGTTCCCGTTGTGTCGATTAAGGGCGTTACCGGTCACCCATTAGGTGCTGCGGGAGCGTTAGAGGCCGCCGCTGTGTTGTTAAGTATGGAAAAGAAATTGATTCCACCAACAGCAGGAACTCAGCAAATTAGCAAGGAAATGAATATTGACGTTGTCATTGGCTCGGCCCGACCATGGGAACCAGGGCCAACCATTTCCAACAACTTTGGTTTCGGTGGCCATAACGGCTCCGTGATCATTTCGCCTTACAAATAAATCACGCGTCGACAACGACAAAAAGCAATTCACACTCACAAGCAATTTCACCGTTCACTTTTGCAATTCCATTGCCTTTACCAGCACGTGCAGACATGCGACCAATGCTCGCAGAGATCTCAAGCGTGTCTCCTGGAAGCACTTGCCGTCTGAAACGAGCTCCGTCGAGCCCCCCGAACAGCGGCAACTTACCCGCAAACTTTGGATCACTCACAATCGCAAGAGCTCCAGTTTGTGCGATGGCCTCGCACATCAATACACCCGGCAACGTTGGCCGGCCCGGGAAGTGACCCGCAAAGAACCACTCATCGCCCGACAACTTCCAAATAGTTGAAGCGGAAACACCAGGAGTCAACTCCGTGATTTCATCGACAAAGATGAACGGGTTCCGATGAGCAATGAGATCAGTTGGCTTTGGAAATATCATTACTTTCCTAGAGCTTCTAACAGTTTTGCAGGCGTGTCTTTCGGTGAGATCTTGTACCAAGCCTTCACAATGGTGCCGTCTGCGCCAATGAGAAACGCCGAGCGCTCGATACCCATGTATTCGCGCCCATACATAGATTTCTTCTTCCACACTTTGTATGCCTTAGCGACTGTATTGTCCGCATCCGACAACAATGGAAAACCGAGTTCATACTTCTCGTCGAACTTCAATTGCTTTGCTGGCAGGTCTGGACTAATTCCGATGATTACCGTCCGACCGATCTGATCGGCAATGTCCCGCAGCCCACAAGACTGTTGTGTGCAACCAGGCGTGTCGGCTTTGGGATAGAAGTAGACAAGAACTTTGCGCTTTGCATACTTCTTCAACGAAAGCTTCTTGCCGTTCTGGTCAAGCAATTCAATAGCCGGAGCTACAGATCCTTCTTTCAACATGGAAAGAACTTACTTCAAACCGACTGCTGCATCGAGCGCCTTACGCACTTCCCCAACGTATTCACCGACGGCGTCAGCATCGTGTTCGATGAGACGACGCATTACTGATGCGCCCATGACGACTCCATCTGCCACCGTTGAAGCCTCGACTGCTTGAGCCGCATTCGAAACACCCACACCTATGAGTACTGGAACGTCTGTCAATGCTTTCAGGCGAGCCGCAAGTTTGGTTGCCGTGCTAGCCAATTCATCACGCTCTCCGGTTACACCAAGCAAACCGACTGCATAAACAAATCCATTACATCTCTGCAATATTCGCGGCAATCGTTCTTCCGGAGCAGTTGGAGCAGCCAGCATGACCGTTTCGATTCCTGCGCCATCAGCTGCAACACACCAATCCGTTGCTTCTTCAAGTGGCAAATCTGGCACGATGGCTGCGCAGACGCCAGCCTCTGCCAAAGAATGGGAAAAACGCTCGTTACCCGCAGAATGCACGGTGTTGTAGTAACACATCACTGCTAGCGGCACATCGATGTCAATGTTTCGCAATTCCTGAAGAATGGACAACGGAGTTGCACCACGCTCAAGTGCCTGCTCGGATGCAAGTTGAATCATTGGGCCATCCATCACGGGATCGGAAAATGGGATACCAATCTCTATCGCATCTGCGCCATTGGCAGCAGCAGCTCGGACCGCATCGGTCCAACCCAAATATCCGCCGGTGATGTACGGAACAAGGAGCTTTTGACCTGCATCACGCCGCGCACGAAGATGGCTTTCCAATTTCCCCGTATGTAGAACAGCCATGGGTTAGCCCAATATGTCCATCATCTGAGCAACGTCTTTGTCTCCTCTGCCAGACAAATTCATCAACACGGTTTTGCCTTGCATGTTTGGTGCTTCACGTGCAATCCATGCGACAACGTGAGCACATTCAAGTGCCGGAATGATTCCTTCTGTTTTTGCAAGAAGTTGGAATCCTTCGATGACTTCAGCATCGGTGACGCTTGGATACTCTGCGCGACCAATAGATGCGAGGTACGAGTGCTCTGGTCCAACACCCGGGTAATCGAGTCCCGCACTAATTGATTGTGCTTCTTGCACCTGGCCGTACTCATCTTGCATCAGATAGCTGCGCATACCGTGCACAACTCCTGGCACTCCGCGACCAACAGCGGCACCTCCTGCAGGTTCCACACCGACCAAACGCGCATGTGTATCTACGAAACCTGAGAAAATTCCGATGGCGTTTGATCCACCACCGACGCAAGCAGTTACGACATCAGGATCAGTTCCAAGTAACTCTCGACACTGTGCACGAGCTTCAGTGCCAATCACACTTTGAAATTGTCGCACCATGAATGGATATGGATGCGGACCCATCACCGACCCAATTGCGTAGTACGTATGTTCAACCGTTGCTACCCAGTCACGCATTGCCTCATTAACTGCATCTTTCAACGTTCGACTACCCGACTTGGCGGGAACAACTTCTGCACCAAGCAAGCGCATTCTGAATACGTTCAAGGCTTGACGTTCAACGTCTACCTCGCCCATGTATACCTTGCACTCAAGACCGAGCAACGCTGCTGCGGTTGCTGACGCGACACCGTGCTGACCAGCCCCTGTCTCTGCAACAATACGCTTCTTGCCCATTCGCCTTGCCAAGAGCACCTGCCCAAGCACGCTATTGATTTTGTGAGAGCCGGTGTGATTCAAATCTTCACGCTTCAGGATCAAGCGAATTCCCAATTTGCGTCCCAAGTTGTGGCACTCCGTCAAGATCGACGGACGTCCTGCGTAATCGCGCAGTAAATCGTTGAGTTCGGTACGAAACACCGTGTCGTTCCACGCATCATGAAATGCTGCTTCAAGCTCTTGGCAGGCAGGAACGAGTGTTTCAGGCACAAAGCGCCCACCGAATTCGCCAAAACGACCATCAGCACCAGGCGTTGTCAACATGCTTCTAATGTACTTGCGAAGTTGACGGGTCGGCCTAGCCGAGCACCGCATCTCGAGCATTTGTGATGAAGTGACGCATTTTTACTGCGTCCTTCAGACCAGGAGCTTTCTCCACGCCACTACTGACGTCCACTCCCCATGGTCGAACTTGCGCTATTCCAGCTGCAACATTTTCGGGTGTCAAACCACCAGAAAGCATGAGACGAATGTCTGTGGGTATGTCCTGCAACAACTCCCAGTCGTAAGCAGTGCCAGACCCTGGGTGCAATCCATCAACCAATATTGCATCAGATGCAAAGTTGCTCGCATTTGCTGCATCTTGAGATCCCGCTACAACCGCTTTGATGACAAACCGGACATCAGTTGCAACTTCTGCAGTCATAGCTGGAGTCTCGTGGCCATGTAATTGCGCACCTTGCAACCGCGCTTCATTCACAATCTCAATTATGCGTGAAGGGATTTCGTTGCGAAACACTCCGACAGTTACCGTTTCGGGTGGAAGACGTTTAACGATTTCACGAGCAAGTGCTGGGGAAATCTGTCGAGGGCTAGGTGCAAATACGAACCCCAGTGCGTCAGCGCCAAGCGCTATCGCAAGCAGAGCGTCTTGTTCATTCGTGATGCCACAGATCTTCACGAACATTGCTACTCCACCATCAATTCGCGAACTGCTGTTACTGGGTCACTAGACGTGACGATTGATTCTCCAACAAGAACCGCGTCATAGCCCGCATCACGCAATCGACGAGCATCGTCTGCGTTCCTCACACCAGATTCTGCAACTCGAACAACTGTTGGAGGAATGAGTGACGCCATTCGCTCTGCGCGTGCGTGGTCGACTTCAAATGTGATGAGATCTCGTTGATTCACTCCCACGATGTTGGCGCCAACGTTGAGAGCACGTTCAAGTTCGTGCTCATCATGTGTTTCAACAAGCACTTCCAAATCAATATGCACCGCAAGATCGTGAAAGCGCGCAAGTTCGTCATCGGTCAGTGCTGCAGCAATGAGCAACACGCAGTCGGCGCCCATAAGACGGGCATCAACAACATCAAATTCTGAAACCGTGAAGTCTTTACGAATGACAGGAAGCGACGTACTTGCACGAGCAATTTGAAGATCCTCTACCGAACCGCCAAAGAAATGCTCATCGGTTAACACCGATAGACACGAGGCCCCACCTTGTTCGTACAACGATGCGATGTGCGCAGCGTCCAGATCTACGTGAAGCACGCCCTTGGACGGAGACTTTCGCTTGATCTCCGCAATGACACACAAATTGTCGCGTGAACCCTGAACAAGTCGTTCACCGAAACCCCTGGTCGAGGAAAGTGCACGGGCCTGATCAACAAGAACATCCAAATTCCGCTGATCACGCGAAGCAACTTCGCGGTGGCTCTGGACGATCTTGTCTAGATACAAGGCTTAGAGACCCTTGCCGCCAATCGGCGAAAGCAAGTTGAATTCAGGAGCTCCATCAACGAAATCAGCAAGTGATTTCGAAAAGGCTTTGAAAGCATCGCTACCCATATGCGCATTCATCGCGTCTTGGTTTGCGTACAACTCGTAGAACCACACGACGTCGGCGTCCAAAGCGTCGTGATGGAAAATGTAGGTCAATGTCTCAGACTCACTTTGCGCAGTAGCCAGACCCGGCTTAACTGCTTCCGTGAATGCATCACGCTGACCGGCTTTGATTCGTAGTTTGACTGCCACTGCTACTTTGCTCATGATTCCTCCTGTTAGAACCCTAATTTTTCATTAAGAACTTGCTCGAGACGATCGATTGACACTCGCTCTTGCTGAGTGGTGTCGCGTTCGCGAATAGTCACCTGACCGTCTTCAAGTGAATCGAAGTCAACCGTGATGCAGTACGGCGTTCCAATTTCGTCCTGGCGTCGATAGCGACGGCCGATTGCTTGGGTTTCGTCGTAATCGCAGTAATACCGCTTGCTGAGTGTCGAGAAAATCTGATCCGCAAGAGGTGTGAGTGAATCCTTCTTTGACAGCGGCAAAATGGCAACTTGGTACGGAGCCAAACGAGGGTGCAAACGGAGCACTGTGCGCGGCTCGTCATTGATTACATCTTCGTCGTAAGCAGCAAGCAAGAACGCAGCCATTGTGCGATTAGCACCAGCTGCAGGTTCTACTACATATGGAACATAACGCTCATTTGTCGCTTGATCGAAGTAATCGAGCTTCTGTTTTGAGAATTCAGCGTGACGGTTGAGGTCGAAGTCGGTGCGCTGCGCAATTCCTTCAAGCTCTCCCCAACCCCATGGAAACTTGAACTCAATGTCGCTTGTTCCACTTGAGTAATGCGAGAGTTCATCTGCTTCATGAGCGCGAAGACGCAACATGTCTGCTGGAATACCTAAATCGATGTACCACTGCATGCGAGTTTCGCACCAGTAGTCGTACCACTTGGCACTTTCAGCAGGCGGAACGAAGAATTCCATTTCCATCTGTTCAAACTCGCGAGTACGGAAGATGAAGTTGCCAGGCGTGATTTCATTACGAAATGACTTACCAACCTGAGCGATTCCAAATGGCGGTTTCTTACGCGAGGTTTGTAAAACATTCGCGAAATTGACGAACATGCCTTGAGCGGTTTCGGGACGCATGTACACGGTTGCGCCTTCACCTTCTACAGGGCCAGCATGTGTCTGGAACATGAGATTGAACGCACGAGCTTCGGTAAAAGTACAACCCTTCATTTTCTGAGGGCAATCGCGTGCTTCTAATTGGTCTTCGCGGAAACGACGATTACAGACCGTGCAGTCAACCAATGGGTCACTGAAATTGGACAAATGGCCACTCGCCTCAAACACTTGAGGAGGTCCGAGAATGGCGGCGTCAATAAGAACAACATCATCACGCTGCTGCACCATGCTGCGCACCCATGCATCTTTCACGTTGCGCAACATGAGCGAACCAAGTGGGCCGTAGTCATACGAGGATCGGAATCCTCCATAGATCTCGGCGCTTGGAAAGACGAAACCGCGGCGCTTGCAGAGGTTGACAACTTGCTCTAAATCGCTTGCGGGCATGGCTACAGACTACAACCCGACTAGTGACGGGGACTGAACATTGCGACCGACCTCAGTCGCCGCTCTATGTGATGCTCCATTGCCTGAGTCGCTAGTTGATTGATTTCAAAACTTGCAGGTGATTCTGGCTGTGAAAGTGCAACGTGTAATTGCCCGCCCAGAACTTGCTGAAGCAGGTCAATTGCAGCCTGTGAAATGCTGATACCCGTTCGGCACGTTCGACACTGCACACCACCATGGAATATGTCGAAAGCAACGAGTCCTTCCAAGGCACCACAACCGACGCATGCTTGCACCTGCGGACTAACACCCTCAGCAGCCAACAGCTTCCAATAAAAGGCGGCGAGCATTACCGGCGATTCTTGCTCCATCAACGCGTTCAGCGCCCCCTGCAACATGCGATAAAGATGTGGAGACGGTTCTCTATCCTCTGCAATCTGATCAACGGCCTCAAGCATTGACATGCCTTGGGTCAGCTTGTCGAGATTGTTGTGCAATCGCGCGGACGAATCAATGAGTTCAACTTGCGACACCGTGTCCAATTCTCTGCCCTTGTATAGCTGGACTTCCACGTGACTCATTGGTTCTAATCGCGCACCGATCTTAGATTTCGTTTTGCGTATACCTTTTGCCACAGCACGAACTTTGCCGTGCTGTTCAGTCATGAGCACAACAATGCGATCAGACTCCCCAAGTTTGTAACTCCTCAACACCACACCCTTATCGCGATACAACGTCATGAGTCCACTCCACCAAATCGACGGTCTCTGCGTTGGAAGTCATTTATGGCCAACTCGATGTCTTCAATGTTGCAGTGTGGCCACGGAGTGTTCAGATACACAAGCTCGCTATACGCAAGTTCCCACACCAGCGATGACGGCAACTGTGTGGGGACACCAAAAATCACCACTAGATCAGGTTCAGAAGATGCAGGTTGCAATATTGCGCTCGCCAAACTCTTTTCCGTGATTCTCTCTTCGGATAACGAGTTCACTGCTCGCACAAACCTTTGCTGACCGTCTGCACAAACATCAATTACCACTGAAGTTGCTCCACGAAGCAACAACTTCCCACCTACAAATTGAGCACCACACGCATGTGCGATTTTGTCACTAAGGTCGCCGTCAAGTTCTACGTTTGTGATACCAGAATATGGATACACAGTGAGCCAATTGGCTCCGATCTGCTCAACAGAGGACCGCAATGTTGCGATGTACTGCGACCAGTCAGATGCGGTCATTGCGTTCCACTGATCCAGTGATCCCCCGACAACAAGAACGTGTCGCAATGATGAACTGTCAGCCACGCCACTATTGTCGCACGCCATCACTGCCCGCATCAGTAAGGTGTTCGGAATGGATACGGCGAATCAACAATCTCCCATCCATATCGCATGCATTATGGACGGAAACGGGCGCTGGGCTAAGCGAAGAGGACTTCCCCGCACCGAAGGCCATACAGCTGGAGAGGAGAACCTGGCTGAAGTAGTGCGCGTCTGTGCTTCACACAATGTTGGATGGCTGACGGTTTTCGGATTTTCAACCGAGAATTGGGTTCGACCTCCCGCCGAAGTAAAACACATCCTCTCATTGCATAAACGTCTTTTCGGGCGTATTGAGGAACTCAATGCCAACAACGTTCGAATCCAATGGATCGGCAGACCATTCGACGAACCGGGTTCAAAGACTCCAGGATTTATACAGAAAGCAATTTTGCAAGCAATTGAAGACACCGCACACAACACAGGCATGGTTCTCACCGTGGCTTTTGACTACGGCAGTCGAGCAGAGTTGCTTCGCGCCGCTCAACTTTCACGAGCAAGCCACCACACCACACGCATCGTTTCTGCACAAGAGATTTCAGACAACATGTATGCGCCAAGCCTTCCACCTGTTGACGTTGTTGTTCGTACATCTGGTGAATCACGAATCTCCAACTTCATGCTGTGGCAAATCAAAGGTGCAAAGGTGTACTTCACCGAACGCACGTGGCCAGATTTTGATGCACATGAAATAGATAATGCGCTCAAGTTGGTTCATGACCTCTAACCAGAACCACGGACTTGAGGTTGCAGATCTTCTTCAGGCAGTCGTAGACACCCTGCCAAATGTTGAAGCACGCTTTGGGCAAGTAACCATGGCAAATGCAATTGCGGATGCGATTGCGAACAAACGCCATCTTATTGTTCAAGCAGGAACGGGAACAGGCAAAACCCTGGGATACCTCGTGCCAGCTATTGCATCTGGTCAACGTGTTGTGGTTTCCACTTATACAAAGGCCTTGCAAGATCAACTGGCAAAGCACGATCTTCCCGTTCTGTCATCGGCTCTTACGCCAATAATCGGTCGCGAAATTTCATGGGCAGTGCTGAAGGGCCGCAATAACTACCTCTGCGCACAGCGCATTAATGAAATACGCGAACCCAAGCAACACAAACTCGACATTCAAGAATTCAGTGCTCAGGTGAAATCTGATATTGACAAGCTTGTTGATTGGTCAGAATCGACTACAACTGGAGACTCTGGAGATTTAACGTGGACACCTCGCGACGCCGCCTGGCGTCATGTGAGTATTGGAAGCGACGAGTGCCCGGGAGCAAGCAGGTGCCCATCTGGTGACACATGCTTTACCGAGCGTGCTCGTGATTTCGCCTCCATCGCAGACGTAATAGTGGTGAACACGCATATCTATGGTCTGGACGTCGCAACAGATGGTGCGCTACTTCCAGAACATGATGTGGTGATCTTTGACGAAGCTCATCAACTCGAAGATGTCATGAGCGCTTCGGTAAGCATGGCCATTAGTCCTGGAAGCATCCAACACGTAATTGGTGCATTACGTTCAATCGTCCGAGATGATGCTCTAACTGGATCTCTCCAGCAACTTGCGTCCGAGTTCGGTGGTTACATCGCAGGCGAAGTTGATAAACGAGTTCCGCTTCCACTCCCCGATGACATCCAGGATGTACTTGCCCGTTTACGACTGAAGATCGATGAAGCGGTGTCGGGTCTCAAGGCAATCTCAAGCAATGACGAATCAGCAAAGCAGCGGATACTGAGAGGCCAAACGCTCAGCACACGATTGATCGAAGTAATTGATGGATCCCTCACAGCCGGGTCACGAACCGTGGCTTTCGTCAGTGGCAGTAAAGATCGACCGATTCTTGAACTCGCACCTCTCCATGTAGGGCCTTCCCTGAACAACGGAGTTTGGTCGAAGCGAACGGCAATTCTCACCAGTGCGACCATCCCCCTTGCGATGCCTGCTCGTGTAGGCCTGGGTGAAGACGAGGTTGACGCGATTGACGTGGGCAGCCCGTTTGATTACGAGAATTCAGCACTGTTGTATTGCGCAAAGCACCTGCCATTACCTAATGACTCGCGCAGAGACGAGGCAGTGCACGACGAACTGGAAAAATTGATTAAGGCCGCTCAAGGACGCACATTGGCGCTATTCACTACGTATCGCGCGATGCATGCAGCTGCGGATGAAATGATGCGCAGACTTGAATACAAAATTTGGCGTCAAGATGATCTACCCAAGATGGCTCTGGTTGATGCGTTTGCCTCAGAAGAATCTGCGTGTCTGTTCGCAAC
>Ga0208009_1000058_pt1 | contig 28965 bp, 27 predicted proteins | sample Wag4_2014_7_16_FD_187364 | JGI IMG/M metagenome (GOLD analysis project Ga0208009, IMG submission 187364) | Fresh water mixed with fracking chemicals microbial communities from Ohio, USA - Utica-2 Time Series FC 2014_7_16 (SPAdes) (version 2) ...
GCCGACGATGGTGTTATGCCCCAAACCAAAGAGGCAATCGCCCACGCCAAGGCCGCCAAGGTGCCCATCGTGGTCGCGATCAACAAGATCGACAAGCCAGACGCCAACCCCGATCGCGTCCGAAATGAGCTGGTGGCAGAGGAGGTTGTGCCCGAGGAGTTCGGTGGAGATTCCCCCTTCGTGCCGGTCTCAGCCAAGACCGGTGAGGGCATCGATACGCTGCTCGAGAACGTGCTGTTGCAAGCCGAGGTGCTGGAGCTCACGGCCCCAGTCGATGCACCCGCCAAAGGCCTTGTCATCGAGGCGCGCATTGATCGTGGTCGCGGCCCAGTTGCCACTGTGCTCGTTCAAGCCGGCACCCTCAAGAAGGGCGACATCGTCCTGGCCGGAAGCTCTTTCGGACGGGTGAGGGCCATGCTTGATGAGTCTGGTCGCAACATCAACGAGGCGGGTCCATCCATTCCCGCAGAAATCCTCGGACTCACCGAGGTCCCCTCGGCGGGCGATGAAATGCTGGTGCTTGGCGACGAGCGTAAAGCCCGTGAAATCGCACTCTTTCGTCAGGGCAAGTTCCGCGATGTCCGTCTGGCAAAGCAGCAGGCCGCCAAGCTCGAGAACATCTTCGAGAACATGGGCGAGGGCGCGAAGACGCTCGCACTCATCATCAAGGCCGATGTCCAGGGCTCTCAGGAGGCCCTCTCTGCATCGCTGTTGAAGCTCTCGACTGAGGAAGTGCGGGTGGTGGTGGTTCACTCCGGTGTGGGTGCCATTACCGAGACCGACATCAACCTAGCCATTGCCTCTAAGGCCGTCATCATTGGCTTTAACGTGCGAGCCGACCAGACCTCTCGCAAGCTTGCCGAGGCCAACGGGGTCGACCTGCGCTACTACACCATCATCTACGACGCGGTAGATGAGGTCAGAAGCGCCATGCAGGGCATGCTCGCACCTGAGCGCCGTGAGAACACCCTCGGGATGGTTGAAATTCGTCAGGTCTTCAAGGTCTCGAAGCTTGGGAACATTGCAGGTTGTATGGTGCTCGAGGGCATTGTTCGCCGCGATGCACACATTCGCCTCATTCGCGAGAATGTCGTGATCTGGACCGGTTACCTCGATTCCCTCAAACGCTTCAAAGACGATGCTAAAGAGGTGCGTGAGGGCTTTGAGTGCGGTCTCACCCTGAAGGGTTACGACGACATCCAGGAAGGGGACCAGCTTGAGGTCTTCGAAATCCAAGAAATCGCGCGGACCCTCTAGGTCTGTTGTTGAGCGTGGGTTCCGGGTCGCCGATCAGATTCAGCGCGACCTGGCCGTGCTGCTTCAGACAGAGGCCAAGGACCCCCGCCTGGGCCTGATCACCATTTCAGAGGTCGAGGTCACCTCCGACTACGCGCATGCCAAGGTGTTCTACACCGTGCTCCCAGACACCGAGGAGCAGCGCCTAAAGTCGGAGCAAGGACTCGCGGCTTGTCGCGGGTTCCTGCGTTCGCGCTTGGGGCAGCTGCTTCAGATTCACCAAACCCCAGAGCTTCACTTCGTGCACGACACGTCACTGGCACGGGGTGTTGCGCTCAGCGGCCTGATCGACGAGGCTAACCGCGTTCGCGCCCTTGAGGACTAGGGCAGCAATATGGCGAGCATGCGCAGAGCGGTGCACGGAGTCCTCGTGGCCGACAAGCCCCGTGGCCCATCATCGACCCAGTTTCTAGGGCGCGTGCGGTATCTCTTTTCCGCAGCCAAGGCGGGCCACGGTGGCACGCTCGACCCTATGGCAACCGGCTTGCTGCCCATTCTTCTTGGAGATGCCACCAAGTTCGCGCAGGAGGGGCTCGACGCAGATAAGGCCTATGAGGCAGAGGTTTTGCTGGGCCAGACAACCAGCACGGCAGACGCCGAAGGCGAGGTGCTCTCGGTTCGGTCCGTCACCTGCACGCGCGCAGAGATCGTGTCGGCTCTGCGTCAGTTCGAGGGGCACATCGAGCAGTGCCCCCCCATGTACTCCGCCCTCAAGGTCCAGGGAAAGCCGCTCTACGCCTATGCACGCTCAGGAGAGACCCTGGAGCGAGAGAAGCGCCCCGTGACCATTTACCAGCTCGAGCTGTTGGCCTGTGAGCTACCCCGAATTACCCTGCGCGTAGAGTGCTCGAAGGGCACCTACATTCGAACCCTGGCCGAAGACCTCGGTGAGGTGCTGGGCTGCGGTGCTCATCTGGTCGGGCTGCGCCGCACACGCGTGGGCCCATTGACCATCGATCACGCACACAGCCTGAATGACCTCGAGCATGCAAGCATCGAGACCCGTGATAGCTGGCTCAAGCCCGTGGACTTTCTCATTCAGGACTGGCCCAGTGTCACCCTGGCCGAGTCTCAATCGCAGCGGTTTGTGCATGGCAATCCTGTAGAGGCCAATCATTTTTCAGCGGACCTCGGTGGTCGTCGCATTCGCGTCATGAGCAGCCACCAGAATTTCCTCGGCGTCGGTGTTTTCCGAGCCGGTCAGCTCCACCCACAAAGGCTTTTGTCCCAATTACCCACACCCTAGCCGATCGACTCGGTTCACCCAGGAGAGTTTTATGCGCCAGTTGCGCAACATTGCCATCATTGCCCACGTTGACCACGGAAAGACCACCCTCGTCGACAAACTGCTTCAGCAGGCGGGCACCTTCCGTTCAAACCAGGCTGTCAGCGAGCGCGTCATGGACTCGAACGATCTTGAGAAAGAGCGCGGCATTACGATTCTCGCCAAGAACTGTGCGGTCGAGTACGAAGGAACGCACATCAACATCGTCGACACACCGGGACACGCCGATTTCGGTGGTGAGGTCGAGCGGGTGCTCTCTATGGTCGACGGGGTGCTGCTGCTCGTCGACGCAGTTGAGGGCCCCATGCCCCAGACGCGCTTTGTTACGCGCAAGGCTCTGGCACAGGGCCTCAAGCCCATTGTCGTGGTGAATAAGATCGACCGTCCCGGTGCACGTCCTGACTGGGTGGTGAGCCAGACCTTCGACCTCTTCGACAAGCTCGGTGCAACCGAGGAGCAGCTGGACTTCCCTGTGGTCTACGCGTCGGCGCTCCAGGGTTTTGCCACGCTCGACCACAGCAAGACAGAGACCAACATGCGCGCCCTTTTTGAGACGGTGCTCAAGTACGTCCCCGTGCGAGACGACGAATCCGATGCACCCTTGCAGCTTCAGATCTGCTCCCTCGACTACTCCAGCTATGTGGGCAAGATCGGCATTGGTCGTATTGCTCGCGGCCGTCTGCGCCCACTCCAAGAGGTCATCATTCAGGACGGACCAGAGGGCTCGCCCAAGAAGGCGCGCATCAATCAAGTACTCAAGTTCCGTGGCCTCGAGCGCGAGACCGTTGAAGAGGCCGAGGCAGGCGATATTGTGCTGATCAACGGCATCGATGAGCTGAATATCGGCACGACTGTTTGTGCGCCTGATTCGGTAGACCCATTGCCCATGCTTAAGGTCGATGAGCCCACGCTCTCCATGAACTTCATGGTCAACAGCTCCCCTCTGGCCGGCCGCGAGGGCAAGTTCGTCACCAGTCGCCAGATTCGTGAGCGCCTCGAGCGCGAGCTCAAGAGCAATGTTGCGCTGCGCGTCGAGTTTGGTGCCGACACCGATACGTTCCTGGTCTCGGGGCGGGGAGAGTTGCACCTCACCATCCTGCTCGAAAACATGCGCCGTGAGGGCTATGAGCTTGCTGTGTCGCGTCCGCGGGTGGTGTTCAAGACCGACGAGGCCGGCGAGCGGCTTGAGCCTTATGAAATGCTGACCGTCGATGTTGAGCAAGAGCATCAGGGGCCTGTCATGGAGAACCTAGGCCTGCGCAAGGGCGATCTTATGGACATGGTTCCGGACGACAAAGGCCGGGTGCGACTTGAGTACCGAATTCCCGCGCGTGGCCTGATTGGCTTTCAAGGGGAGTTCCTCACCATGACCCGCGGTACGGGCCTCATGAGCCACATCTTCGATGCCTACGGGCCATACAAGGGTGAGCTCGCCGAGCGTCGCAACGGGGTGCTGATTTCCCAAGACGACGGCGAAGCGGTGGCCTATGCCCTCTGGAAACTGCAGGAGCGTGGCCGCATGTTTGTATCGCCAGGCGAGAAGCTTTACGAGGGCATGATCATTGGTATTCACTCCCGCGATAACGATCTTGTGGTGAACCCGGTCAAAGAAAAGAAGCTCACCAACGTGCGCGCATCCGGCAAAGATGAACACATCGACCTCACCACGCCAATCCAGCTGACGCTCGAGAAGGCAGTGGAGTTCATTGCAGACGACGAGCTGGTCGAGATCACTCCTCAGAGCATTCGCCTGCGCAAACGCCATTTGGTGGAGCACGAGCGCCGCAAGGCCTCTCGCGAGGAAGCCGCCGCATGACCGATTCGCAGCACCTCGATCACCTGAAACAGTCGCTTGAGGCCACCCGGAAGGTGGCGCAGGCCATGCTTGAGCAAGCGTCGCTTCATGCGGCGCTGCTGCAGGCCGTTGAGACCTGTGCAACCGCACTCTCGCATCGACGACGTGTATTTTTTGCAGGCAACGGGGGAAGCGCAGCCGAGGCGCAGCACTTTGCGGCTGAGCTCTTGGGTCGCTTCCTGATCGACCGTGCTCCATTGCCCGCCATGGCGCTTCATGTCGACACATCGGCCATGACTGCCATCGGCAACGACTTTGGCTTCGATCAGGTCTTTTCACGCCAGCTGCAGGGTCTTGGCCAAGCCGGTGATGTCCTGGTCGCGCTCTCGACCTCTGGTCGCTCGAAGAATATCCTCGCTGCCATGGACGCTGCGCGCCATATGGGCATCTCAACCATCGCCATGACCGGGTCAGACCCGCGTGATATGGGCAGGCTTGCGGATGTCGTACTTGCGGTGCCGTCCACGCATACGCCCCAGATCCAAGAGGGGCATCTCGTCTTGGGGCATTTGCTCTGTGACCTTGTTGAACGGCACCTCTCCAGGTCAGCCTGACACCACATCAACGTCTGCGCTGCATGCACGGGCGCTGGGCTGGCTAGAGGAGCACCCGGAGGCATGGGCTAGTCCGCAGGAGCGTGAGGACGCAGCCCGAGCTGCAGAGTGGCTTGCCCTGTTGGGCCTTGACGAGGCGAGCAAGACGGCCTGCCTGCTCTATCCCGCAGCGCCCAGAGCACTGGGCCACCCCGAGGCCATCAAGAAGCTCTGGGGCGAGGAGTACGCCACCCTATGGCAGGGTCTCGATAGGCTCTCCACGGTCACGCATGCCATCGAGAACGCGAATCAGGCTGAGGCGCTGCGACGCATGCTTTTGGCGCTCAGTGAGGATCTGCGGGTCGTCCTGATCCGCCTCTCTCAGCACCTCGTAAGGCTTGAGCGTGCGGTGAAAGGCATACCTTCCGACGCTGGTCAACGGCTTGGAGAAGAGACCCTGCGCGTGCAGGCGCCTCTGGCGAACCGATTGGGCATCTGGCAGCTGAAGTGGGCGCTCGAAGATCATGCGTTTCGCCTGAGCGACCCCGATCGCTACAAGCAGATTGCTGGTTGGCTCGATGAGCGCCGCTCCGAGCGTGAGTCCTTCATTGCACGCACGCAGGCGGCTCTAGAGCAGCTGATGCGCGAGGCGGGCATTGCCGCACAGGTGAGCGGTCGACCAAAGCACCTCTACAGCATCTTCAACAAGATGCGTAACAAGGGCCTCTCCTTCGATGCGCTGCGCGACCTTCGAGCCTTTCGAATCTTGGTGGATGAAGCGCGGGACTGCTATGAGGCACTCGCCGTTGTCCATGCTGCCTTTACGCCCATGGATGATGAGTTCGACGATTACATTGGTCGACCTAAACCCAATGGCTATCAGTCTCTACACACGGTCGTCCTCGACCCCGATGGCCGCCCCTTTGAGATTCAGATTCGAACCCACGAAATGCATCTGCGGGCTGAGTACGGGGTTGCCGCGCACTGGAAATACAAGGAGGCTGGGGGTGCACAACAGCCCTCCGCGAGGGGCTACGACGCTCAGATTCAATGGCTTCGTCAGATGTTGGCTTGGGGCGAGAGCGTTGGCCAAGTCAAACTCTCCGGCGATCGCATCTATGTGCTTACGCCACGCGCAAAGATTATCGAGCTTCCCGTCGGTGCGACCCCACTCGATTTTGCTTACGCACTGCATACCGAGCTCGGTCACCGGTGCAGGGGTGCCAAGGTCGATGGTCAGATCGTCCCCCTTCAGACTGCGCTCAAGACGGGCCAGACCATTGAGCTGCTGACGACCAAACAGGGCAGTCCCAGTCGGGACTGGATGCTTGCTGAGTCGGGATACTTGGTGTCGAGCCGAGCACGCGCAAAGGTTCGCGCGTGGTTCCATGCGCAGGAGGGAGAGGGAGCCGAGCGCACCGAGAAGCAAGAGCCCCGAGAGCCTGCCGTTGTGGCGGACACAGCCGAGCCCGAGTTGCGGTGGAGCAGGCGTGGGCTTGAGCCGGCCAAGAGCCGAGTCTTGGTGCTTGGGGTGGACCGGCTATTGACCTCGATGGCCAAGTGCTGCCGACCTCTGCCGCCCGATGAGATTGTGGGGTTTGTCACCCGAGGCAAGGGTGTCTCTATTCATCGGGTGGGCTGCCCTGCGGCTCAGCGACTCATGGAGGCAAACCCCGATCGCATGATTGAGACCAGCTGGGGCGACCCAAACACCTCGGAGGGTCGCTATGAGGCAGCCATTCGAATCGAGGCAGAATCGAGCGACAACCTCCTTAAGGAGGTGACCGACGGCCTTGTGCGTGAGAAGGTGCCCATACTTCGGTTGGCCAGCCAGAGGCGGCCCGCGGGTCTGTCCATTCGGCTCGAAGTACAGCTCTCCGATCGCTCAACGCTGCAGCGCGTACTCGCCCTGATTCGAGGCCTATCAGGTGTCCGCAGCGCAGTGAGAGAATGACCGATATGCACCCAAGCCTTTCGCTTCGCGCGCTCAATATCCAGCCCTTTTATGTCATGGAGATCCTCTCCCGGGCGGCCCGTCGGGATCCGAGCCGCGGGAGCTTGGTCAATCTTGTTGTGGGAGAGCCTGATTTCCCAACGCCCGCCCCCATTGTGGAGGCCGCTCAACGGGCCCTCGCTGAAAATAGGATTCACTACACCTCGGCTTTGGGCATGCCGGAGCTGCGATCGTGCATTGCCAGCGACTATCTGGAGCGGGATCAAGTCTCGGTTTCGCCTGAACAGGTCGTGGTCACTGCCGGGGCGTCTGCAGGGCTGTTGTTGGCTTTGGCTGCGGTCATCGATCCTGGTGATGAGGTGCTCATTCCCGACCCCGGATACCCCTGTAATCGAGCTTTCGTAGAGGCACTCGGTGGTGTCCCGAGGCTCATTCAACTGGACGCGGTACACGGCTTTCAGCCCACGGCAGAGCAGGTAAGAGCCGCATGGGGGCCCAAGACGAAGGCGCTGCTCTTGGCCTCACCTGCGAATCCAACAGGCACGCTCATCCCCGAGCCCCAGGCCGCCTCCGTGCTCGAGGCCGTGCGCGGGCTGGGTGGCTGGCTGCTCGCCGATGAGATTTACCTGCGCCTGGTGTTTGGCGCGCAGGCTCGGTCGCTGCTGCATCTCTCGCATGGACCGCATGACTGCCTGATCTCCATCAATAGTTTTTCCAAGACCTACGCCATGACCGGCTGGCGCCTGGGTTGGGTTGTGGCGCCTTCAACGCTGATTCCTGCACTCGAACGTTTGTCGCAAAACCTGTTCATCTCGCCGCCGGTTCTCTCACAAAAGGCTGCATTGGCCGCATTCACGCCTCAGACACGTCAAATCGTCGATGGCTACCGAGACGCGTATGCGGCGCATGCGGCGTATCTGGTTCCGGCGCTTGAGTCCATTGGGCTTCGCGTGCCCGCTACGCCTCAGGGGGCCTTCTATGTCTATTGCGACATGTCGGCCCATGGCCAGGACAGTGCACGTTTTTGCGAGACGATCTGCGATGAACTGGGCGTACTCATGGCGCCTGGTCGAGACTTCACGACCCAGGCTCCCGAGCAGATGGTTCGGGTGTCATTTCCCAAGCCCATTCCCGTCCTGCGTGAGGGCGTTAACCGTCTTGAGGCTTATTTTTTGGGACGGAAGGCCTGACACACGGCGGGGTCTGTGAAGATGCTCGGCCCGCCAATCAACTCGAGGCCGTAAGGAACCGCCGCAAAAATACCGGGCACTTGGATCTTGCCCTCGGCATCGCGAAGCCCCTCAAGCGTCTCCTGAATGGCACGTGGTCGTCCGGGCAGATTGATGATGAGCGAGCGGCCTCGAATCACAGCGACCTGCCGCGACAAAATGGCGGTTGGGACAAACTGAAGCGAGATCTGTCGCATCTGCTCGCCAAAACCAGGGAGCGTCTTGTCCGCCACGGCAAGAGTGGCCTCGGGTGTTACGTCCCGCGGAGAGGGGCCTGTGCCGCCTGTCGTCAGGACAAGATCGCAACCCTCTAGGTCAACCAGGCTGCGCAATGTGTCAGAGACCTGGTCTTGCTCGTCGGGAATCAAACGCTCGGTGCAACTCCAGGGACTCGTAATGGCGCGCGTGAGCCACTGCTTGAGCGAGGGGAGGCCTTCATCGGGGTAGACCCCCGCGCTGGCACGATCGCTGATGGAAACGAGTCCGATGCGGGTACTCGCGCGGTCTGTGGGATTGTCGGTGTGGTTCATGGCAATATTCTGACGCATGAGCTCCCAATCGAAATCCTCCTTTTTTTATGAGCCCGCTCAGCTGGAAGCGGCAGCCCAAACCTTGCTGCAAATGGCGCGTGAGCAGGGTGCGACCGATGCGGCAGTCGAGGTCTCAGAGCACAGTGGCCTGTCGGTTACAGCGCGTCTGGGCCAGCTTGAGACCATTGAGCGGACCCGAGATCGGGCGGCCTCCATTACGGTCTACAAGGGCCATAAAAAGGGCCACGCCACCAGCGCAGACCTTCGAGAGGACGCCCTGCTCGAGACAGTGCGCCGGGCAGCAGACCTTGCAGCGTTCACGGCCGAAGATCCATTCTCTGGCTTGCCCGACGCACAGGATATTGAAACTCAGCCCCGCACCATGGACCTCTTTCGGCCTTGGACCATCGAGGCCGATGCCGCTGCTCAGCTTGCACTCGAATGTGAGTCCGCAGCTCGTGCAGTGAGCCCGCTCATCCGAAACAGCGATGGCGCCTCTGTTTCAGCGAACCACGGTCAGTTCGTCATGGCCAATACCCGTGGTTTTATGGGTGGGTTTCCGTCCAGCCGACATTGGCTGAGTGTGGCGCCCATCGCCCAGCAGGGCGAGGCCATGCAGCGAGACGACTGGTACAGCACCAGTCGAGACCCAGGCGCACTGGGGGACCCGCGACAGATTGGCGCATACGCAGCGCATCGGGCGCTCTCTCGACTGGGCGCGCGTCGCATTCCGACCATGAGTTGTCCCGTGATTTTTGAGGCGCCTCTGGCCATCGGTCTGGTGGGTGCGCTTGTGCAGGCCTTGAGCGGATCCGCCCTTTATCGCCGAGCTAGTTTTTTATTGGACTCCATGGGTGAGCAGATTTTTCCAGAGTCGATCATGCTCGATGAAGACCCATTCATTCCTCTGGGTGCTGGCAGCAGCCCATTCGACGATGAAGGGGTTCAGGTTCGGGCCCGCCGCGTCATTGATGCGGGGCGGGTGTCTGGTTACTTTCTTTCGACCTACTCTGCTCGCAAGCTCGGCATGCGAACCACTGGGAATGCAGGGGGCTCACATAATCTGCGCTTCTCGAGTCGCAAGACCAAGCCGTCTGACGGTCTAGAGGCCTTGATCCAGCGGATGGGGCGCGGCTTGTTGGTGACAGAGGTGATGGGTCAAGGTGTGAATGGCCTGACGGGAGACTATTCTCGCGGTGTCTTTGGGTATTGGGTTGAAGGCGGGCAGATTCAACATGCCGTTGAAGAAGTCACCATTGCTGGGAATCTGAAAGCAATGTTCAAGGGCATTGTGGCTGTGGGATCCGACGAGGTCGTGCGGGGTAACAAGACGTGCGGCTCGATATTGATCGACTCGATGACGATCGCCGGCGCTTAGCCCCCGACACGGCTCGCGCGGCTTGCCTTTGTCACCGAGCTGGTCTTTCTGATCTTACGCAAGACCTCTGCCAGGTGTTGACGGTCTTTGACCTCAATTGCAATGTGCATTGACGGAAAGCCCGTGCCTTGGCGCTCAATGCGCAGGTCTAGGATGTTGCCGTGGGCTGTAGAAATAGCGGCAGCGACCAGCGCGAGGACACCCGGGGAGTCGGTTACATCGACGACCAGGTGCGTCTCAAACGTTCGGTGCATGGGCTCGCCCCAGAGAATATCGGCCCAGCGCTGGGGCTCTTTTGCGCGTTGGCGCTTCGCGCTTGGGCAGCTGGCCCGATGCACCATGAGGCCCGTGCCGCCGCGCATATGGCCGCAGGCATTGTCGCCCGCAATGGGGTAACAACAATGTGCGTATTGAACAGCCGTTCCCTCGGAGCCATTGAGGGTGATGCCAGTCTCTTCGTGCGTGAGGTGTTCAGCCGATAGCTTGAGAGCGCGTTGCGCAAACGGGCTGAGCTTGCGATCTCGTCGGGCAGCAGGAGCCTCACTGCTGTTGGAGATGAGGCGTCGAGCGACCACGTGGGCGAGGCTATGTCCCAGTCCAATAGAGGCATACAAGCTCTCGCGATCATTGGCGGGCATTTCATGCCAGACCATATCCCATTGCAATACAGGGTCCTCGAGCCCCTTAGCGCCAAGCGCCTTGACTGCGTGCTCGAGCAGGCGCCGCCCAAAGCTGATGGCGCGCTCCTGCGTGGTGGTTTTTAGGACGTGCCGAATCTCTGCCCTTGCCTTCGCGGTCTTTACGAAGCCCAGCCAGCCGGGATGCGGAATGGAGTCTGCTCGCGTTTCAATCTTCACCACGTCGCCATTGCGCAGCTCGACATCGAGTGGTTTGGACTGACCGTTGATCAGTGCACCAATGCACCGGTTACCCACATCGGTATGCACCGTGTAGGCAAAATCGACGGGTGTGGATCCTCTGGGGAGTTCTTTGATGGACCCCTTGGGCGTGAACACGTAGACCACGTCGGGGAAGAGATCGATCTTGAGGTGATCGAGAAATTCGCGCGGTTCCGCAGTCTGAACGGCCAGTAGCGACTGCATCCACTCGTGGGCCTTTTGCTGCAGGGGGCTTACCTCTTGGGCTTGCTCCTTATAGAGCCAATGGGCCGCCACACCCGCCTCTGCGACCTGGTGCATGCCTTGGGTCCGGATTTGGAATTCCAAGGGCGTACCGTACGGGCCAATGACGACGGTGTGAAGCGACTGATAACCATTCGACTTGGGCAGAGCGATGTAGTCCTTAAATCTGCCGGGAGATGGTTTGAAGAGCGCATGCAGCGCGCCCAGCGCGAGGTAGCACTGAGGGATGGTGTCGACCGTAACGCGAAATCCATAGATGTCCAGCACCTCTGCAAAGGAGAGGTGCTTCTCTCGCATCTTCTGGTAAATCGAGAAGAGGCTCTTCTCACGCCCACTGACCTCGGCCTGTAAGCCAAATTTGGGCAGGTGCTCGATGATCTGGGAGGTGAGCCGATGCACCACCTCCTTGCGATTGCCCCGGGCCGTCAGTAAGGCCTCTTGCAGCACGCGATGCCGCACGGGGTAGAGCCCCGCAAAACAGAGGTCCTCGAACTCTCGATAGGCCTCATTGAGACCGAGTCGATGGGCAATGGGTGCGTAGATTTCGAGGGTCTCGTGCGCCACGCGGGCTCGCTTTGCGCGGCTCACCCCTGCAAGGGTGCGCATGTTATGAAGCCGATCTGCAAGCTTGATGAGGATGACGCGCACGTCATCGGCCATGGCCATGAACATCTTGCGAAAGTTTTCGGCTTGGGCTTCTTCTCGGGACTGAAACTCAAGCTGATCCAGCTTGGTAAGCCCCCTGACCAGCGCTGAGACCGTTGGGCCGAAGGCTTCGGCAATGGCCTCATGCGTTACGCCGCAGTCCTCTACGGTGTCGTGCAGCAGGGCCGCGCGCAGTGCATCAATGTCGAGTTGCCAGTGAGCGCAGACGCCAGCAACTGCGAGGGGGTGGGTGATGTAAGGCTCGCCACTCTGGCGAAACTGCCCCGTGTGTGCGTGCTCCCCAAATGCATAGGCCTCGCACAGCAAGGCCCGGTCATGAGAGTCGAGGTATGGGGTTGCGCTGAGGAGCGCCTCGATCGACTTGGGCAAAGTGCTTAGATAGGCACCTTGCGCAGCATTTCCCGCCCGACCAGTCCAGCAGCAACCTCACGCAGCGCGGTGACGGTGGGCTTGTCTTTGGACTCGAGCTTAGGTGTTGCCCCCTGAGCAAGTTGGCGTGCGCGATACGCCGCAGAGAGTACGAGTTCAAAGCGGTTTGGGATCTGCGAGAGGCAATCTTCTACAGTAATACGAGCCATGAAAGGGTCCTTTAATCAGGGGGTTGCGTGGGTCTGAACGAGCGCCTTGAGCGCCTTCAAAGCAACGCTAAAGTCTTGATTCATAATAACATGATCGAACTCGCCCGCGTGCTCCATTTCGGACTGGGCGGCCCTTACGCGGGACTCAATGACCTCTTGGGTGTCTTGGCCTCGGGCCTCAAGCCTGCGCTGAAGCTCTTCCAGTGAGGGGGGCAGAATAAAAATGCTGCTCACCTGAGTCGGAAACTGGGTCCGCACCTGCGCTGCACCCTGCCAGTCGATCTCAAGGAGTATCTGTTCACCCCGTGCAAGGCCCTCTGCAATGGTGGCTCTTGCAGTGCCATACAAATTGCCATGCACCTGCGCCCACTCCAGAAACTCACCCGCCTGCGCACGTGCGGTGAACGCTTCTCTGCTGGTGAAGTAATACTCGCGACCGTGGACCTCGCCGGGCCGCGGGGGGCGCGTCGTGGTGGAAATACTCAATCGGATAGGGCAGCTCGGATCGGCAAGGAGCGCTTTCACAAGGCTCGTTTTGCCTGCACCGGAAGGCGCAGAGATGATGAAGAGCTTTCCGCGTTGGGCCATGGTCATCATGGGTTATTGCAAGTTCTGAACCTGCTCGCGGATCTGTTCAATGCAGACTTTCAGGTCCATCGCGGTCTGACTCAGCGCCAGACTGGCTGCCTTGGAGCCGAGGGTGTTGGCCTCTCGGTTGAGTTCCTGCGCAAGAAAATCGAGGCGTTTTCCGACTGGTTGTTGAGACTGCAGTGTGCGCTCAACCTCTTGCATGTGGGCTCTGAGTCGGTCAATTTCCTCGGCGATATCGCTTCGAATCGAGGCTGAATGCGCCTCGGCTCGGATGCGCTCGGCAAGGGCCTCCTGCAGATCTGGGCCGCTGACGCCATCAAAGGCCTCGTGCAGCTTCTGGCTGAGCTTTTCGCGTAGCGCGTTCATGGCCTCGGGCATGAGTGCCTCAGCCCGGCTGGCAAGCGAGGTCATCGTATGCAGGCGCTCCTGGATGAGTGTGGTCAAACGCTCGCCCTCGCGCGCACGCGAGGCCTGCAGCGTCTCAAATGCTCGGCTCGCAATCGCACGGATGGCCTGCTCAACGTGAGCGGGGTCTGCCTGGCTCTGCGCCATCACCCCAGGCCAGCGCAGCAGGTCCGAAAGGGACATGGGTTGCACAAGTGCATTGCCATCGGGTAGCGCTTGAATGCGCTTGAGGACGTGTGCAATTTCCGCGACACGCTCGAGGTCCACGGAGTGGAGCTGGCCTTGCTGGTCTGCCCGTGCAATGGAAATGCGCAGGTCGATCTTGCCGCGGCTGATGCTGCGCTGGGCCAAGTCCCTGAGGTGCATCTCGATGGAGCCGCGCAGGTCGTCAGGGATGCGCGCAGCGAACTCGAAGAATCGGCTGTTGACGGTTCTCACGTCAACGGTAGCCATGCCCAGCGGTGTTTCTCCTGCGGCGGAGCCGAAGCCCGTCATGCTTAGAATCGTCATAGCGCTGTATTGTAGTGCGCCCAATCAGCTCACACGGAGAAGTTCATGTCCCTGGTTACACGATCCGACCAACGTGCCGTCGATGCCCTGCGTCCCGTTACCCTTAAGCGCCGTTTCACCTGCCACGCGGAGGGGTCCGTGCTGGTGAGCTTTGGGCGCACACAGGTGCTCTGCACAGCATCGATTGAAGATCGTGTCCCGGGTTTTCTAAAGGGTAAGGGGCAGGGCTGGGTGACCGCTGAGTACGGCATGCTCCCGCGCTCTACGCACACCCGAAGCGATCGGGAGGCAGCACGTGGAAAACAGGGCGGCAGAACCCTCGAGATACAACGCCTCATTGGTCGCAGCCTTCGCACAATCATCAACCTCGAGGCGCTGGGTGAGCGCACCATTACCCTCGACTGCGATGTTCTCCAGGCCGATGGCGGCACGCGAACCGCGAGCATTACGGGTGCCTGCCTTGCCCTGTTTGATGCCCTTCATGCCGTGGGCTTGACCACCTGCATGCGTGATCGCGTTGCAGCCGTGTCTGTGGGCATTGTCTCGGGGGAGCCGCTGCTCGATCTCGATTACACCGAGGATTCAGGGTGTGACACGGATCTGAACCTGGCCATGACGGCAAGCGGGGGTCTGATTGAGATTCAAGGCACTGCCGAGGGAAAGCCATTTTCAAGGGCTGAGCTCGATCGGCTTGTGGATCTGGGAACCTCTGGGCTCATGCGTCTTCACGGCCTGCAGTTGTTGCTTATGCAGAACCCCGATCAACTCGAGGCGGGGCTTGAGCGATGAATCGCGCGTCGCAGGTTCGGGCGTCTTGGGTGCTTGCGACCAGCAGCGCTGGCAAGTCGCGAGAGCTCTCAGAGTTGCTTGCCCCGCTCGATCTCGATATTTCGCCCCAGTCTGCATTCGGCGTTCAGTCCTGTGAGGAGCCCTTCCTCGGGTTTGTCGAAAATGCTCTGGCCAAGGCACGTCATGCCAGTGCCAAGACGGGTCTACCGGCCTTCGCGGATGACTCGGGTCTGATGGTCAGCGCATTGAAGGGAAGGCCCGGGGTGCGAACCTCGGACTATGACTGGCGTTGGCTCTTGGGTGAAATGCAGCACGTGCCTGAGGGTGAGCGCGCTGCGGCGTTTATTTGCGTTCTTGTTGCTATTCGAGCGCCCGATGACCCTCTGCCCCTGATTGCGCAAGGGCGCTGGCAGGGCAGTATCAGCGTGGAAGCGCATGGCGAGAGCGGGTTTGGGTACGACCCTGTGTTTTTTGATTCGGCAATGGGCTGCACCGCAGCCCAGATGACCGTTGACCAAAAGAATGCATGCAGTCATCGCGGCCAGGCTGCGCGTGCCCTGCTCGCGGCCTGGTGAGGTTCCGCTCATGAGCAGCATGGGTCTCTATGTGCACATGCCCTGGTGTGTGCGCAAATGCCCATATTGCGACTTCAACAGTCATGGTGTCGGCCCTGATGGCGCTATTCCGGAGCAGGCCTACCTCCAAGCCCTCATGACAGACCTCGAGCAGGCCTTGCCCAGCGTCTGGGGGAGACCTGTGAGCAGCATTTTCATCGGCGGCGGGACGCCGAATCTCATTTCCCCTGATGGCATTGGAGCCCTGCTCTCCAATATCCGCGCACGCATGCGGGTGCTACCCCATTGTGAAGTTACGCTCGAGGCCAACCCTGGAGCCGCGCAGGCGGGCCAGTTTCAAGCGCTGCGCGAAGCAGGTATTACACGGCTCTCGCTCGGGGTGCAGACCTTCTCAGCGGAGCACCTCAAACGACTCGGCCGGATCCACGACCCAGAACAGGCGCTCGAGGCTGCAACGACTGCGCTTGAGATCTTTGATCGCGTGAACATTGACCTCATGTATGGCTTGCCCGATCAGAGCCTCGCCCAAGCATTGCGGGACGTCGACACAGCACTCTCCACCGGGGTGGGTCACCTGTCGCTCTACCAACTCACGCTGGAGCCCAATACCGAGTTCTCCCGCAATCCGCCGACCCTTCCGGAGGACGAGCTCATCGGCGATATGCAAGACGCACTCATTGCACAGATTCAGGGCGCGGGGCTCGAGCGATATGAGGTCTCAGCCTATGCAAGGCCAGGTCAGCGGTGTGCCCACAATCTGAACTATTGGACGTTCGGTGATTATCTTGGCATTGGGGCTGGGGCCCACAGCAAGCTCAGGCTCCCCGAGAGGGGTACCCTTCGCCAGTGGTGTCTGCGAGCGCCGTCTCAGTACATGGAGGCCGTGGCGCGTGGCGCGGGGAGTCATCGACAGACGGAGGCTGTGCGAGATGAGGACCTTGGCTTTGAGTTCATGATGAACGCGCTTCGGCTTGTTGAGGGCATAGAGCCCTCTCGTTACGGTGAACAGACCGGTCGCCCCTTAGAGGACCTGTTGGGGGGCGTCACCAGAGCGCAGGCGCTCGGGCTCATGGAGCAGCGCGAGGGCATCTGGCGCCCCACGACACGGGGACTCGATCTGTTGAGTGACCTTCAGATCCTCTTTATGCACCAAAAAAAGGCAGAACGACCTAAAATAGTGCGTATACAAGCACAATAATGGTGCAATAATGTGCGTGGAGCCCTGGTCCCCTGCGAAGCCGGCGAAAAAGTCTCCCCTTCGAACGCTGGCATGGAATCTGCACAGTATCCTCCCGATCTCAGACGTTTTTCTTAGACCTTTTAGAACACCAGGAGAAGCTCTCAATGGCCAGCGCCAAAGATGTTTTGAAAATGATTTCCGACCATGAAGTCAAATTCGTGGACTTCCGTTTCACCGACACGCGCGGCAAAGAGCAGCACGTTTCTGTTCCCTCCCATCAAGTCGACGAAGACAAGTTTGAGTCGGGCCACGCCTTTGATGGCTCCTCCATTGCAGGCTGGAAGGGCATTGAAGCCTCTGACATGCTGCTTATGCCCGATGCTGCAACCGCGGTCATGGACCCCTTTCGCGAAGAGTCCACCCTCAACATCACCTGTGACGTGATTGAACCCTCAGATGGCAAGGGATACGACCTCGACCCCCGATCCATCGCAAAGCGCGCTGAGGCCTTCTTGAAGTCGTCCGGAATTGGCGACGTCGCTTACTTCGGTCCCGAGCCCGAGTTCTTCATTTTTGATGGCGTGACCTGGAATGTCGATATGGCCGGCTGTGGCGTGAAGATCAAGTCTGAGGAAGCCAGCTGGTCGACCGGTATTGAGTACGAGGGCGGCAACCTGGCCCATCGGCCCGCTGTGAAGGGCGGCTACTTCCCCGTGCCCCCCGTTGATTCCTTCCAGGACATTCGCTCCGAGATGTGCCTGATCCTCGAGCAAATGGGCGTGCCTGTCGAGGTCCACCACCACGAAGTGGCAGGTGCAGGCCAGTGCGAAATTGGCACCCGGTTCTCCTCGCTCACACAGCGTGCGGACTGGACCCAAATCCTCAAGTACGTGGTTCACAACGTGTCGGCAAGCTACGGAAAGACGGCGACGTTCATGCCCAAGCCTGTGGTGGGCGACAACGGCTCCGGTATGCACGTGCACCAGTCCATCTGGAAGAACGGCGAGAATCTCTTCGCAGGCAACGGTTACGCTGGCTTGTCTGAGTTTGCTTTGCATTACATTGGCGGCGTCATCAAGCACGCTCGCGCACTCAATGCCATCACAAACCCTGGCACCAATAGCTACAAGCGTCTGGTTCCTGGTTTCGAAGCCCCCGTCAAGCTCGCCTACTCGGCACGTAACCGCTCCGCTTCGATCCGCATTCCCTACGTTGCAAGTCCCAAGGGCCGTCGCATTGAAGTTCGCTTCCCAGACCCCACAGCGAACCCCTATTTGGCCTTCGCTGCACTCATGATGGCCGGGCTCGACGGCGTCATGAACAAGATTCACCCCGGTGAGGCCGCAGACAAGAACCTCTACGACCTGCCCCCAGAGGAAGACAAGAAGATCCCCACGGTCTGCTCTTCGCTTGACCAGGCGCTTGAGTGCCTCGACAAGGATCGCGAGTTTCTGACCCGCGGTGGCGTGTTCAGCGACGGCATGATCGACGCCTATATCAACCTCAAAATGGAGGAGGTCACTCGGTTCCGCATGACCACCCACCCTGTTGAGTTTGATATGTACTACTCGGCCTAAGGGCTCGCAGTTGAGCATCAGGACAGGGGGCGCGTGTCGCCCCCTTTTTTTCGCCCATGGCTGACTACAGTCTTTTCGATCTCCTGAGTACCGCTGTCATTCTGGTCGACAGTCGAGGGCAGGTAGCCTATGCGAACTCGCCCGCTCAAAGTCTGCTGGGGCTCTCTGAGGCTCAGCTCACGGGGGCCGATATTGAGGGTCTCATTGCCGATGCTGTGAGCGCGGAGCAGGCGTTCTCAGGGGCCTGGTCTGGAGAGCACAGTATTTATCGGCAGCACCTTCCATGGCGAGTCGGGTTGCGTGGGAATGTGGTCCTCGACACCACCATTCACACCATCGCCGAGCGTGGCTTGATGGCCTCTGTAGAGCTTCGCGATCCGGATGCGTTTCATCGTATTGACCGTGAGGAGCGACAGGCAGAGATGCTGCAGCGGAATCAGTCGTTGCTTCGGAACCTGGGTCATGAGGTTAAAAATCCGCTGGGCGGCATTCGCGGGGCGGCCCAGCTGCTGGATTCAGAGCTTCCGAGTGTGACCTTGCGTGAGTACACCCAGGTCATCATTAAGGAGTCGGATCGCCTGCAGTCACTGGTCGATCGCATGCTGGCCCCTGTCCGGCGCAGCCAGAATCGCCAACCTCTCAATATTCATGAGGTGCTCGAGCGCGTGCGTCGACTGGTGTTGGCCGAGTTTCCGCAGGCGCTTGAGATACAACGTGACTACGACACCAGCTTGCCTGAAATTGAGGGCGATCTCGAGCAGCTGATTCAGATGGCGCTCAATATTGTGCGCAACGCAGCCCAAGCGCTTGAAGCCTCGCGAGACCAGCGCACCGAGGTGGGGAGGATTGTGCTTCGAACGCGTGCAGCGCGTCAGGTCACCTTGCACCGGCGTAGGCATCGACTGGCCATTGCTTTGTCCATTTCAGATAACGGGCCAGGTATTCCTGAGGCCATTCGAGAGGAGATCTTCGATCCCTTGGTTTCGGGGCACCCGCAAGGCCATGGTCTTGGCTTGACTATTGCTCAGACCGTGGTGCATCAGCACGGGGGTGCAATCAGTTGCAGCACCACGACCGCTGGATCCGTGTTTGAGATTGTTCTACCGCTAGAGATCGAGGGAGCCAAATCACCATGAAGCCAGTCTGGATCGTCGACGATGATGCATCGATTCGATGGGTATTAGAGCGTGCGCTTCGTCGCGCGGAGCTCCCATGTCGCCTGTTTGAGAACGCGCAGGATGTCATGAAGGCGCTTCAGGCCGAGGATGTTCCTCAGGTTCTAGTCTCTGACATTCGCATGCCTGGAGACAACGGCCTTGAGCTGCTCGAGCAAGTCAAGGCCAGGCTTCCAGAACTCCCGGTCATCATCATGACGGGCTTCTCGGACCTCGACAGCGCGGTTTCAGCTTTTCAAGGTGGCGCGTACGAGTACCTGCCAAAGCCTTTCGATGTGGACGAGGCCACCGCCCTCATTCTCAAGGCCTGCCAGCGAGGCCAGGGTGGAGGCGGAGTTGAAGTGCCGAAATCGACGGCAGTGCTTGAGATGTTGGGTCAGGCACCGGCCATGCAGGAGGTCTTTCGAGCCATTGGGCGGCTGTCGCAGTCCACAGCGACTGTGCTGCTTACAGGGGAATCGGGCTCGGGGAAAGAGGTTGTCGCACAAGCACTACACCGACACAGCCCGCGTGCGGATCGCGCGTTTGTTGCGCTCAACACAGCTGCGATCCCCAAGGATCTGCTGGAGTCGGAGTTGTTTGGGCACGAGCGCGGCTCCTTTACGGGTGCTCAGGCCCAGCGACGCGGGCGCTTTGAACAGGCCGAGGGCGGCACGCTCTTTCTTGATGAGATCGGGGATATGCCGCTCGACCTGCAGACTCGGCTGCTGCGTATTCTGTCCGATGGCCAGTACTACCGCGTGGGGGGCCACCAGCCCCTCAAGGCGAATGTCCGCGTCATTGCAGCCACCCATCAAGATCTCGAGCGCCGAGTCGCAGATGGCAAGTTTCGAGAGGATTTATTTCATCGGCTCAATGTCATTCGCCTTCGCTTGCCCCCGCTGCGAGAGCGTGCCGAGGACATTCCCGATCTCGCGCGTCATTTTCTCGAGCGATCCGCTCGCCAGCTCGGCAGCGAGGTGCGTAGGCTCTCTGCCGCAGCGATGGATACGCTCAGTCAGCACCCATTCCCCGGCAATGTCCGCCAGCTCGAGAACCTCTGTCATTGGCTCACGGTCATGGCACCAAGCCCGCGAGTCGAAGTGGACGATCTGCCCCTGGAGTTTCGAGACGGAGGCCCAGAGCGTCTTGCGCAGCTCCCGGACCTGCAGCCCTCAGATTTGTCTCCACGGGCTGTTTCACAGGGCAGACCTCAGGCCGACGATGCGCTCTGGCTAGAGCCGTTGGTTCAGGCGGTTTCTCAGGCGATTCAGAGAGCCCAGCGGGATCCGAGTCGGTCGTCTGAGGCCGAAATGGCGCATTGGGAGCGGCTCTTCGAGACCGCAGTGTATGGAACAGCGCTCAAGCTCACACGTGGTCGGCGTCTCGAGGCAGCCCAGGTGCTGCAGGTCGGGCGCAACACCATCACTCGCAAAATTCAGACTCTGAACTTAGAGGCTGAATAACAAGGCAGCGCCCTGTGGGGCTAGGACTTGGGCGGGCGAGCCAACAGGTAGGTCATAGCACTGGCCAAGGCAGAGAAGGCCCAGAAGATCATGAACCCGAACCCGTAGGCTTCGCGTCGATCCAGCTCAAGTGGAAAACCGAACACCACCAGTTCGTTGGGATCAATGGACGAGAAGAATAGGCCCGTAAACGCAGTGGCCGCGAGGAAGGAGGGCCAGGCAATGCTCATGGCTGCGCGGGCCATGCATGGGGTCAGACGTGAATCACGCACGCCCTCTTGAACAGGAATTTCATTCGCCATGCTTGTCTCCTTGTTTTATTTCAAGTCGGGTGCGAACCCGCCAGCTGCCATCTGGGGGCTCAAAGGCAGCGTGCCAAAGCCCTGCCTTGGGCGGCGACACCACCACAAAATAGGCGCCAGAGGGCAGTCTGGCCAGGGTGAGCTGAGTATCGAGCTTGCTGATGGTGGGATGAGACAGGCTGAGCTTGAGTGACTCGGGACGAAGGGCCGAGGAGTCGGCCATGCTGAACGCAGCCTCAATGCGCACAAGCCCCCCTCCCTGAGGGGTTAAGGTGGGCGTAATCACCACGCCGAGTCGGTGTGCTTGGTCGTCCTTCTCGAGCCGCTGATTGATGGCCTTTCCGTGCTTGGTGTAGTCGTCGGCCACAAGGCTGTCGGTGGTGTCCATGGCGATGAATAGCGTGATCACGCTGGCGATGACCACAGTGCCCAGCATGCCCAGGATGATCCAGGGCCATGGCTCTCGGGTCCAGTGACGGGGGGCGGGTTGCACGATAGGGGTTCTTGTCAACGCGGAAGGAAGAAGGCCGCTTTTTCTGTGACCGTGAGGGCTCGGTCGTCTTCCGAGCGTACCTCGAGCTCGATCTTGTGAGAGCCTCTGGACATGCGCTCGGCGTCTGCCAGTGGGAGTTGCACACTGACAATTGCGGTGCTCACTGCGCCAGCCTCGACGGTAAAGCGTGTGTCTCCGTCTGCCTTGAGGTGGTTGATGCCATGGGGCACGACAACAAATCGATGGGGCCGATCACTGGTGTTGTTGATCTGCAGGCGATACGTGTTTTCAATGTATTGGCCTTCGACCTCGCGAGCGAGCGCACCGCGGTCTCGGATGACATTGACCTTGAGGGGCGTGCGCATAGCCAAGGATGTGAGGATCGCAATGGTTACGGTGAGCAGGATGGTGCCGTAGATCAGCACGCGCGGTCTGAAGAAATGCTGCCGAACCTCTTTCTCGGTGAGGCGATGCTCAAGCGAATTGAGGGTCGCGTAGCGAACAAGCCCGCGTGGGGTGCCCATGCGGTCCATGATGGTGTTGCAGGCATCGGCGCACAGACCACAGCCAATGCACTCGTACTGCAGGCCATCGCGAATATCAATACCGGTCGGGCAGACTTCCACGCAGACACCGCAGTCAATGCAGTCCCCTTTGCCGACGGACTTTGGGTCAATGTGTTTGGCGCGTTTGCCGCGGGGCTCGCCGCGCTCAGTGTCGTAGCTGACGATGAGCGTGTCGCGGTCGAACATGGCGCTTTGGAACCGTGCGTATGGGCACATGTACTTGCAGACTTGCTCACGCATGAAGCCTGCCTGCATCATGGTGAAGAAGGCGTAGAAGAGAATCCAAAAGCTCTGCCAAAAGCCCAGCGTGCCTGCCAAAACCCCCATGCCAAGCTGGTCGATGGGCGTGAAATAGCCGCCAAAGGTGAAGCCCGTCCAGAGGGCGATGAGGGCCCAGACAAACCATTTGCTGAGTTTCAGAGGCAGGCGTGCGGAGAGTGACTTCTCTCGGTCGCGTCGCATGCGAACATGCCGGTCACCTTCGATCCAGCGCTCGACCTGCATGAAGATCTCGGTATAGACCGTCTGTGGGCAGGCGTAGCCGCAGAATAGGCGCCCCGCAATGGCCGTGAAGAGAAAGAGACCCAGCGCGGAGATGAGCAGCAGGCCCGTGAGGTATATGAAGTCCTGTGGCACGAGCATCAGGTCGAAGATGTAGAACCGGCGGGCCTCTAAGTCAAAGAGCACCGCTTGTCGGCCGTTCCACTGAACCCAAGGCGTTAAGTAGTACAGCGCCTGGGTCAGAAAAACAAAGACCCAGCGCCAGTTATTGAAATAGCCCTTGGTTGCTTTGGCATAGATTTTTTTGCCGGGCGCATACAGCAGTACGGTCTGCTCAACCACTGCGCCAGAGACGGGCGCCCCGCCAGACGGGCCGCCTGGCGTATTGCCGGGGCCTGTTGTCATTTGTTGCTCAGGCTGTAGACGTACGCAGACACAAGGTGTGAGCGCTCCTCGCCAAGAATGTCTTTCCAGGCCGGCATGACGCCGCCACGGCCTTTGTTAATGGTCTCAGAGATGGTCGCAATCGAGCCTCCATAGAGCCAGACCTTGTCGGTGAGGTTGGGGGCGCCCAGGGCGGTCATGCCCTTACCATCCTCGCCGTGGCAGGCGGCACAGGCTGCGAACTGCTCCTTGCCGAGCGCTGCCTTGACAGAATCGTGAGGACTGCCGGAGAGGCTGAGGACGTAGTTGGCCACGTTCTCAACGCCTGCTGGCCCTCCAACGGCGTCGGCCATGGGTGGCATCATGCCCATGCGGCCCTCGAGAATGCCCGTTTTGATGGCGGCGCCATCTCCGCCATAGAGCCAGTCTGCATCGGTCAGGTTGGGGAAGCCCTTTCCACCTCGGGCGTCGGTGCCATGGCACTGCGCGCAGTTATTCACAAAAATTCGCTGCCCGATTTTGAGGGCGGCCTCATCTTTGGCCACCTCCTCAATGGGCGTTGCAGCGTATTTGGCGTAGATGGGGCCGAACTTAGCGTGGGCTGCGGCCACCTCTTTGTCATACTGGCCCGTAGACGACCAGCTCAGGCTGCCTTTGGCATCGCCCAGCCCAGGGAAGAGCACCAGGTAGACGATGGCAAACACGATGGTGATGTAGAACAGGATCATCCACCAGCGGGGCAGCGGGTTGTTGTACTCAGCAAGGTTTTCATCCCAGACGTGCCCGGTGGTTTCAACCTTTCCTTCTTTGAATTGGATCTTGGTACGGGAGAGAAAGAAGAGAAAAACCCCACATGCCAGCACGCTCACGACCGTGCCAATGATGACAAAAAGGTTCCAAAAGGAGTGGGTGAAGTCAGCCATTTTGCTTGCCTCGAGAATGTTCAATGGGTTCGTCGTCATGCAGCGGAATTTGCGCAGCTTCATCCATTTTTTGTCTCTGACCTTTGCTGTAGGTCCAGGCGATGATGCCGACAAAGATCAGAAAAAAGAGCGTAGTCAACGCTGCGTGAAGGTCGTTCATGACCGCTTGTCCTTCAGTGCGAGTCCGAGCGACTGGAGGTAGGCGATCATGGCCTCCATTTCGGTCTTGCCCTCGAGTTCACCCGAGGCTGCCGCAATTTGCTCCTCGGTGTAAGGCACGCCAAAGCCCTGAAGCGCTCGCATTTGGGTTTGGATGTGCGGCATCTTGAGCGCGGTGCCCTCAAGCCAGGGGTAGGCTGGCATGACCGACTCGGGCACCACATCGCGGGGGTTTACCAGGTGCACACGATGCCACTCATCGGAGTAGCGCCCGCCGACGCGAGCAAGGTCTGGGCCTGTGCGCTTGGAGCCCCACAAAAAGGGGCGGTCGTAGACCGATTCGCCAGCCACGGAATAGTGGCCATAGCGCTCTGTCTCTGCGCGGAAGGGGCGAATCATCTGGGAGTGACAGCCCACGCAGCCCTCTCGGATATAGAGGTTACGTCCTGCCAGCTCTAATGCCGTATGTGGCTTCATGCCGGTGACGGCCTCGGTGGTGGACTTCTGGAAGAAGAGGGGAACGATCTCCACAAGGCCGCCCACGGCAACGACCAGCAAGGTCATGACGATGAGCAGGGTGGGGCGCTTTTCAATGATTTCGTGACGAAAACCCATGGTCGTAGTTCCTGTTGAGATGCGGCTTAGGCGTGGTGCGCAACAGCGGGAATGCTGTTGTTCACGGGCTGTGGGTTGCGCACGGTCATGACGACGTTCCAGGCCATGACGAGCATGCCCGAGAGGTAGAGAATGCCGCCCGAGAGCCGGATGACGTAGTACGGCATGGTGGCCTTCACGCTCTCGACGAAGGTGTAGGTGAGCGAGCCGTCCTCATTGAGTGCGCGCCACATGAGGCCCTGCATGACTCCGGAGATCCACATGGCGGCGATGTAGAGCACGATGCCAATGGTGGCAATCCAGAAGTGCAGCTCGACGGCCTTGACGGAGAACATGCTGGTGCGGCCAACCAGGCGAGGGATAAGGTAGTAGAGCGAGCCAATGGAAATAAAGCCGACCCAGCCCAAGGCGCCAGAATGCACGTGACCAATGGTCCAGTCGGTGTAGTGCGAAAGCGCGTTGACGGTCTTGATGGCCATCATGGGGCCTTCGAAGGTAGACATACCGTAGAACGACACCGACACAATAAGGAACTTCAAAATGGGGTCGCTACGCAGCTTGTGCCAAGCACCGGACATCGTCATGATGCCGTTGATCATGCCGCCCCAAGAGGGAGCCAGTAGGATAAGGGAGAAGACCATGCCCAAAGACTGGGTCCAGTCGGGCAACGCGGTGTAGTGCAGATGGTGGGGGCCAGCCCACATGTAGGTGAAGATTAGCGCCCAGAAGTGCACGATCGACAGGCGATAGGAATACACGGGGCGCTCAGCCTGCTTCGGAATGAAGTAATACATCATGCCCAGAAAGCCTGCGGTCAGAAAGAAGCCCACCGCATTGTGGCCATACCACCATTGCACCATGGCGTCTTGAACCCCCGCAAAGACGGGAATGGCCTGGGTGAGACTGACGGGCACGGCTGCGCTGCGCACAATGTGCAGCAAGGCAACCGTCAGAATGAAGCCGCCGTAGAACCAGTTGGCGACATAAATGTGCTCGACCTTGCGGGTCATGAGCGTGCCGAAAAACACAATGGCATAGGCCACCCAGGTGACGGCCAAGAGCAGATCGATCGGCCAAATCAGTTCGGCGTATTCATGGGTGGAGGTAAGCCCCATGGGCAGCGTGATCGCCGCCAGGACGATGACCGCCTGATAGCCCAGGAAGGTGAACATGGCCAGGGAGCCGCCAAAGAGCCGGGTGTGGCAGGTGCGCTGCACCACATAGTAGGAGGTCGCCAGCAAGGCATTGCCGCCAAAAGCAAAGATGACCGCGTTGGTGTGCAGGGGACGAAGGCGACCGAAAGAGAGCCAGGAGATGCCCTCAGCCAGGGTTGGGAAGGCGAGCTGGGCGGCAATCCAGACGCCAGCGAACATGCCAATAATTCCCCAGAACACCGTCGCATAGGCAAAAAGTCTTACGACATCGTAGTTGTAGGTCTGCGTAATGTCAGACGGACCACCGGAACGCGCGGTGGCATGACCCAATTGGTCGAGTACTGCAGCCATGACGGAATACCCCCTCTGGATTGTTGTAGATCGCACTATATGCCTCTATCGACATATTGTCTTGATCTGAGTCAAATCCGTGAAAACCCGAGTGGTCTGGTCGACCTTTATTGAGGTTTTTTGGGGGGTGGTGGCTGCTCGGGTCTGTCGTCGTCTAGAAGAATTCGCCTTGCCGGTGCCTCGAGGTCGTCAAATTGGCCGCTTGATGACATGCGAAAGAATAGCCAGACCACACATCCGATGACAATGAGGCTAATGCCAATCAGCAGGGGTAGGGTCTCCATGGTGTCCTGAGTCTAGCGCAGCAGTCGTGATGCGTTGAGCATGACGACCAGGGAAGATGCAGACATCCCGGCTGCGGCCCAGATTGGGGAGATAAACCCCGCCACAGCAAGCGGAATCGCGCACAGGTTGTAGGCCACGGACCACACGAGGTTCTGCTTGAGGATTCGGCGCGTGCGCCGCGCGGTGTCTATGAGGGTCTTTAAGCCGCTGAGTCCGGGGCGCAAGAGATAGCAATCGGCCTGCTGCTGGGCCAAGGGAGCAGCGCCAACCATGGCAATGGAGAGGTCGGCTGTGGCGAGCACGGGGGCGTCATTTATACCGTCTCCAATCATCCCAACCCTGCGCCCACTCTGCTGGAGGGCCGATGTCCACTGCTGCTTGCGTGCGGGGCTCATGTCGCCGTGCTGCTCGGGAGTGCGGAAATTAAGCATTGCGCCCACACGGTTGACGCGAGACTGTCGATCTCCGCTCAACAGGTGAGGTTCCACCCCTTCTGCTCGCAGCCAGTGGAGCAGTTTGGGGGCCTCGGGCCGCAGACTGTCCTCCAGATCGAACGCCGCCACCACGGGAAGCGGTTCCTGCGTGCCCACCGCCAGATAGAGGTTGAACTGAAGATGGGCAGGCGCCTGCACGAAACTGCCAGAGCCCAAGCGCGCGATGCGTCCGTCAGAGAGTAAACCTTCAATGCCGAGGGCCGAGTGTGTCTGACGCGAGGTGAGCGCCAACGCGGTGGGGGTGTTGGTTGGGTTCAGCTCAATCTGCTTGTGTGCGGCCCGATGCAGGGCTTGGCTCAGCGGGTGACGATTCAGGTCGGTGAGTGCGGCAATCAGATGCCAGAGGAATATGGGATCTATGGCGGCCATGGGGTGGACCTTCACCTCGGACTGGGTGGGGTCGGTGAGGGTGCCGGTCTTGTCAAACACCATATCGGTCAGGGACCAGGCTGACTCAATGGCCTGTGGCGTCGAGACCGCGACCCCACGCTCTAGAAGGCGCGCAAGCGCCGCGGAATAGGCCGCGGGACCTGCAATTGAAAGCGCACAGGGGCACGATACGACGAGCACTGCAATGAGCCGCGGGAGCCAGTCCTCAAGCGGCAGGCCAAGCCATAGGCTTACTGCCAAGACGGCACTGGCCAGGCTTAACAACAGGGCCGTGAATATGGCTGCGATGCGGTCTGCCCAGAGGGCCCAGGTAGGCCGCTGCGCAGCTGCCTCCTCGGCGAGTTGGGATAGGCGCGTGAGGGTTCCAGACGCCGGGTCGCTCGAGACGTGGGCCTCAAGGTCTGCCCCCACGTTGATAGCCCCCTCAGGGAGGTGATCACCCGCTGCATGCGTCATGGGTTGCTGCTCCCCAGTGAGCGATGACAGGTCTAGCTCAGCGCGTTCGGAAATCAGGCTGGCGTCCGCAGGCAGGCGTTCACCCGAGGGCACGCGAATGCGATCGCCAACGCAGAGCTGCCAAGGCGCCACCGTGCCAGGGGTTGGAGAGATGCGGTGGGCAAGGCTCGGTGGATCGCGCGAGAGCGACTCTCGTCTCGCGAGGGTGCGTCTTCGCACGCGAGATTGGATTTGGCGGGCGCCCAACACGAGAAAGAGAAACATGCCCACGGAATCGAAGTAGACATGCTCAAACGAGAGCACCAAGCCCGCGATGCTTCCAAGGAGGGCAAGCGAGAGGCCAATGGCAATGGGCACATCCATATTCAGCCTGCCCTGCGAGAGGACCCGCCATGCAGACTGATAGAAGCTGCTTCCGGCATACAGCAGGGCGGGCAGGGTGATCAGCAGAGACGCAAGTCGCAGGAGGGCAACCGTCTCGGGGTCGAGGTCATCGAAGCCGACATACTCGGGGGTTGCCAGCATCATGACCTGCGCGGCTGCGAGCCCGGCCACAAAGAGCCGCCGGCTGGCCTGGCGTTCTGCGTCTCGCCGGCTAACCTCAAGTGCCTCTGAGCCCAGCGGAAGTGCGGCGTATCCATAGCGAATCAGGGTCTCAGACACCGCACGCAGGCTGGTCTGCTCGGGGTCCCATCGCAGTGAGAGGCGGGCTGTGGTGGCATTCGCCTGGGCAGAGACCATGCCCGGAAGTCCCATCAGAACCCGCTCAATCAGCCACGCACAGGCCCCGCAACGCAGGCCCTCGATGGCCAATTGCGTCTGGCGAAGGCCTTGTCTCCCGCCTGAGGGCAGCACCTGTACCTGTCGCGCTTGGAAGGCCGGGTCTTCGAGCAATTGGGCCCAAGGTGCAAGGCGCTCGATGGCTTGGGGTTCAACACCCTCGACGGTTCTCTGTTGGTAATAGCCTTGCGCCCCCGCCTGAACAATGGCTTGAGCCACCGCCTGACATCCTGCACAGCACATGGGCTGATCCGCTCCCAGCACCTGTGTGGTCCAGCGCACGGAGCCAAAAATCGGCTCACCACAATGAAAGCATCGCAGGCCAGGGGGTGAGGATTGCGGGGGCGTCATGAATGGCAGTTGCGTTTATGGCGTCAGGCAGAAGCCATCGAGCCAGGGGATAGAGACCAGCTCAAACG
>Ga0208009_1000060_pt1 | contig 28814 bp, 24 predicted proteins | sample Wag4_2014_7_16_FD_187364 | JGI IMG/M metagenome (GOLD analysis project Ga0208009, IMG submission 187364) | Fresh water mixed with fracking chemicals microbial communities from Ohio, USA - Utica-2 Time Series FC 2014_7_16 (SPAdes) (version 2) ...
TTTCATGAGTCGGGCCATGAGTTGTCTCGGGTCATGACCGGTGTTATTCGCGACCTCAAGTCGGGTTACGACCGCACGACAGCGTTCGCCCGTTTGCGAGATAACGCGCTGTCCAGTGGTCTTGAGCAGTTTGCTGTCTCCTGCCTCACGGCGGAGGCTGGGGGTGCCGATTTGTCCAACATTTTGGAGCATCAGGCGCGGTCCCTCAGGCAGGTTCGGCTCGCTCAGTTGGAGAGGCGAGCCATGGAGGCGCCAGTCAAGATGCTGGCGCCGCTCGTCTTATGTATTTTCCCAGCTACGTTTGTCGTCGTGTTGGCTCCTCTTCTACAAGGTTTATCCGATGTCTTTGGTTGACTGGAATGGACATTCCCTCCTTGTCGTGGACGGGCCTTGGAGAAGGTTTTTTGGTGCTCTGTCCAGACCTCAGGGCACCGAAGGTTTGCTGTTCAAAGATTGTTCGGCTATTCATACGCACTGGGGATGGCCGTTGTCGCAAGTGTTTTTTGTTGATGGTGAATTCCGTATTGTCAGGGCCATTGACCCGGTCCGTTTTCGGTTTTATTTTTGCCCCGAGGCGCACCATGCGGTCGAGCTCTTCTAGTCGACCCGGCGGCTCTCTAGCGATTGAGACGCTGCTGGCACTCCCTTTAATCATCCTGGTCTTTTTGTTTTTTCTGCAAATCGCCTGGGTGGTATTTGCTCAATTCACACTCTGGCGTGCGACCGCTCAGGCCGCCCGCGTTGGCGCCATCTCATCGGTTGATCTTGACCTCATGCATCGTCGACTGTCCGATCTGATGTCGCGAACCAAGGTGATCCGGGCCACCGAGCCATCCTGGGCAGATGTCGTAGGGCATCGACTGACGTCTTTCTCTGGTTATCAAGTCGATCGGCTATTGGGCCGAGTAACAATCAAAGTGCTCTCTCCTAACAGCCAGAGTTTTGAGGATTGGCAGGATGATTCAGGTCTTCTGCCGGCCCCTGGGCTTGTCAGTAATCCGATGGGACGCCAACCTCGGCATGGTGTGTTGGATCACAAAGAGGGCTTTGCCAGAGGAAGGGTGTCGATGCAGTCTTTCATTGATGCCACCACTCTGAAAATTGATGTCCGGTATGGCCTGCCTCTTGAGGTCCCATTGGTCGGTTACTGGATGGCCAAGACGATCGCCTGGGCGCAGGGTTGCTCGAGTGAGCCGGTTGAGCCATTTGGGTTGTTGCGCCAGCGGCCGTTAGAGAGGGCGGGGTTTGGCGTTCCATCCGTCAGGCTGGGTTGTTCTGCGCACATAGCGGCCAATGGTGAGGCCCCTCGTCTGTTTTTACGTGCGGTTGGGGTCGCTCAGATGCAGACGGACACGCCCCGTAACAGGATCCCTTAGGCTGCCATGCCACAATCTCCCCATGGCCACTCGCTTCGACATCATCACGCTCTTCCCGGACTTCTTTGAGCCTTGGCGCACCACTGGGGTTTGCGGCCGTGCGGTATCGCGGGGTGCGCTGGATTTGGTGTTTTGGAATCCGCGTCAATTCACCAGCGATGTTCACCAGACCGTAGACGATCGCCCCTATGGTGGCGGTCCCGGCATGGTCATGCTGGCGCAGCCGTTGGCGGACTGTATGGCGGCTATAACCTCGGATCTTCTGTCAAAAGGTGTTCAAAAGGGGCCAACTATCCTTTTTTCGCCAGCAGGACAGTCCTTGACCCAGTCTTTGGTTGAGAACTACCTGGCTCAGACCAACCAGGGGCAGGCGGGGCAGTTTACCCTGGTCTGCGGACGGTATGAGGGCATAGACCAGCGTTTTATCGACAGATACGTGCAAGTTGAGATCAGTTTGGGCGATTTTGTTCTATCTGGTGGCGAAATTCCGGCAATGACCCTCTTAGATGCGTTTACTCGCAGGATTCCGGGGGTCTTGGGCGATGACGCCTCGTCACAGCAGGACTCTTTTATGGCCAATTTGCTGGATCACCCCCATTACACGCGTCCTGAGGTCTTTGAGGGGCAGGCCGTCCCGCCCGTGCTTTTATCTGGCCACCATGGCAAAATAGCGGATTGGCGAAAAGAGGTCGCCCTGGCGCTCACCAAGAGCAAACGGCCCGACCTTCTCAAGAAGTAATTTTGTTACCCATCCTCTTGCCGGATGTCTGGGCTCTTCATAACGCCAACCCAGTACCAGCAACGATGGTTTCGGAGAAATCATGAACATCATCCAGCAGATCGAGCAGGAAGAGATTGCCCGTCTTGGCAAAACCATTCCTGAGTTTGGCCCCGGAGACACCGTGGTCGTTAGCGTGAACGTCGTTGAAGGTGAGCGCAAGCGCGTCCAGCTCTTCGAAGGCGTCGTGATTGCCAAGCGCAATCGTGGTCTGAATTCCTCATTTATCGTCCGCAAGATTTCGGCCGGTGAGGGTGTTGAGCGTACCTTCCAGGTCTACTCGCCCCTGATCGCCAAGATCGAAGTCAAGCGTCGCGGTGACGTTCGTCGTGCCAAGCTCTACTACCTGCGTGAGCGCTCAGGCAAATCGGCCCGTATTCGTGAGAAGTTGCCCGCCCGCAAGGCGGCAGCACTGGCCGACATGGGCGTCAGCAGCAAAGCAGCTGAGCCCGCAGCAGCCGAAGACAGCCAAGAGGGCTAACCCTGGCTGCGCCTCGGTTCAACCCCGAGCAAGCAGAGCCCCGGCCATTCGTGCCGGGGCCTTTTATTCCCCCCGAAGTACTAGACCACCGGCGACTGGCCGCCTGGTTTTCGCTCGCCCGTCGCCATGGGTTTCCCAACTGGCAGCCCGAGGTATTGGCCGATCGCCGGGAGAGGACGGCCCACGTGCTGAGCCCAAAGGCCGCAGCGGTGTTGTTCGCTATTCGTTACGATGACAGTCGGCTTGGCCCTAGCCTTGTCTTGACGCAGCGTCCCTCCCACCTCAAACACCACCCCGGTCAGATCAGCCTGCCTGGTGGTGCCTCGGAGGGGCAAGAAACGCCCGAGCAGACGGCCTGCCGAGAGACCCTAGAAGAGGTCGGTCTGGCCTCAGACCGCCTGACACTAGTCGGTCGACTGCCTGACTACCTGACCGTGACGGGCTTTCAGGTCACACCGGTGATTGGTTTGTTACATGGCCAGGCCAGTTTCGAGCCAGACCCCACAGAGGTCAGCGAGGTGTTTGAGGTGCCATTGGCCTTCCTCATGAACCCTGCCAATCATCAGCGCCGGGGCCTCGCGTTAGAATCTGAGCAGATCGAGTTTTTTGCCATGCCTTATGAGCATCGTTTCATCTGGGGTGCGACGGCGGCCATGATCAGAAACTTGTATCACTTTCTATATGCAGCTTGGACCCAGTGTCCTGAACCGGAAATGCCATGACACTCATCAGTCTGTTGATCGCTTTGCTACTTGAACAGGTTCGCCCTATTCGGCAGACGAATCCCATTCAGACTTGGTTAGACCAAAAGATTCGTCAGGTCCGGACTATGGAGGTGGACAGCGTCTCCAGTGCGTGGATGGCGTGGGGAACCATTGTTGTAGGCGGGGCTCTGGGCGGATTGGTGATCGCCAAGATTCTGCACTTTGTTCATCCAATCCTTGAACTCGCTTTCATGGTGGGTGTTCTTTACCTGACCTTGGGATTTCGGCAGTTCAGCCATTGGTTTAGTGATATCCAGGCTGCTCTGCGTGCCGATGATGTGTTGACCGCCCGGCAGATTCTGCTCAAGTGGGTCGAGGAGTCCCATGCCGATGCAGTGGCCCGTGCGGCGGCTGAGCAGGGCGATGCCTCTTCCGTGGCCCGCGAGTCCATTCGTCTTGCCTTGGTTGCTGCGCAGAGACATGTCTTTGGGGTCATCTTTTGGTTTGTGATTCTGCCTGGACCAGCTGGCGCGCTTGGCTATTGGTTGAGTGTGCAATTGCTCAAGGGATGGGCGTCTCATCGTGAAGATGTGCCATCCTCCGCTGGAGTCTTGCTTGAAGGGGACGTCTCCGTCTCGGACTCATCCGCATCCGAGGGCGATCGCTTCGCCCAGGTCTCGTCGCTAGCCTATCGTTGGATTGATTGGGGTCCGGTGCGAGTGACCGCCTGCATCTTCGCAGTGGTGGGTAATTTTGAAGACTCGGTCTCCATGTGGCGCAGTCGGGCGGCCTCCTCGCCGGCGCATGTCAACGACACCGATCGGGTGCTGATTGCTTCAGGTGCTGGCGCCATGGGCGTCCGCCTGTCTGTTCCAGATGCCCTGCAGGGCAGTGATGGACTGGATGAAGTCTTGGGTAATCAGTCCTCGGAGCCAGATCTTCGTGAGGCGAGCGTGGCCAGCTTGGATACGGCCGTTGGGTTGGTCTGGCGGGCCGTGGTGATGTGGTGTTTCATGGTCCTGCTTTTCTACCTCGGCCGCTGGTTGTCATAAATCGAGTGTCAGGCGCTGGTCTTCAAAAGCCTAAGCCACTGCTGACGCCGGGCCTCGAGCAGTCGACTGAGAGTCGGATTGTCTTTTTCCAGTTGATGAATTCGAGCCTGTATTTGGCAGCCCGGCTCATGGTCATGGGAACAGTTATAAAAACGGCAACTGCCATCCTCCTGCCCAATTCGATGCCACTCCGGAAAGATCCGCTCCAGATCTGATCGATCCAGGTGACTAATACCAAATCGCTGGAAGCCTGGTGTGTCAATGACCCTCAGGCTGGGACCGTTTCGAATCTGGGTCTGATAGACCCGACTGACGGTGGTGGTGTGTCGGCCGGACTGTAAGGCAAATGAGATGGTGTTGGTCTGGGCTTGGGCATCGGGCACCAGCGAATTCAGCAGACTGCTCTTGCCCATGCCCGATTGGCCAACCAGGGCTACACAGGCATCGGGCTGGCGTTTTGCGATCGTGGTCAACTGCTCCTCTAGTTTGGATAGGCCTGCGTCTGTCTTGGTACTGGTCTCTATCGTTGGCCAAGGCTCACAGGGCCAGACGGGTTGAAAGCCCTTGATCAAGGTCTGTGCCACGTCTAAAGCCTCAACTAAGTCCGACTTGTTCACGACGATTTGGAAGTCGATGTCTTGCTCGATGAGGCTGGCAATGAGTCTGGCGATGGCGTCAGGTGCAAACTTGGGCTCACCAGCCAGCACGACCAAGACCAGGTCCAGGTTTGCTGCCAATGCCTTGACCTTCTGCCCCTCTTGTCGGTACATCGTATTGGTTCGGTCCAGTATCTCGGTAATGACAGTGGGCTGCTCTGGTGAATCAACCAGGACCCAGTCATTGGCCAGTGGTTCCAGCTCGCGTCCCTTCAGATGACACAGGGCTGTCTGACCTTGGACGCTCTCGACCCAGGCCTGACGACCATGGGCGCTGATTACGCGAGCAGCTTCAGGATGCGGTCTGCGCATGCCAGGTCAAGAGATGTAATGCCATGGACATCATGGGTCTGGAATCGCACCGTTAGATGTTGGTAGCCGTAGCTCACGTCGGGGTGATGGTTCGACTCGTTGGCCAACTGGTTGATGGCGTCTACTAGTCGGCAGACCTCATTGAAGGCGAGCCCCTTTAGACGCAATTCGATGGCGCCATTCATATAAGTCCAGGGGGCAAGACTCTCGAGCCCAGTGAGGACCTCTTCTAGAGACAAGGCCTGAGGCGGTTGACGGAGGGGAACCTGGGACATGGTCAGAGATGATCGCATAACCATGCGATCATTTCGCCCATGGATAACAGCACAGCACCTGATCAGAGCGCCACGGACTCTACCGACGCATCCGCCACCACCGCTAACGCAGTGGCCACCATTCGCCCCTCAGATGACCACCTGATCTGGGTGGACATGGAAATGAGTGGGCTAGACCCGGAGTCCAATCGCATTCTCGAGGTGGCCGTGGTGGTCACCGATGGCCAACTCAACGTGGTGGCACAGGGTCCGGTCTTGGTGATTCATCAGACCGATGAGCACATGGCCACCATGGACGCCTGGAACCAGGGGACTCACGGTCGTTCTGGTCTGACAGAAAAGGTGAAACAGTCGACGCTAACCGAGGCGCAAGGCGAGGTTCAGATTGTCGAGTTCCTCAAGACGGTGGTTCCTGCGGGCAAGTCGCCCATGTGTGGAAACACCATTCACCAAGACCGCCGGTTCATGGCTCGTTATATGCCGACCCTTGAGGCCTATTTCCATTACCGAAACTTGGATGTCAGCACCATCAAAGAGCTCTGTCGGCGCTGGCGTCCAGAGGTGTACAAAGGTTTCGAGAAGAAGGGCGCCCATACCGCCCTGGCCGACATCCTCGAGTCAATCGAGGAGTTGCGGTATTACCGAGATCACTTCTTGTCGGTTAATCGATAAAGCAGGTAGCGCTCTCGATCCTTGCGATCGGCAGCTCGCTGACCCGTCCAGATGAGTTGGCCACCAGCAGGGGCCTGGGCTGGTTCAGGCCCCACCTGCACCATGAGCAGCCTGCAGTCTTGGTCTTGCCCAATCTCGCCCAGGCTGAGCCTTTGACTGGCGAGCACCAAGGCTCGGCTCGTTCGGTCATCGGGTGCAGTCCGAATACAGCTGGCTGGTTCGGCAGACACCGCTCTCTCCAACCTGGGGGTTAGATGGTTGTAGCCGCGGTTGATGTCCAGGGCCGGCATCCATAGCGTCATCATCAGAATCCAGGCCAGGATCAATCCGCCCGCACTTAAGACCACCGGTCGCCACAGGCGAGGGCGGCCACGCCGAATACGCCAGAGCACCAGAATAATCCAGGCGCCACTGATCGCCACACCAAAAAAGACCTCCAGCGGTCCAGGCATGGGATTCTCTAGACCAGGTGCAAACACCGCCAGACGTGAGGCCAGGTTCTGGGGGAAACCAAACGACATGGCAGACCAATAGAGCCAAATCAAAGTGCCCAGGCTGGTAAAGACCACCACGGCAAACCAGTCGAGCAGGCTGGTGAGGGACCGTGGCATGGACAGCAGGCCAAAGGCCGCCAGAATGGCCAGGGGTGCGACGGGCAGAAAGAGCCTGCTGTCGGCAAGGCCGGGTCCAAACAGGGCGATGAGACTGATGACCCCAACCAGCGCGGAGATCAGCTGAATATGGGGCAATTGCCACAGCCGGTGACGAGTCGCCTGTACCCACAGCACGGCGACGATCGGCCACATGGGCCACCAGGTCCAAGCCCAGGTCTTGAGAGCCTGTAGAGGCTCGGGGGTCTCCCAAGTCATCTGGGCCGACCACCAGTCGACCAACAGACCGGGCGCTCGCCATTGCGCGACAGCCAGAAAGAGGATCAGGACGAGCCCAAGGCTCGCCACAGCCTCCCGAGCGAGCCTCTTGGCAGCGAGCCGCCAAGGCTGTGCCAGTCTGGTGGCCAGGATCAGACCCAGAGACCAGGCGAGACCAGCCTCCAGGCCGTCGGTTAGGGTTACGGCGGCCAAGAGCAGGCCGATCAAGCGTCCTGATCGAATGGGGTGTTCCGGTGCCAGGGCCAGCGCCCAACAGAGCAGGGCGGTCACCATGAAGGACACGGCTGCTGGTCCGGCCTCGTGCCATTTGGTGATGCTGCCCAGGCAGGCCAAGGCAATGACCACACTGCAGTCACCCAGCGTGCGGCCCAGGTTTTGAGCAGATGGGCCTATGCCCAGCGGATCGGTCGGCTGCGCCTCTCGTCTGCGGGCCAGTCGATCGGTCGCCTTCCACAGGCTGATCAGACCCACCATCAGGCAGAGCCCCCCAGCCAGGCGGCAGAGGTCGTCAAACCAGCGGGCAGAGATGCCAGTTCCCCAGAGTCCCCGGCTAATCGCCTCGAACGGGGCGACTACCGCGGCCATGAGCCAGGCCGTGAGTGGGCCATCTCGACCGACCACACTGCCAGCGAGGTTTGGCAAGAGGCCGGTGCCCTGACCATCGAACCAGGCCATCAGCGTCTGGCGAGCCAATGCGACGCCGAGAAGGTCGTCGCCGCGCCATGGCCCATGACCAAACAGGCCAAAAGCCATGTAGACCAGGCAGAGGCCTAGAAGGAGGGTCCAGGGAATTGATTGGGCCGCGCTGGCTGCAAGTCCAGGCAGCGGGCGGGACTCACCCCAGGCAGAGAGCAATGGCCGAAGGGCTGACCTCATCGACGCTGCTCCCGGCTGGGGCGGCTATAAGACTTACTCGGCTTTACCAGCCTTGGCTGCAGCACCGCGCTTGGCGCCGAACTTCTGACGGAACTTCTCGACGCGACCAGCGGTGTCCATCATCTTCTGGGTGCCGGTGTAGAAGGGGTGTGACTCAGAGCTGGTATCGAGCTTGTAGAGCGGATACTCCTTGCCGTCTTTCCACTTGATGGTCTCTCTGGTGGAGACAGTGGAGCGGGTTACAAAGCTGAAGTCGTTGGACATGTCCTGGAACACGACTTCGCGGTAATTGGGGTGTATGCCTTCTTTCATGGTTCTGCTCTTTCCTTGTATCGCGCTCGCCAGCTGGTTGTCGACGGTGCTTAAGTCAGTGGTTTTTGCCACTGATGACCCGCCGGTCAGACCAGTACGTTGCGCCGGGTTTGCGTTAACCGGTAATTATAGCCTAGCTGCCGCGTTTCATCATGTCGAAGAATTCGGCGTTGTTTTTGGTCTGGCGCATCTTGTCGAGCATGAATTCCATGGCCTGGACCTCGTCCATGTCGTGCAGCAGTTTGCGCAGGATCCAGATCTTCTGAAGGATGTCGCCCTTGATGAGCAATTCTTCTTTACGGGTGCCGGACCGGTTGATGTTGATGGCCGGATAGACCCGCTTTTCGGCCAGGCGGCGTTCCAGGTGGACTTCCATGTTGCCGGTACCCTTGAACTCCTCGTAGATCACCTCGTCCATGCGGCTGCCGGTCTCGATCAGCGCGGTCGCAATGATGGTAAGAGAACCGCCCTCTTCGATATTCCGGGCGGCGCCGAAGAATCGTTTGGGACGGTGCAGGGCATTGGCATCCACACCACCGGTCAACACCTTGCCGGAGGTGGGCACCACGGTGTTGTAGGCGCGGGCCAGTCGGGTGATGGAGTCCAGCAGAATCACCACATCTTTTTTGTGTTCAACCAGGCGTTTGGCCTTCTCGATGACCATCTCGGCCACCTGCACGTGACGGGTGGCGGGTTCATCGAAGGTGGAAGCCACGACCTCGCCACGAACCGAACGCTGCATTTCGGTGACTTCCTCGGGGCGCTCATCGATCAGCAGCACGATCAGGGTGACCTCGGGGTGATTGGTCGTGATGGCATGGGCGATCGTCTGCATCATGACCGTCTTACCGCTCTTGGGTGGCGCGACCAGCAGTCCGCGCTGGCCTTTACCGATCGGCGAGATCATGTCGATGATTCGGCCGGTGATGTTCTCCTCGGCCTTCATGTCCCGCTCGAGGCGAATGGGCTCATTGGGGAAGAGTGGCGTCAGGTTTTCAAACAGGATCTTGTTCTTGGAGGCCTCGGGAGGCTGGCCGTTGATCCGGTCGACCTTGACCAGCGCAAAGTAGCGCTCGCCGTCTTTGGGGGTGCGGACCTCGCCCTCGATCGCGTCACCGGTGTGCAGGTTGAATCGACGAATCTGCGATGGGGACAGATAGATGTCGTCGGTGGCGGCCAGGTAGGAGGCCTCGGGGGACCGAAGGAAGCCAAAGCCGTCGGGCAAGACTTCTAGGACGCCATCACCAAAGATCTGTTCGCCAGTCTTGGCCTTCTTTTTGAGGATGGCAAACATCAGCTCCTGCTTGCGCAGGCGGCTGGCGTTTTCGATTTCGAGGGAGCCGGCTAGCTCAACAAGCTGAGTGACCGGAAGGGCTTTGAGTTCGGACAGATACATGGTTTGGTTGTGCCTCTTGTGGCGAGTGTCTCCGGGTTTGGGACACTGGAATCGACCTGGGGGGCCGAGGGTTGTTACGGGGTTGGTTGGGTGCTTGGTCTGGTTTGGATCGAGGCCTGATTAAACAGGCCTCGGTCAGGGTGAATGGAATGGTCTGGCTTAGATCTGGCTGTCGATCCAGGCGGTCAGTTGGGATTTGGCAGCAGCGCCTACCTTCTGGGCGACAACTGCACCGTTTTTGAACAGGATCATCGTGGGGATGCCACGGATGCCATGCTTGGCTGGAACGTTGGTGTTCTCGTCGACGTTGATCTTGGCCACCACCAATTTGCCAGCGTAGTCCTTGCCAATCTCTTCGAGAATGGGCGCGACCATTTTGCAAGGGCCACACCACTCGGCCCAGAAGTCGACCAGCACTGGGAGGTCTGATTTCAGGACGTCATTGTCGAAACTGCTATCGGTGACTGCTTTTACAAATTGGCTCATGTTGTCTGAGTAGGATTGTGGTCAGTGGATAAAGTTGGGTGTGGTGTTTGGCACAGATGGCCTGGGGCGCGCGCACCACTTTGGGCGCTGCGGGCCGAGATCACAAGGCGATCTCAACGACTACTGGCAGGCAGAATAGCATAGACCCATGGCTGCTGTGCACCCCCTCCCCAAACCAGAACTGCAGGAACTTGGCCTGGCCTTGACCTATTGGCAACACTGGGGGCAGGTCACGCTGACTCAAGTCCCCCACCAGGCCGACAGCCCCCAGACCTTGCTCAACGGGCATCAGGCCCATCCAGCGGGCGTCAGGCCACTGATGGTCTGTCAGTCAGCGCCGCTGGCTGGTGTCCTGCGCCGGCACCTGGCGGCCGCACGCCTGGTAGGCCCAGTGACCCCGGTGGTTGAACTGTCCGAACACACACAGGCCCAGGTGGCAAGCCGTGCCCGTCATCCCAATGATGTGCCTCGTTCGTCCTGGGTCCGGCAGGCGGAGTTGGCCTGGGCCATTGAGCGATCGCCGGCCCTTCGGCAGTTGGTAGCGCCGACCTCTGGCAGTGCCATGTCCCTGGCCGGAGACTGGTTGACACTCTTCGAGAGGTGGGACTGGCTGCTGATGGCCTGGCGCAGACTCGGCTCGCCGTCACCTGCGATGGACGCTGGCCAAGATGGCCCCGTCATGCAGGGGCTCCAGTCTGTCTCCGCAGTCTGGCTGCTCTATCAGGCGTTGTTTAGTGAGGAGGACCTGGTCTTTTGGCTGGCGGATCGAGCCGACCCCCATGGCCCAAGTGCGGCGGTTCATCAGGCCTCGCAGGTGCATCTGGTCTCGTTCGGCCCGCCCGATGCCTTGGCGTTTGCACAGTTGATTGTCCTCCATGGCTCTGAGCCCAGACTGGCACCGATGGCTTGGGAGCGGATGGTCCCCAACGGTGTTCGCCACTCAAAATCGAGCGACCTCCTCCAGATCTGGCCTGAGCTTCAGGATGTCGCAAACGGCTGCTGTCCGTCCCCATCGGCCTGGCATGGTCTGGCCGAGCGGCGCCAACGCTTTGGCCAGGCCATTGGCCAGCGGCTTTGCCAACAAGTCCGTTGGATCGAAACCAGCCAGCTTGAGCAGGCTGCTCAGTCAGCCTGCGAGGTTATTCAGGCGTTCCTGGCCGAGCACCCCCAACCGGCTCGCGTCGCGGTGGTCGCGGCAGACCGACTGGCGGCCCGGCGGCTCAGTGCCCTGCTGGTGGGTCGTCAGATCCCTCTGCACGATCCCTCGGGCTGGACCCTGGACACCACAGTGGCGGCCAGCGTGGTGCTGGGTCTGTTTGACCTGGTGTCGGGCCAGATCAACCGCGCTGGCCTGATGAATTGGCTGTCCATGCCCTTGGTTCACGCGGCCTTCTCGGCCAGGGGCTATTACCAAGAGGACAGCCGATCTGCCCTGTATCAGCGGCTCAAAAAATTAGTGGCCGATGATCAGTCGGGACTTTGGGATTGCCTGCCTCGCCCGGTGGTGCAAATCATTGACCAGTCCATGCCTCTGAGGGCTGGCGAGCGCAAGACCAGTATCCGTCGACTCAATCAGGTCTTACAGGATTTAGGGCTCTGGACCGTGTTGTCGAATGACTCGGCTGGTCTTGCCCTGCTGTCCACTCTACAGTCGGTCGCCATGGCCATGCCAAGCGATGACGCCATGAGTCAGGCCAGCACCCGCGCGAGCCTGCTTGCGGCGTTGGCGGATTCCAACATGCCACTGCCATCGGAAGAGGCCCGGGTGCAACTGGTGGGTCTCTTGGATGCGGCCTGCGGTGATTTTCAACAGACCATTGTCCTGGGGGCCGCCCAAGGGCAGTTCCCAGCCCAAGCCGCGAGCCGTCTCTTGGACCACGGCCAGATGCGGTTGCTCCGAGGCGAATGGCCCGACGCCATCGACCAGGCGCAGTTTGTCTCTGGGCTGGCGACACTCTTGCTGTCAGACCAGCGGCTGTGTTTCATCGCCCAGCGGGAGGAGCCCACGCAGCCCGTGAGGTGGGCCAGTGCCCTCAGCCGATTCATGGCCGTTGTTCAACCGACTGTGGAGCGTTGGTCCGATCACAGTCGGCCATCTGAGCGTCCCTCATTGGCATCGACTGCGCAGATGCCCAGCGTTGCGCTGAGGCACATGCCCCAGCAGATCAGTGTCTCGGCCCTGTCCTCCCTGCCCAAGTGCCCCTATCAGTTCTTTTGGCGAGTTGTATTGGGCCTGGATGCCTTGGAGGCCCTTGAGGGTCAGACCGATGCCCGCGACCTGGGCAGCCTGCTTCATCAGTTATTGGCCAGTGGCGCACAGGCCCCTCTTGATGTGCAGACCGATGCCCAGCGCCTGCTAACGTGGTTCCTGGATCAATGGTCCGGGCAGGCCCAGCGCTGGAAGCTGGCCCAGGCCATCGAGGCAGAGCTTTTGGCAAGGTTGGAGCAGGCCAGTCACTGGTGGGCCTCTCAGGCGCGCACCTTCGAGGTGATCGGTGTCGAGCAGTCTGGCGTGGTGGTTCTGCCCAGGTCGGGCCTTCGGCTCAAGGGGCGCTTGGATAGGATTGATCGACTCCGCATGACTGCCACCCAGTCCTCCGGGGGCCTGAGGATTTTGGATTACAAGACTGGCAGTCCCGACAGCCTGAAGGAGCGGCGCCGCAAGGATTACTCGGATCTGCAGCTGCTGGCCTATGCGCGGATGCAGCCCGAGGGTTCGGTGGTGGCACTGGGTTATCTGTCGATTGGCCCCTCCCAGGTCAGTCTGGTGGGCGTAGAGGCCGCAGACGAGTTACTGGATCAGGCTGATGAGACATTGGCGCGTTTAACCGCTGGCGAACCGATTTTGCCTCTCGCTGCCCTGGGCCGAGCCAAGGCCTGCTCGGACTGTCCCGCTCGGCACGGCTGTCGAGCTCGGGACTGGGCCTCCTCGGGGGGTGCTGCATGAACGTCGCCATGGCCTGCGATCCGAATCGATCCGTGGTTGTTGAAGCCTGTGCGGGTAGTGGCAAGACCTGGCTGTTGACCGCACGGATTCTGCGCTGCCTGCTACAGGGGACACCGCCGGGGGCCATTCTGGCGCTGACCTTTACCAACAAGGCGGCCGCTGAGATGCAGTCCCGGTTGTGGCAAGAGTTGGAGCGCCTGGCCTTGGCCAGTAGTGACGATCAGTTGGCGACGCTTCGGAGCTGGGGCTTGAGCGGGGAGACCCTGTCCCAGGCCCTGCACCAGGCGCCCCATGCCTATGAGCGACTCTTGGTGAGTGAACACCAGCCGACGATTGGAACCTTTCACAGCTGGTACGCCAGGCTCTTAACGTCAGCCCCGGTCGGGGTGGCGAGCCTGTCGAGCCTGAGCCTGACCAGCAGGCCCCACCAATACCAGCGTGCCATTTGGCAGCGCTTCAATCAGAAGACCGCCGACCATCCTTCGCTGGAGTTGCCGCTGTTGATCCGCCAACTGGGACGAAGTGGTTTTGTCTCGGCGCTGCAGGACCTGATGTCCATGCGGGGCATGCTGGCTGCCTGCCAGTTTGACTGGCCGGGCGCACTTGCTGCGGGAGAGCAAGTCTTGGGGCAGGCGCAACGGGCCAATGAGTCAGACATTCAGGCCTGGTTTGCTGGTCAGGCCCATGTGGCCGCCAGCCTGCTCGGCCCATTTGAAGACCTTCAGGACAAGGCCGATGCTGTGGCCATTTTCCAGCAGTGGGGTTCGGACCAGTTCCAAGCCTTTGGCGAGGTATTCATGACCGAGCCCCAACGGCAGAACCCGGACGAGCCCAGGCAGCAACTGCGTGGGCGCTGGATTACCAAGAAACAACAGCAGGCCGTCTGGGGCGACCAGGCATCGGTCTACATGGACTTGGTGGACCGTCTGGTGACTGGCTATGCTCACCTGGCCGAGCAGGTCCAGTCACGCTGGGCCCAGGCCATCGAAAAGAGCTTGCTGGCCTTTGGTGCTTTGTACAGTCAGGCCAGTCAGGAGGTCATGCGTGAGCGAGACGAGACGGACTTCGATGGCCTTGAACTGGCCGCACTCAGGCTGATCCAGTCCGAGGCGGGTCAGGTCTTGATGAGTCGACTGGACTGCCGGTATCGCCAGATTCTGGTCGACGAGTGTCAGGACACGAACGCTGTGCAATGGACGATTCTTCGCAGTTGGCTTGGGGCCCATGCGGCGGCCCATGGGGCGGATGCCCAGGCGCCATCGGTCTTCATGGTCGGAGACCCCAAGCAGTCCATCTATCGATTCCGCGGTGCTGATCCTCGAGTGTTTCAGGCGGCGACGCAGTGGCTGGTGGCGCACTATGAGGCGCAGGTGGAGACCACCGATGTCACGCGCCGTTGTGCGCCCAGCATCGTGGCCTTGATGAACCGCAGCCTTGGCCAGAGGGCTCCCGATCGATACCGACCCCATGTCGCTTTTCATGCGAAGCCTGTAGGGGCGGTCATGCGACTGCCGGCCATTCCCAAGAACCCGGTTAAGCGTCGGTCACCCCAGTCGTCGCCTGTTGAACGCGATTGGCTCACCGAGCCAGAGTCGGATGCGGCGGTCTCGGACTGGTTCACGGAAGGGCAGGCCATTGGTCAGGCCTTGCTCCAGGCTCGGCAGGCTAGTCCAGACCTCGACTGGCAGGACATTCGAGTGCTGCTCCGAGCCAGGACCCACATGGCGGATTACGAGAGGGCCTTCGCCCAACAGGGCATTCCGTTTGTGAGCGACCGAACCGATGGCCTTTTACAGACCCCCGAGGTGGAGGATCTCTTAAACCTCTGTCGCTGGCTGGCCTTCCCCTGGTCCAACGCAGACCTGGCCGCTGTGCTTCGCTCGCCATTCATGGGCCAGACGGATGAGCTCTTGATGGTCTTGGCAGAGCAGTCTCGGGCCAGCGCACAGAACTGGTGGGATGTGCTTCGGGCCATGCCAGATCAAGCTGAATTGGTCGAGACATTAAAACGGTGGCGTCGTTGGTCTGCCCACCTGCCAGTGCATGATTTGTTCGATCGCATTCTGTCCGAGGGCCCACTGATGTCCCTGTCCTGTGCGTATGGTCCAGGGGTTAAGGCCCGGCAGGTCAGGGCCAATTGGTACGCCTTTTTGGCCTGGTGCCTGCAGTGGGACGCTGGCCGGCAGCCCGGCGTGGCCCGGTTCATTCAGGACATGGATGAGTTGCTGGCCGCGGATCATGCCGATCTGCCCGCACCGGGCGTCGACCAGGCAGGGCTGTCGGCTGTGCGCCTTCAATCTCTGCACAGCGCTAAAGGCTTGGAATCTCGCCTGGTGGTGCTGGCGGGGCTGGCGGATCGGGATTCAGTGGATACGGGGGTGGTCTGGCTGGCCCAGACCTCTGCGGACCAGACCGAGCTTCAGGCGCTGCGGGCCTGCCGGCGCCTGGACCCTGTCGATGGTCAGTTGCGCGAGTTGTTGGCAGAGCGTGAACGCCTGTCGGACCAGGAGGATTTCAATTTGTTGTATGTCGGTATGACGCGGGCCCGGGAATACTTGATCATCAGCGCGGCCGGCGAAAAGAGCGGTAGTTGGTACGAACAGTTGGCAGGCCACAGTCCGGTCGTTGGTGAGTGGGTGAGCCATGGTTGAGACGCTGGAGATTCGACTGGGCAAGGCTTTTCACGCCTTGATGGAGCAGGTCGATCGTCCCGTTATGGCCGGTCACTGGGCAGACCTGGCCCCGGGGCAGGCCTGGGTTGATCGCCTGCTGGCTGTCTATGCGCTGATGCCTGCCGAGCAACTGATGGTCTGTCAGGCGGTTCAGGCTGTCATGTCGAACCCTCGGGCCCGAGAGGTCCTGCTGCCTGCCGATCGTCAAGATCAGCTGCTGATCGAGGTCGACTGTCTGGACGCTGAGGGTCGTTGGCTCAGGCCCGATCGCGTCTTGATCTCAAAGAAAGCCCAATCCCTGACCCTCATCGACTTCAAGTGGCGAGTGCTTCCCTCTGAGCACCAAGACTATGCGCAGCAGTTGCTGCGCTATGGCCAGGTCCTGTCGCAGGCCTACCCTGATTGCGAGTTGAAGATGATTCTGATCGACGCCCAGGCTGGGGTCTGGCTCTGTCAGGGTGGTGAGTTGGTACACTGCTAGTCGGCGGGCCGCCCCGCATTGTGAGCCTGTGAACCTGGTCAGGTCGGGAACGAAGCAGCCACAGCGGGTCCTTGCAAGTGCCGGGGGTCCGGCTCGCCCCCTTTTTTATTCAATCCATGGGTCGGTGAATCTGCGTTATGTCTGACAACTTGTTCGGTGATCTACCCAGCGCAGCCCAATCTGCCGGTGCCCAGGCCCCGGTGGTGCTCGCGCGCAAGTGGCGTCCCCGACAGTTCGCAGCCGTGGTGGGTCAGGACCATGTGGTCAAGGCCCTTCAGCATGCGCTGACCAGTAAACGACTGCACCATGCCTATTTGTTCACCGGCGCTCGGGGCGTGGGCAAGACCACCTTGGCCCGCATTTTCGCCAAGGCCCTCAACTGTGAGACCGGTGTGGTGGCGGAGCCCTGCGGTCATTGCAGCAGCTGCCAAGAGATCGATGCTGGACGCTTCGTGGATTACATCGAGATTGACGCGGCCTCGAATCGTGGCGTGGGCGAGATTCAGCAACTCCTGGAGCAGGCTCGATTCGCGCCGACCGGTGGTCGGTTCAAGGTCTATGTGATCGACGAGGTCCACATGCTGAGTGGCCATGCCTTCAATGCCATGCTCAAGACCCTGGAAGAGCCGCCTGCAGACGTCAAGTTTGTCTTGGCCACGACCGATCCCCAGAAGATCCCGGTCACGGTGCTGTCTCGTTGCCTTCAGTTCAACCTCAAGAACCTTCGCCGTGAGCCCTTGGTAGCCCACCTGGCCTATGTGCTCAATCAAGAGTCGGTGGCCTCTGAGCCCCAGGCCCTGGAGGCTTTGGCCCGAGCGGCGCAGGGCAGTGTTCGAGATGGCCTGTCCCTCACCGATCAGGCCATTGCCTATGGGGGAGGGTCGGTCAGCTTCGAGGCGGTCTCCTCCATGCTGGGTCTGGTGGGACGCGAGACCCTGGTCGAGTTGGCCGGCGCGATCGCGGCAGGTGATGCCCAGGCGGCGATGGCCTTGGGCGAGCAGTTGCTGGGTAACGGTGCGCTCGCCAGTGCGGTTTTGGACGACCTGGCTCGTCTCTACCACGAGATCATTGTTCAGTCGGTGATCGGTCGCCATCCCGAGGATGGTGCGGCCGATGAGGCCGTTAGACGACTGTCTGAGTTAATCAGCCCCGAGCAGGCCCAGCTGGCTTACCAAATCTGTACGCTGGGTCGGAGGGACCTGGGCCTGGCCCCGGATGAGTCCACCGGCTTTGAGATGGTGCTGCTGCGCCTGCTGGCCTTCAAGCCAGAGCTGGTCTGGTCCAAGGGACCTGCGAGGGCGGCGGCCTTGCGTGCGCCTTCGCCGCAACGCTCGCTGGCGGGCTTGACCAGTCCGGTCCCACCGAAGGCAACCCCCTCAGGTGTCGCTGCCACCGGTGTCACCCCGAGTGCTCGGCCCAACCATCCCGTTTCATCGTCTGGGTCGTCTGTCTCGGCCGTTCCGCTTTCCAGCCTGTCTGCTGACACCTGGCCGACGCTGATGAAAAAGCTGCCCCTGTCGGGCCTTTCTCGCCAGTTTGCCCAGCAGTCCAGCTTCGAAGGCCTGGATCCAGTCAAATCCAATTGCCTGCTGGTTCGTGTGCCGATCGAAGCCCTGAACGAACTCAGTCTGATTGCCCGTGTCAGCGATGCGCTGACCGCACAACTGGGACAGGCCGTCAGTCTCAGGGTGAGTGTTGGCCAGCCCGAGGGTCCGACAGCAGCAGCCAAGGACGCGGCCAAGGCCCAGGCCCTGCAAAAGCGGGCAGAGGAGTCGATCGTCAACTCACCGCTGGTGCAGGCGATTATTAAAGAATTTGATGCCACCATTGTTCCCGGATCCATCCGTTGGATTGGTCCGGAACCCGAAGACCTTGAGGAGCCCAAGACATGATGAAAGGACAGCTGGCTGGACTGATGCGTCAGGCCCAGCAGATGCAAGACAAACTCAAAAAGGCGCAGGATGCCCTCGCTGAGTTAACCGTGGAGGGACAGTCGGGCTCTGGCCTGGTCAAGGTCGTCATGACTGGCAAACATCAGCTGCGCTCGGTCACGATCGACCCCAGCCTGATGACCACCGATCCAGACGATCGCGAGACCCTGCAGGACCTGATCACCGCTGCGATCAACGAGGCGGTGAACAAGGTAGAGGCTGAGAGCAGCCAACGCATGTCTGCGGCCACCGCTGGCATGCCACTGCCACCCGGCTTCAAGCTCTAAGGCGGATTCATGCCCGGCCCAACCGGACCCGGGAGCCTGGGGGCAGCGGCCACCCCCGCCAGCCTGGCTGCGCTGACCGAGGCCTTTGCCAGGCTGCCTGGCATAGGCCCCAAGACAGCCCAGCGCATGGCGCTGCACCTGCTACAGCACGACCGGGCCGGCGCAGAGTTGTTGGGCCGAAGTCTGCTAGAGGCGGTGTCTCGCCTGGGGCACTGCCAGAGCTGCAACACCTTTTCTGAATCCGAGACTTGTGAACTTTGTCGTGACGATGGTCGCGACGCCAGCCTACTCTGCGTGGTCGAGACACCAGCAGACTTGATGGTGATGGAGCAGACTCAGAGCTTCAAAGGGCACTACTTTGTGCTCATGGGCCGTCTCTCGCCGCTCGATGGCATCGGCCCCAAGGATATTCATCTTGAACGATTGCTGAGTCGCGCGGCCGACCCCGCGGTTCAAGAGATCGTGGTGGCGACCAATTTCACCCCGGAAGGGGAGGCCACTGCCCATGCCATTGAGACGCTCCTCAAGAGTCACGGCCTGGTACCGCCCAGGCGGGTCACCCGGCTGGCCCGAGGTGTGCCGGTCGGTGGCGAGCTGGAATATGTCGATCTTGGCACGATTGCGCAGGCCATCCGAGACCGTCGACGCCTGGATTAGGCGTTGACCGTCGGCGTTGCGTATAATTGACAAAATTCCCAAGGAGTAAAGATTGCAGCTGCATCAGCTGCTGGCCGCGGCAGGGTCCGATTCGGCCGGCGTCACCATGTCTAGCCCGTCAGGGCTTCCCCCCGCTGTTCTGGTATTGGCCGATGGTTCCGTTTTTCATGGTGTCTCGATAGGCGCCAGTGGATCAACAGTTGGCGAAGTGGTCTTCAACACCGCCTTGACCGGCTACCAGGAAATTCTCACAGACCCCAGCTATTGCCGTCAGATCGTTACCCTGACCTACCCGCACATCGGGAACACGGGTTGGAATGGCGAGGACAACGAGGCGGCTGCGGGCATTCAGGCTGCTGGCTTGGTCATTCGGGACCTGCCAGCGGTGCTCTCCAACTTCCGATCTGAGCAGAGCCTGTCATCTGCACTGCGGTCTGCTGGGGTCGTGGCCATTGCCGGCATCGACACCCGCCGCCTGACCCGTCTGCTACGAGACAAAGGCGCCCAATCGGGCTGCATTCTGGCCGCCTCGCCGGGCGAGCAGGCTGACTCTGAGCAGGCTCTGGCCCAGGCCAAGGCCTTTGGTGGTCTGGTCGGCATGGACCTGGCCCAGGTGGTGACCACGCCCAAGACCTATACCTTTGAAGAAGGCTCCTGGCAGTTGGGTGAAGGCTTCTCCAAGCCCGACTCGGGCGACATGCATGTGGTCGCCTATGACTTTGGCGTCAAGCAGAACATTCTTCGTCTGCTCAAAGACCGAGGCTGCAAACTTACCGTTGTGCCAGCCAAGACCCCGGTTGCAGAGGTCTTGGCCATGAAGCCCAACGGCATTTTTCTGTCCAACGGCCCTGGCGATCCCGAGCCTTGTGATTACGCGATTGCCGCTGCCCGAACCGCGCTTGAGAAAAAGATTCCACTCTTTGGCATCTGCCTCGGCCACCAGATCATGGCCCTGGCCGCTGGCGCCAAGACCATGAAGATGAAGTTCGGCCACCACGGCGCCAACCATCCGGTTCAGTGCCTGACGACCAAGCGCGTCTTCATCACCTCGCAGAACCACGGGTTTGCCGTGGATGCCAACAGCCTGCCGGCCCATCTGCGGGTCACGCACGTCTCGCTGTTCGATGGCTCCATCCAGGGCCTGGCCCACACCGATGCCCCGGCCTTTTGTTTCCAGGGTCACCCCGAGGCCAGCCCGGGTCCTCACGACATCCTGCCTCTGTTTGATCAGTTTTTTGAATCCATGAGAGCCGCCCATGCCTAAGCGCACCGACATCAAAAGCATTCTGATCATCGGCGCGGGTCCCATCGTCATTGGACAGGCTTGTGAGTTCGATTACTCGGGTGCCCAGGCCTGTAAGGCCCTCAAGCAAGAGGGCTACCGCGTCATTCTGGTCAACAGCAACCCCGCCACGATCATGACCGACCCAGAGACGGCCGATGTCACCTACATCGAGCCCATCACCTGGCAGATGGTCGAGCGCATCATCGAAAAAGAGCGTCCCAATGCCCTGCTGCCCACCATGGGCGGTCAGACCGCACTGAACTGTGCCCTGGATCTGGCCCGTCACGGGGTCTTGGACAAGTACAAGGTTGAGTTGATTGGTGCCCGCGAGGAGGCCATTGAAAAAGCCGAAGACCGGCTCAAGTTCAAAGAGGCCATGACCAAGATTGGTCTGGACTCCGCCCAGTCGGGAATTGCCCACAGCATGGAGGAGGCCTGGGCCGTGCAGAAGCGCATCGCCGAGATCACCGGTGGCGTAGGCTTTCCCATGGTCATCCGTCCCAGCTTTACCCTGGGTGGTACGGGCGGCGGCATTGCCTACAACGCCGAAGAATTCGAGACCATCTGCAAGCGCGGCATCGAGGCCTCGCCGACCAACGAGCTGCTCATTGAAGAGTCTCTGATTGGCTGGAAAGAATTCGAGATGGAGGTCGTTCGCGACCGCGCCGACAACTGCATCATCGTCTGCTCCATCGAGAACCTAGACCCCATGGGCATTCACACCGGTGACTCCATCACCGTGGCCCCGGCCCAGACCCTGACGGACAAGGAATACCAGTTGCTGCGCAACGCCTCGATCGCGATTCTGCGTGAGATCGGTGTGGACACTGGCGGCTCCAACGTTCAGTTCTCGATTAACCCAGCCAACGGCCGCATGATCGTCATCGAGATGAATCCACGCGTCTCCCGGTCTTCGGCACTGGCCTCCAAGGCCACCGGCTTTCCGATCGCCAAGGTGGCGGCGAAACTGGCCGTGGGCTACACCCTGGATGAACTCCAAAACGAGATCACCGGCGGTGCAACGCCTGCCTCGTTCGAGCCCTCGATCGACTACGTCGTGACCAAGGTGCCCCGCTTTGCCTTTGAGAAATTCCCCCTGGCTGACAGCCACCTGACCACCCAGATGAAGTCGGTGGGCGAGGTCATGGCCATGGGCCGTACCTTCCAAGAGTCCTTCCAGAAGGCCTTGCGTGGCCTGGAGGTGGGCGTGGATGGGATGAACCAGAAGACCATCGACCGCGAGGTCATCGAGGAAGAACTCGGTGAACCGGGCCCCGAGCGCATTTGGTACGTGGGCGACGCCTTCGCCCAGGGCTTCTCGGTTGACGAGGTTCACAGCCTGACCAAGATTGACCCCTGGTTCCTGGTTCAGATCAAAGAGATCATCGACATTGAGCTGGCCCTTGAGAAGAAAACCCTGGCGGATCTGGATGCGGAGTTGCTGTTCGAGCTCAAGCGCAAGGGTTTTTCGGATCGACGTCTGGCTTACCTGTTAGACACCACCGAGGGTGAGGTCCGCAAGCTGCGTCACAGCCTGAACGTTCGTCCGGTCTACAAGCGCGTGGACACCTGCGCGGCTGAGTTCGACACCAGCACGTCTTACTTCTACTCCACCTACGAAAAGGATTGCGAGGCTCGTCCGACCAATCGCAAGAAGGTGATTGTGCTGGGTGGTGGCCCCAACCGAATCGGCCAGGGCATTGAGTTTGACTACTGCTGTGTGCATGCCGCCATGGCCCTGCGCGACGATGGCTTTGAGACCATCATGGTCAACTGCAATCCAGAGACGGTCTCCACCGACTACGACACTTCCGATCGCCTGTACTTCGAGCCACTGACCCTGGAGGATGTGCTCGAGATTGTCGATCTAGAAAAACCAGTGGGCGTGATCGTGCAGTACGGTGGGCAGACGCCACTCAAGCTGGCCAAGACCTTGGAGGCTGCTGGCGTGCCCATTGTTGGTACCTCACCTGAGTCGATTGACATTGCCGAGGACCGCGAGCGTTTTCAGAAACTGCTTCACAAGCTCGAACTGCGTCAGCCGCCCAACCGGACGGCCCGCACCGAGGAAGAGGCCATTCGTTTGGCCCAAGAAATTGGTTACCCCTTGGTGGTTCGCCCCAGCTATGTGCTGGGTGGTCGCGCCATGGAGATCGTCCATGAGCAGAAGGACCTGGAGCGCTACATGCGCGAAGCCGTCAAGGTCTCCAACGACTCTCCCGTTCTGCTGGATCGCTTCCTGAACGATGCCATCGAGGTCGACGTTGACAGCCTGTCCGATGGCAAACAGGTCATCATCGGCGGTGTCATGGAGCACATTGAACAGGCTGGTGTTCACTCCGGTGACTCGGCCTGCTCATTGCCGCCGCACTCGCTGTCGCCCGCACTCATCGAGGAACTCAAGCGTCAGACCGTTCTCATGTCCCGCGCCCTGAACGTGGTGGGCCTGATGAACGTCCAGTTTGCGATTCAGGGCGAAACCGTCTTTGTCTTGGAAGTGAACCCACGTGCCTCGCGCACGGTGCCGTTTGTCTCCAAGGCCACTGGCCGCCCCCTGGCCAAGATCGCTGCCCGCGCCATGCTGGGCAAGACCTTTGATGAGCAGGGTGTGGCCGGCGAGGTGGTACCGCCTTACTACTCTGTGAAAGAGGCCGTCTTCCCCTTCGTGAAGTTCCCTGGTGTTGACACGGTGCTGGGCCCCGAGATGAAGTCCACCGGTGAGGTGATGGGTGTGGCGCCCACCTTTGTCGAGGCCTTTGTGAAGTCGCAGATTGCAGCTGGCACTTCATTGCCCGATCCGGCCAAGGGCGGTCTTGCCTTCATCAGCGTCAAAAACGGCGACAAGCCTGCAGCCATTGCAGTGGCTCGTGTCTTGCAGGCCATGGGTTACAAGCTCATCGCCACCCGCGGCACGGCGGCTGCGATCGCTGCGCAGGGGATTGCGGTCACGGTGGTGAACAAGGTGACCGAGGGCCGCCCCCATGTGGTCGACATGATCAAAAACGGCGAGGTCAGTTTTATCGTCAACACGGTTGAGGAAAAGCGCACCGCCATGGCCGATTCACGTTCCATTCGCACCACAGCCCTGGCCCAGCGTGTCACCACCTACACCACCGTGGCGGGTGCCCTGGCCGCTGTTCAGGGCATGCAGAGCATGGCAGAGTCCCGTCTAGAGGTGTATGACCTGCAGAGCCTGCACAAGAAACTCAAAGGAACCGTATGAGCTCGACCCCATTGACCATCGAAGGTGCGGAAGCCCTTCGCAGCGAATTGCACCACCTCAAGCATGTCGAGCGTCCCAACGTGGTCAACGCTATCGCCGAGGCACGGGCTCAGGGTGACCTGTCTGAGAACGCCGAATACGACGCGGCCAAGGAGCGTCAGGGCTTTATCGAGGGCCGCATTGCCGAGCTCGAGGCCAAGCTCTCCACAGCCCAGATCATCGATCCCACCACCCTGGAGCAGGATGGTCGAGTGGTCTTCGGTGTGACGGTGACCATGGAAGACCTGGATTCTGGTGAGAAAATGACCTACAAGATCGTTGGCGATGATGAGGCCGATGTGAAACTCCACAAGATTTCGATTTCCAGCCCCATCGCCCGCGCTCTGATTGGGAAATCCGTGGGGGATGTGGTGGTGGTGACGGCTCCCAGTGGTCAGCGCGAGGTCGAAATCCTCGAGGTGGAGTACCGATAGCCGTCTGTCGGCGGGCCCATGGCGAAGAACAAGTTCAATGCGGCCTGGGTGCACCGACATGTCACCGACCCCTATGTCCGGCAGGCTCAGCAGAGGGGCTACCGGTCTCGGGCTGCCTTCAAGCTTCTAGAGATCGACGAAAAAGACCGTCTCATTCGTCCTGGTATGGCGGTGGTCGACCTGGGGGCCGCGCCGGGCAGCTGGTCTCAGGTGGTTCGCGAGCGTCTGGCCAAAAAAGGGTCTCAGGGCATACACGGCAAGATCGTGGCCCTGGATTTGCTGCCCATGGATCCCATTGCGGATGTCAGTTTTATCGAGGGCGACTTTCGGGAGGCCGAGGTTGAAAAGCAACTCTCGGACTTGCTGGAGGGGCAGAAGCTAGACCTTGTTTTGTCGGACATGGCCCCCAATATGTCGGGAGTGGCCTCGGCGGATACTGCCCGCGTCATGCATGTCTGTGAGTTGGCCCTTGATTTTGCACAGCAACATTTAAAGCCCCACGGGGCGTTGTTGGTCAAAACATTCCAGGGCAGCGGCTACAGCCAGCTCGTGGAGTCGTTTAAAAAGGTGTTCGAAACGGTCTCTCCCCGCAAACCAGCGGCCTCCAGGGCCGAATCGTCGGAGCTGTTTCTGTTGGGGCGTGATTTAAAACATCAATCGCCGAAATAGGGATTAATGACTGGGAACCAAAGGGATCCGGGGGTATCCTAGTGATTCGGTTGGTTTTTTCTTATAAGGAGTGGGTCTTTGAACAACGTGTTCTCCAAGGTTGCCATCTGGATGGTGATCGGCCTGGTGCTGTTTTCGGTGTTTCGCCAGTTCGAGGGCGGGGCATCCCGCGGCCAAGAGGTCTCCTACACCCAGTTTATGGAAGAAGCCAAGCAGGGCCGTATTCGCTCTGCCATCGTTGATGGTCGTACCGTTCGTGCGGTCACTACCGATGAGCGCCCCATCGTCGTCAATGCGCCGCAAGACCTTTGGATGGTCTCTGACCTCATGAAGTACGGCGTGACGGTCTCGGCCAAGGCCGAAGAGCAGCCCTCGCTGCTCATGAGCATCTTCGTCTCCTGGTTCCCCATGCTGCTGCTCATTGGCGTCTGGATTTTCTTCATGCGCCAGATGCAGGGCGGTGGCCGTGGCGGCGCCTTCTCGTTCGGCAAGAGCAAGGCTCGCATGCTGGACGAGAACACCAACCAAGTCACCTTTGCCGACGTCGCTGGCTGCGACGAGGCCAAGGAAGACGTCACCGAACTCGTTGAATTCCTGCGCGACCCCTCCAAGTTCCAAAAGCTCGGCGGACGCATTCCCCGTGGCGTGCTCATGGTGGGTTCGCCTGGTACCGGTAAGACCTTGCTCGCCAAGGCCATTGCGGGCGAGGCCAAGGTGCCCTTCTTCTCGATCTCCGGCTCTGACTTTGTCGAGATGTTTGTCGGCGTGGGGGCTGCCCGTGTCCGAGACATGTTCGAGAACGCCAAGAAGCAGGCGCCTTGCATCATCTTTATTGACGAGATCGACGCCGTCGGTCGCCAGCGTGGCGCTGGACTGGGTGGTGGCAACGACGAGCGCGAGCAGACCCTCAACCAGATGCTGGTCGAGATGGACGGCTTTGAGACCAACCAGGGCATCATCGTGATTGCTGCGACCAACCGTCCTGACGTGTTGGACCCAGCCCTGCTGCGTCCTGGCCGTTTTGACCGCCAGGTGGTGGTTCCCCTGCCTGACGTGCGTGGGCGTGAGCAGATCCTCAACGTGCACATGCGCAAGGTGCCCATTGGTCCGGACGTCAAGGCTGACATCCTGGCCCGCGGCACACCTGGCATGTCGGGTGCCGACCTGGCCAATCTTGTCAACGAGGCAGCCCTGTTTGCCGCCCGTCGCAATGGCCGTCTGGTCGAGATGGACGACTTCGAGCGCGCCAAAGACAAGATCCTGATGGGTGCTGAGCGCAAGTCGGTGGTCATGCCCGAAGAAGAGCGCCGTAATACCGCCTATCACGAGTCTGGCCATGCCCTGGTCGCTCGCCTGCTGCCCAAGACCGATCCAGTCCACAAGGTCACCATCATTCCCCGCGGCCGTGCGCTGGGGGTCACCATGCAGCTGCCCGAGGGCGACCGCTACAGCATGGACAAAGACCGCATGCTCAACATGATCTCGGTGCTCTTCGGTGGCCGTATCGCTGAAGAAGTCTTTATGGATCAGATGACCACCGGTGCCTCCAATGACTTCGAGCGGGCGACCGCCTTGGCTCGTGACATGGTGACCCGCTACGGCATGACCGACAGCCTGGGGCCCATGGTCTATGCCGAGAACGAGGGTGAGGTCTTCTTGGGTCGCTCCATCACCAAGACCACCAACCTCTCTGAGGCGACCATGCAGAAGGTCGACGCCGAGATCCGCAAGATCATCGACAACCAATATTCGGTGGCTCGCAAGCTGATCGAGGACAACAAGGACAAGATGCATGCCATGGCCAAGGCCTTGCTCGAGTGGGAGACCATCGATGCGGACCAGATCAATGACATCATCGAAGGCCGGGATCCCCGTCCACCCAAGCAGACTGGCTCAGGTGGCGGCAGTACGCCATCGGCCGGCAAGGGTGTGGCTGGTCCAGCGCCCGATCCTGCCGCGGCACCGGCCTAACCAAGGCCAGGCTGTCCAAGCTCAAACGGCTCGCCTCCAAGCGGGCCGTTTTCATTTTCAGGCTAGCATTTCAGGGCCATGCTCACCATTCCATCCAATTCCACCGATAGCACTCCTGTGTTTCAGATCGGCCGACACCAGTGCCCAGCTGACCGTTGCCTGGTCATGGGCATTCTCAACATCACACCAGATTCCTTCTCCGATGGCGGGCAGCACTTTGACCGGGACCGGGCGATTGCCGCGGCCCACCAGATGGTCGACGATGGTGCCGACCTGATTGACATTGGCGGCGAGAGCACGCGGCCAGGTGCACAACTGGTCAGTGTTCAAGAGGAATGTGATCGAGTCCTACCGGTGATCGAGGCCCTGCAGGGTTCTGGCGTTCCGCTCTCGCTCGACAGCCGTCGCGCGGTGGTGGTTCAGCAGGCCATGGCTGTGGGGATTGATTTGATCAACGATGTCGATGGCTTTCGTTCAGCCGAGATGCAGGCCTTGGTGCCCCAGATCCTCGCGCAGCGCCTGATGGTCTGCGTCATGCACATGCAGGGCCAGCCCCAGACCATGCAGGTCGACCCCCACTACGACGATGTGGTCTCCGAGGTCTACGGGTTTTTGACGACTCAGCGTGACCGGCTGATGGCCTTGGGGCTTGAGCAGTCCCAGATTCTGTTGGATCCCGGCTTTGGCTTTGGCAAAAACTTGATGCACAACCAGGCTCTGTTCACCGCCATCTCTGACTACGCTGGGCACCTGCCTTTGCTCATTGGTGTGTCCCGCAAGCGCATGATTGGCCAGTTGTCGGGACGTGGAGAGGATCGAGCAGCCGACCGACTAGGCGGCAGTATTGCCGCAGCCGTCTTGGCCGCCCAGGCCGGTGCCCGTGTGGTGAGAGTCCACGATGTGCGCCAGACGGTGGACGCTTTACGGGTACTGAAGGGCTTGTCTTAAAGGGGTGGTCAGGCCTGATCGGCTGGTCGCCAACGATTGACCAGGGCCACCAGGGTTAGCATGACCGGTACCTCTACCAGGACACCGACGACCGTTGCCAGTGCGGCAGCCGACTGCAGTCCAAACAGTGAGATGGCAACTGCAACAGCCAATTCAAAAAAGTTCGAGGTGCCAATGAGGCAGGCCGGACCAGCAATCGGGTGGGCCAATTGCAGTCGCTTGGCCATGAACCACGATAGAAAAAAGATTCCGTAGGTCTGCAGAATCAGGGGCAGGGCAATGAGGGCCATTAGCAGGGGCTGGGCCAGAATGGTCTCGGCCTGCAGCCCAAACAGAATGAGGACCGTCAGGATGAGCCCGAGCATCGAAAACGGTTTGATGACTTGCAGGAAGCGCCCCAATTTTGAATCTGCGCTTGAACCTGAGCTTTGCTCTGCGCCGGACCCCGAGTCGCCCCCGGCCTTGAGCAGCCACAGGCGCGTCAGGACGCCGGCCACCAATGGCAGGGCCACGAAGAGCAGGGTCGAGAGCAACAGGGTCTGCCAGGGAACGGTGACGTCGGTTACGCCCAAGAGCAACCCTGCAATGGGTGCGAAGGCCAGGATCAAGACCAGGTCGTTGACCGAGACCTGAACGACCGTATAGGCGGCATGCCCTCGAACCAGTTGACTCCAGACGAAGACCATGGCGGTGCAGGGTGCGACACCCAGCAGGATCATGCCGGCGATCACTTCCTGTGCAGTCTTGGCATCCACCCAGTCGGCATACATTAGGTCAAAGAACAGCACGCCCATGCCGGCCATGGTCAGCGGTTTGATGAGCCAGTTCACCACCAGGGTCAGCCCAAGGCCCTTTGGCTCACGACTGGCCTGCCGAACAGAGGCCCAGTCCACCTGAACCATCATGGGGTAGATCATGGCCCAGATCAGACTCGCGATCACCAGATTGACTTCTGCGATGGACTGTTGGGCAATCCAGACAAATGGCTCCGGGAACAGCAGCCC
>Ga0208009_1000062_pt1 | contig 28688 bp, 24 predicted proteins | sample Wag4_2014_7_16_FD_187364 | JGI IMG/M metagenome (GOLD analysis project Ga0208009, IMG submission 187364) | Fresh water mixed with fracking chemicals microbial communities from Ohio, USA - Utica-2 Time Series FC 2014_7_16 (SPAdes) (version 2) ...
ACTCCTCGCTGCAGAGACGGCGATCGATGAGATTCGTTACTCGCCCGCGCGCCGATGTGTTGAGACAGCCACCGTGCTCTCAGCTGTCCTCGAGGTCGAGGCCGTCGCTGATGAACGCCTCCTTGGCGGTCCACCGATCGCACAGCTCGCCCGATTGTTTGACCAGAAGGGGGTTGCCCGACTCGCCCTCGTTGGACATGAACCGAATCTGAGTCGGCTACTAAGCGAACTCACAGGGATTTCAAGTCTCTCCATTGAGAAGGGCGCACTGATTCGCATTGACCTGCCGAACGGCGTCAGCGCGGGGAGCGGTCGCCTTGTGACGATCGCACCGCCATCACTACTCCGCGCCCCGAAAGAAGAACGCTAACGCGCCTCCCCTTCAACGCAGGCGGCGACCAGCCCCGGATGGGAGAGGTAAGCGAGATCCTCGCGCGTACGGAGCGTCCACGCCGCAAGCTCAAGACCCGCGGCCTGTAGATCTGCCACCCATTCGCTGCCAAGGAGCGACTTCTCGACGGAGACACCGTCGACTCCCAACGCGAGGGCTCGTCCACGAGTCTCAGCAGGTGGAGATTCAACGTTGAGCCAGCGTGACCACTGAGGGGCGCGCAAACTAACCTCTCGCAGCGCGTCGTCATCAAAACTTGAAATCACCAAACGCGCACCCGCGTTCATGGACCGCTCACGAAGTGCAGCGAAGAAGCTGGGCAGGGGTGGCACCTTCAGCTCAAGGTCAAGGAAGAGCGAGTCTGGGAGCGCGGCGAGTGCGTCAGTGAGCGTTGCCACGCCGAGGCGCTGGAGCTCGCTCGCATCAAGGTCCCTCACCGCTCGTTCATCCCCATGTGTGCGCGCGAGGGTTTCGTCATGAATGATCACAGGCACTTCATCACGGGAGAAGCGCAGATCAAACTCCACGCCATCACAACCAGTTGACGCGGCAGCGAGTAGTGCGAGGAGCGAGTTCTCCGCGTGCCCTAGTGCGCCGCCATGTACGCCACGGTGCGCGAGTCGAAGTGGACGACCTGCCGCCTGTGCGGCCACCGTTGCGGGTGGCGCTCCAGCCCTATCCACCAGCTCAGATGCGCTCAGCGCAGAGGGAGGCGAATGGTGAACGTCGTGCCGACCCCAACGGTGGAGTCGGCCTCAATGCTCCCGCCGTGGCGGAGGATTGCGTGACGTGCGATCGCAAGCCCGAGCCCAGTTCCTGCACCGCCCACTGATGGAGTCTCGTTCGGAATGCGCTCCACCGTATAGAACCGCTCAAAGATGCGCGAGAGGTGCCGACGCTCGATGCCGATCCCCTCATCTGCAATCTGGATCTCTACGTACGGGTTCGCTTCAGTGGCTGAAGAACTGGAGAGGCGAATGGTGACCTTCCCCTCCGGTCGGCTGTACTTCACGCCGTTATGCACAAGGTTTGCGAACACCTGCCGCAGTCGATCACGATCCCCTGGCACCATCCACGGGCCGGGGCCAACCTCTTCTACCAGGATCTTCCCACCGTGCCGCGTGGCGACAGGGGTGAAGCGCGTGGCAACCTCTTGAGCGAGGTCTCGTAGATCGACTGGAGCCGTGCGGAGTGCCACCTCCCCCGACTCAAGTGTGGCTAGATCAAGCATTTCGTCCGCCATCTGCACAAGATGCAGCACTTCAACCTCAATCTGCGAGGCGCGCTCCTTTGCGCCGCTGGCGTCGCCACGATCTCCTGCGGTGGCAATCGATTCGGCGAGCAGTCGAATGGTGCTGAGTGGCGTCCGAAGTTCATGCGAAAGGTTGTCAACGAATTCGGTGCGGATCTGTCGCAGGCGCACCACCTCCGTCAGGTCGCGCAGGAGAATCCACGCGCCGTCATCCCCATCAGGTGCCGCGGTAACCTGGACGTGCCGCATCTCGTCAGAGTGACCTGGGCGAAGATCGCGCAGGGAGATTTCTCCCCGTGAGATCGTTCCGCTCAGCGCCTCTCGGGCAAGCTCTTCAAGACGATGGTCAACAGTCGCCTCAATCAGTGGGCGACCGCGGAGATCGTCAACCTCGCGCGCCAAGATCTCTCTGCAGGCGGGGCTGGCGGCTCGAATCGTGAGATCAGGAAGGACGCGCAGCACGGCATCATCCGTGGCATCAAGCAGTGCATCAAGTCGCTGCGCACGGCGCTCCGCTCGGGCCGACTCACGATCCGCCCGCTCCCCTTCCCGGGCGGCACGCGACGTGCTGTCATCCACCTGGTTACGCCGGCGGCGCAGTCTCCCCGCAAGAATCAGAGCAGCGAGCGCAAAGAGTGCCGCGAAGAGAAGCGTTGGGCTGACAGTCTCGATCATCTGCCCGAAGTCGCGCCGGCGTATGTTGGCGGAAATCCTCGAGCGGCGAGGTCCTTCTCAATGGCCTCGCGTTCAAGACGCTTCTGCGCGGCGATCCGCTCCACAACTTCCGCCAGCGGCACCACGCTCCGTTCACCACTGGCGCGCAGCGTCATCTCTGCGCCGCCCGCATCAAGCGATCGCGGCGAGATCGTCACAGTCCACGGGGATCCAAGCAGCTCTGCGTCGGCGAACTTCACGCCGGGCGACTCTTCTCGGTCGTCAACCAACAGCTCGAGTCCAGCGCTCGCGGCCGCAGCCTCCAGCGTGGCGGCTGACGCCTCTACGCGAGGGTCCTTGTTGGCGCCGAGGAGCGCCACTTGGGCGTCAAACGGTGCCACGGCGGTCGGCCAGGCGAGCCCCTTCTCATCGTGATGCGCCTCAGCAACGCAGGCGGCTGCGCGCCCAACGCCAATCCCGTAAGAGCCCATGATGATCGGTCGCTTCACCCCCGCCTCATCGAGATATTCAGCGCCGAGTGCCGCCGTGTAACGCGTGCCAAGCTTGAAGATATTCCCAACCTCGATCCCCTTCTCGAGTCGAACAGGCGCACCGCAGGAGGCACAACCGTCACCCGTCTTCGCTGATGCGAGATCCACCACGTGGTCTGGGGTGAAGTCACGGGGAATGTTGACGTTCTTGAAGTGGTACCCCTCCTTGTTTGCGCCAGCAACAAGATTTGCGGAGGAGGCCACGAGTTCGTCAACCACCACGAGTGCACCCTTCGCGCCAATCGGCGAGGCGTAGCCCGGCACCATGTTTGCGGCCACGATCTCCTCTTCGCGTGCTGGACGAAGATCGCGCGCGCCAATCGCGTTCGTCAGTTTCGTCTCCTCCACATCATCATCGCCCCGCACAATGGCAACGATCAGCCGATCGTCGCGATCTGCAAAGAAGACTGCCTTCGCGGTCTGCTCGTGTGGGACGCCGAGCAGTTCGGCGAGTGCTTGAATCGTTGGCGCGTTTGGGGTCTTCACCACTTCGCGCGGGAGTGGTTCCGCTGCAACAGGAGTAGCTCTGCGCACACGCGCGACCTGCCGATTTGAGGCGCTGGAGCATGCGTCACAGATCACCAGCGTGTCTTCGCCGTACTCGCTCGGTGCCATAAACTCATGTGCCTGTGAGCCACCCATCATCCCTACGTCGCTCGCGACGGCAATCGTCTTCAAGCCGAGTCGGGCGAAGATTCGTGTGTATGCGTGGTAGTAGAGCGCGTACGAGTGATCAAGCCCTGCTTCATCACGATCCGCTGAATAGGCGTCCTTCATCGTGAACTCGCGCACGCGAATCAGGCCACCGCGCGAGCGGGGTTCATCGCGCCACTTCGTTTGGAAGTGATAGACCTGCTGCGGAAGTTGTCGCCAGGAGCTCACCAGCTTGCGAAGGAGGTCGGCCACCACCTCTTCGTGCGTCATTGCGAGAACCATGTCGCGCCCGCCACGATCTTTGAAGCGACCCATCTCGGGGCCAATCTGGTCGTATCGTCCCGTCTCCCTCCAGAGATCGGCGGGGTGAACGACCGGCATCAACATCTCTTGCCCACCGATCGCGTTGATCTCTTCTCGGATCACCTGGGTCACGTGCATATTGACGCGCATGCCGAGCGGAAGGAGCGAGTAGATCCCAGCACCTAGCGGGCGGATGTATCCGGCGCGGAGCAGGAGCCGATGAGAGGGCATCTCCGCGTCGGCGGGGTCCTCGCGCAGCGTGCTGAAGAAGAGGTTTCCTATTCGCATCTGGACATCCTACCCGCGCCGCCCGCCTCGCGGCGAAATAAGGAAGCTCAGGTGGTACGTCGGAGCACGTAGCCGATGTTGCGGACCGTCTGCAGGGCCACAGGGCTGGCCGGTGTCGCTTCGATCGCGCGGCGGAGGGCGTGCATATGGACATCCACCGTTCGCGTCTCCCCCGCGTAGTCGTACCCCCAGACCCGATCCAGCAACTGCTCGCGGCTATAGACACGGCCAGCGTTGGCGATCAGGAAGGCAAGGAGCTGGAAGGCCTTCGGCTTCACGTGCACGACGGCGCCGTTACGAAGAATGCGCTGTCCCTCAAGGTCGATCTCTGCCTCTCCGATCCGCACCAGTCGCTCAGCGCTCGGTGCTGGCGTTGCACCGCTGCGACGCAGCACGGCGCGGATTCGCGCAGAGAGCTCGCGCGAAGAGAACGGCTTCGTCACGTAATCATCGGCGCCCAGGTTGAGTCCAGCAACGCGATCTGTTTCCGACGCTTTCGCCGTCACCATGATCACTGGGACGCTGGAGTTCGTACGAATGGCACGACACACCTCAATGCCACTCATCTCAGGGAGCATGAGGTCAAGGAGCACAAGGTCTGGTGTATGCGCGCGAAAGGCAGCGAGACCAGCGGCGCCTGTAGCGGCTTGCTCCACGGAGAAGCCTTCAGCGCTCAGCGCATCCGCGAGTGCCTCGCGTAGCGGCCGCTCATCTTCAACAAGAAGGATGCGCGCCGTCTCACTCTTCACCATGCAACCCTCCCGCCTTTACGTTAACGACGTGTGAACAGCGCCTCAGGCGGCGCGCAGGACGGCGATCGCCTGATCGATGCGCGTAAGGACCGCCGCGCGGCCGAGGAGCCGCATGCTGTCAAAGAGTGGTGGCGTCGCGGTACGACCCGTAGCCGCTGCGCGGAGGGCCATAAAGAGGTCGCCCGCCTTCCAGCCTTGCTCCTCAGCAAGCGTGCGCAGCTTCGCCTCAAGTGCATCCGGCGCATCAAGGAGTGGCGCGTCGCCTTCACCAATCCCATCCGCAATCAGTGGACGTGCCGCTTCGAGCGCGGCGCACGCTGTAGCCGCCTCCCAACGCTTCGGCACCAGGAGTGCGGGGTCATGCTGCATTGCATCCAAGAAGAGGAAGTCGGTGAGTTCAATCGCAGATGAGAGGAGCGGAATCCGCTCGCGAATCAGCGGGAGGAGCGCGGCGATCTCGTCATCCGTTGCGGGGCGTCCAATGCGACCATCAGCGGCGGCCCGATCATAGAAGGGGCGCAGGCGTGCCAAGAGATCGTCGTGCGTCAACTTGCGAATCCACTGGCCGTTGATCCATTCGAGTCGCGTGCGATCGAAGACGGCCCCCGCCTTCTGCACATGATCCAGAGAGAATCGCCCCTGAATCTCTTCCACGCTGAGGACCTCGTCCTCACTCCCCGTTGACCAGCCGAGGAGCGCGAGGAAGTTGATGATCGCCTCCTTGAGGAAACCCTCCGCACGATAATCAGAGATTGCCGTCTGGCTCTTCCGCTTGCTCATCTTGGTTCGATCCGGATTCAAGATCAACGGGAGGTGTGCAAACTTTGGCAGCGTAACTCCGAGCGCCTCGAAGAGGAGGATGTGCTTCGGCGTGTTGGAGAGGTGATCCTCGCCGCGGATCACGTGGGTGATCCCCATATCCGCATCGTCCACGACCACGGTGAAGTGGTAGAGCGGCGAACCGTCCGCGCGAAGGATCACGAGATCGCCGCCGAGTGCCTCCGCATCGATCTCTACCCGACCGCGGACAAGGTCATCAATGACCACAACGCCCGGCTTGATGCGGAACCTCAAGGCGGCCGACTCCCCCGCTGCAACGCGACGCGCCGCTTCGTCTGCCGCGATCCCCGCGCATCGGCCAGAGTATCGGGGCGGAAGCTTCGCCTTCTCGCGTGCACTCCGCTCCGCGTCTAGTTCCGCGCTTGTACAAAAGCAGTAGTACGCAACGCCCGCTGTGTAGAGTTGCGCCGCAACTTCGGCGTAGCGCGCGCTTCGTGCTGACTGTCGGTATGGACCGCGCCCTCCACGCTCTTCGTTCGCGCTGACAACGCCCTCATCCGCCTCAAGCCCGAGCCAGCGCAGCCCCTCAAGGATGTCCGCCTCGTGTTCTGCAGTTGAGCGCGCAGTGTCGGTGTCTTCGACTCGCACGATGTAGGTGCCACCGTTTGCGCGGGCATAAAGAAGATTGAAGAGTGCGGTTCGTGCAGTCCCAATGTGGAACGGCCCAGTGGGGCTCGGTGCAATCCGTACGCGCATCTCGCCGCTCATGTCGCCACGCCAGCGACCCGGTGGAAGAGCTTCTGGTCAATCTTCCCCTGCAACACATGGATGAGCGTCGCAGGGCGAAGGCCGAGTGTGGCGCGGCCGATCGGTCCATCCAGGGTGAGTGAATCAAGCGAACTGCTTCGGGAGAGGACCGAAACTGGTGCTCCTGGCACGAGTCCACGAGCCTCGAGATAGCTGAGTAGCGCGCCATCCGCTTCGGCCGCCTCTGTCACTCGATAGATTGTTGCCACCTCACCCGCCTCCAACTCCGCGAGTGGCCTCCCCTTCGGTCGACGCGCCTCTGCTGCGCGATCAATCGGGTTCCCGTGTGGGCAGGTCTGAGGGTGTCCGAGCATCTCATCGAGACGCTCTTCAAGTGCTGGCGAGATCACCGCGTGCAGGCGGCGTGCCTCTGCGTCCGCAGCCGCCCACGAGAGTCCAACAACACCGGTGAGAAGCCACTCAAGGAGTGCGTGCCGCTTAAAGATTGCATCGGCCGCAGCCTCGCCAGCTGCGGTGAGCTTCCAGAGTCGTGCATGTCCGGCGCATCCTGCAATCAACTTGTCATCGGCGAGGCGCTTGAACATTTCCGCCGCCGCCTGCTTACTCACTTCTAGATCTTTTGCCACCAGTGAAGGGGTGACGCCTTCTGCATCGGGGTGCGAGCGGAAGGTGAGGATGTACTCCTGCGCGGCAGCCGAGAGAGCCGCACGAGTGGAACCTGCGCGCGTTGTGGAGACCATAGGTGAATCCTACCCCGCGTCCTGCATAAACCCTGCGTCACGCGCCACCCACGGTCGCGGCGAGAGTCGCCCACTCCAGGAGAGGAGCGCGGCGCAAACATAAGCGGAGACCCATATCAGCGCCACAGCGAGCCCTACCCCTTCTGATGACGGGAGTGGGAGCCCAAACGTGGCGGCGAGAGACCAAGGGAGGGCGATCACCAGCAGGGCGATGCTGCCGCGGGTACCCGACCAGGCGACACGCGGCGCGAGCATCAAAAGGCCGAAGAGAAGCAACTCGACTGCAACTCCGGGGAGGAGCGGCTCGGCGGCGAGGAGCGGAGCCCATGCAACAAGTGCATTGAAGAGTCGCCACTCCACTCGCGGCCACTCCGCAACCGTGCCGCCCTCCGCACTTCCAGTTGCTGCCGCATACGACTGACGTGACGGTCGTGCATCCCGACGAATCGGTCGTTTCCCACGCGCCCGGTACTCCGCACCGTGCTTTCGCGGATCTGCATACTCTTTTGGATTAACGCGCCAGTACGTTCCAGAGTCGGCTCCAACCCACTGCGCACCGTCCCACACCTGATCTCCATCACTCGCGCTGGTCCCGTCATATGTGGTGGAGCCGGGCCGCGCACGTGGCCGCTCCGCATCGCTATCTCGCACTGTCTCTTGAGCCACCGTGGCGCGACGTGGGTGTGGTCGCGGCGGCGACGCAGGGCGTGCCGTCGCTGGACCGTGTCGATTCGCCGCGAGCGCTTCGGCGAGCGCCACTTCATAGGCTTCCGTCAATCGGGCGAACGCCGCAGGCTTTGACTTCCCACCAACCGCGTCAGGGTGCAGCGACTTTGCAAGGTTTCTATAGGCGCGCTTCACACTCTCCACGGTTGGCGCGGGTGTGAGGCCGAGCACCTGCCATGCGTCGCCCGCTCGCATCCGCGCCGGCGACACCGTTAGCTCAAACGAAGCGCGTCAAAGGCGCTCGTCGCCTCTGCACGAGCGAGTGCCGAACCGCCGCGCGGATCTGGGAGCTGCACCGTTCGATGAAGGTCGAGTGTTGTGGAACTCGCAACCGCGGCACCGGCGGCGCGTAGCGCTGCAACGGTGGCAACGCGACCAGCACGCGCGGCGGCATCACCATCGTCGGTGTGCAGTGCAATCCCAATCCCTGGCGCGCCAACGAGGCAGAGGCCTTCGGCCCCCTGTTTTGCCACCACGACTCCGTCTCCGCCACGGATCAGGTCGGTGTCAAGGAATCCTCCGCCTGCAATCAGGCGCGGGTGCGCGATGGCCGCGGCGCGCACGCGCTGCAACGCCGCGGTGAGATCAGCGGAGAGTCCAGCCGCTTCTGGGTTTGCCCAGCGGCGTGCCCCTTCGGCCGCAACGTGCAGCGGTACGGCGTACGTTGGAATCGCGCAGCCATCCATCCCCCACGGCGCGGCGTTCAAATCTGTGCCGAGTAGCTCCCCTACCACCGCGCGGAGGCGCTGCTGAACTGGATGCTGATAGTCGTCATAGCCACGTCCATCAACACCGAGCGCCTTCGCGAGCATGAGCAGAGAGAGGTGCTGGCCAGAGCACATGTGCTGCAGCAGGGTGCCACTTGAGCCGCTGCGAATGGGTGAGGGGCGGCCGTGCACGAGGAGCTCAACATCAAGTTCATAGCGTCGGACCATCTCTTCAGCGACCGCGACATGCTCCTCAGAGCCAGAGTGACTTGCTGAAGAGAGCGCAACCGCTTCGCTGCTCACTTCGCCACCAGATGACTCCACCGCCATGAGCACCGCAACCGCCGTGAAGGGCTTGATTGCGGAGCGAAGAGAGATCAGTCGATCCGACGCACCGAGTGAGGCGCGCACTACTCCCCCGTCTCCAACAGCGACCACGTCCCCGCGGTGCTGCGCCTCAACGATCTCACCCCGAACCACCTGGACGAGCACGGGGGCGACAGGGTCAACACCGATCGGCGTGCCACCCGCTGCAGCGGCAGACATTAGGCGAGTCCGAGCGCGGCGTCGACCTCCGAGAGTCCGCGATCGATCACGTCAAAGGCGAAGTCCAACTCTTCGTCGCTGATGTTGAGCGGAGGATTCGTGAAGAAACCGTTCCAGCGGACGATTGTGTACAGCCCGTTGGCGCGGAAGAACTTCCCGAGTGCCGCCATCTCTGGCACCGTCTCGTTAAACCCCGCGATCGGCGTTCCGCTCTTCGGATCTCGCACGAGCTCCATGATCCCGAAGAGCCCGATGTTTCGGATCGGTCCGACGCACGGGTGCTTCGCCTTCATTCGCTCATGGTGCGCGCGCAGCTTCTTGCCGCTCTCCGCTGCACGTTCAATCAAACCATCCTCTTCGTACACGTCAATTGTCGCGAGCGCCGTGGCGCAGGCGAGCGGATGGCTGTTGTACGTGAGCCCTGCGCCGAAGACCTTTTCGGCGAAGTGATCCGCAATGTGGCGGCGCATCCCGAGCGCACCAAGCTGGACGTAGGCGCTCGTGAGCCCCTTCGCCATGGTGATCATGTCTGGGACCACGCCCCAGTGATCAATGGCGAACCACTTCCCCGTGCGACCGAATCCACCCATCACCTCGTCGGCGATGAGGAGGATGCCGTAGCGGTCGCAGAGCTCTCGCATCCCCTGCATGTAGCCGTCTGGCGGGATGAGGATGCCATTCGTGCCAACCACACTCTCGATGATGATCGCAGCAACGGTGTGTGGGCCTTCAAACTTGAGGATCTTCTCTGTCTCTGCGAGCACTTCTGCGGCTGGACGCGGCGCATTTGCGCCGAACTCGTGGAAGTCTGGAATGCGGAAGACGCCGGGCATGCCTGGCTCCGTGAACCAGCGGCGCGGATCCCCCGTCGCCGTAAGCGCCCCTGAAGTGCCACCGTGATACGAGCGGTATCGCGCGGCAATCTTGTGTCGTCCAGTGAAGAGTCGCGCAATTCGGAAGGCGTTCTCTACCGCCTCCGCGCCACCATTTGTGAAGAAGAAGGCGTCGATGTCGCCTGGGCAGATCTCGGCGAGCTTTTGGCCGAGTCGCGCGCGCGGTTCGGTTGCCATAAAGGGATTCGCATAGGCGAGCTTCGCCGCCTGATCGGTGATCGCCTTCAGCACGCGCTCATCGCCGTGACCAATGTTGGTGCACATCAGCTGGCTGTTGAAGTCGAGGAACCTATCGCCCTCGGGTGTCCAGAACCACGAGCCCTTGGCGTGTTCGATTGGAATAGGGTTCGCCGCGGCCTGTGGTGACCACTCGGTCATGGTGTGGCGCTTCGAGAGAGCGACGATCTCGGCTCCGCTCATCCCGGTGCGAACGTTCACTGCCGCCATGGGACCCCCTTCGCTGCCTCGGTCAAGCGACCGCGTACGCAGAGAATACCCGCCGTTGTCGCACAGCGTGCGACACTTCCGCGCCCTGCGGCACAACTGCCACCCCTGCGGCAGAATGCCGTCATGCCAATGAACATCGAGCACCTGGCCGCGCAGAAGGCGCCCGAAACCCTGAAGAACTTCATCGCTGGCCGCTGGGTCGCGTCATCCTCAAGCGAGACGCTCGTCGTCCCAAACCCGGCTACTGAGCAGATCCTGGCGCACGTCCCCCTCTCCAACACCGCCGATGTTGCTGCCGCCGTCGCAGGCGCCCGCGCCGCCGCCTTCGAGTGGGGCGAGATGCCACCACCAGAGCGCGCCACCTACCTCTTCAAACTACGTGAGGCGCTCTTGGACAACCGTGAGGCACTGACCAAGCTGGTCACCACCGAGAACGGGAAGGTCTTCTCCGACGCGGCTGGTGAGGTTCGCCGTGGCATCGAGGTGGTCGACTTCGCCTGCGGCGCGCCAACGCTGCTGATGGGCCAGAACCTCGACCAGGTATCGCGCGGCATTGACTCGGAGATGGTGCGCTTCCCCGTAGGGGTCGTCGCTGGCATCACCCCGTTCAACTTCCCCTTCATGGTGCCGATGTGGATGCTCCCACTCGCGATCGCCTGTGGGAACAGCTTCATCCTGAAGCCATCAGAGCGCACGCCGCTCTCGTCGCAACGCATCGTAGAGATCTGCGAAGAGGCGGGGATCCCAACGGGTGTTGTCAGCCTGGTGCACGGCGCCGTAGAGACGGTCACCGGTCTGATCAGCCACCCGGGTGTGGACGCGGTGAGCTTCGTCGGCTCCGAGCGCGTCGCGCGAATCGTCTACGAGACCGCTTCAAAGAACGGGAAGCGCGTCCAGGCACTCGGCGGCGCTAAGAACCACATCATCGCCATGCCAGATGCAGTGCTGGACCAGAGCGTGCCGAACATTGCCGAATCAGCGTTTGGCAACGCGGGACAGCGCTGCCTTGCAGGATCTGTTCTCACCGTAGTAGGTGAGGCGCGCGAGCGACTCCTCCCAAAACTCGTGGAACATGCGGAGACGATCAAGATGGGCTTCGGCCTTGACGAAGGTGTCTCACTCGGCCCAGTGATTCGAGGCGACGCGCGCGAGCGCATCCATCGCCTCGTAGATGAAGGGGTCGCCGCTGGCGCCAAAATGATTCGCGACGGCCGCGGCACTGGTCCCGCAAAAGGATTCTTCGTCGGTCCAACGATGCTCAGCATTGAAGAGAACTCGCCGCTCGCGCGCGAGGAGGTCTTCGGGCCGGTCCTCTCGATCCTCTACGCGAAGGATCTGGACGAAGCGCTTCGCCTGATGGCGGAGACCAACGAGTACGGCAACGCTGGCTCCATCTACACCGCCTCAGGGAAGGCGGCGCGTGAGTTCAAGCGTCGCGCTACCTCAGGGATGCTCGGCGTCAACGTGGGAGTTGCGGCACCGATGGCCTTCTTCCCCTTCAGCGGCCGCAGGAAGAGCTTCTTCGGCGACCTACACGCCACGGGACGCGACGGGGTGGAGTTCTACACCACAAAGAAAGTGATCACCACCCGCTGGTTCTAGCGTTCGTCAGCAACTAGAGAAGCGCGACGAGCTCCTGTACCGCATCGGCCGACTTCTTGAATGCGGCGCTCTCCTCAGGGGTCAGCGTGATCTCAATGATCTTCTCAATGCCGCTCGCACCGATCACCACTGGCACACCAACGTAGAGCCCCTGCACACCGTATTCGCCCTCAAGGTAGGCAGCGCACGGGATCAGGCGGCGACGATCGAGCAGGATGCTCTCCACCACCTCAAAGGTTGCTGCCGCAGGTGCGTAGAAGGCACTCCCAGTCTTGAGGAGCTCCACAATCTCTGCCCCACCACTTCGCGTGCGCTTCACGATCGCCTCAATGCGTTCGGCGCTTAGCATCTCTGGGAGCGGAATGCCGCCAACGGCTGAATAGCGCGGGAGCGGCACCATCGTGTCGCCGTGACCACCAAGGACGAAGGCGCGAACGTCTTCCACGCTGACCCCCGTCTCCGTTGCAATGAAGTGACGGAAGCGCGCCGAGTCGAGCGTGCCGGCCATGCCGATGACACGCTTCTTCGGGAAGCCCGAAGCCTTCAGCGCAACGTGGCACATTGCATCAAGAGGGTTCGTCACGATCACGAGGATCGCGTCTGGTGAGCGCTTCGTTGCCTCGGTGACAACGCTGCGGACGATCCCTGCGTTCGTGTTGATCAGATCATCACGGCTCATCCCAGGCTTGCGGGCGATGCCGCTCGTGACCACGATGATGTCCGAGCCCTTCGTGTCGTCGTAGTTGTTTGTGCCGATGATGCGGGCGTCGTGCCCCATCACTGGCGCCGCTTCGGCGAGGTCGAGACCCTTCCCCTGTGGAAGCCCCTCAACGATGTCAACGAGGATCACATCGGCGAGGCCGGACTCGGCGATGCGCTGTGCGGTGGTGGCGCCAACATTCCCTGCGCCGATGACGGTGACCTTACGTCGCTGAATCCCTGCCATATCCCCTCCGCTCCTCCTGCTCTCCCGAATCCTAGCGCCGCGCCCGCCGCTTCGTCTGCGGACGCCTTCCCCGTCCCTTTGCGGTGCCCCTGGTAGGGATCGCAGAACGCACGCGGAGCACTGCAATCAGAAGCGTGACGAGGAAGATGCCGCCCATCGCGAAGTACGCCGTAGGGATGTCACCCACGCGCCAGTTCTCCAAACGGAACCCTTCGAGAAGAAGTCGGGTGACGGAGTACCAGGCAAGCGCGGAGAGTCCAATGAGGCCGGGTACGATCCGGCCCTTCAGCCGCTCCCCGAGCGCAGGCAAGATCAGTGCACCAGCAAGGCCAGAGAGCGACTCATAGAGGAAGAGCGGATGGAATCGAGCAGTCTCGCCGATCGCGCTGCAGCTGGTCTCCGCCGTTCGGTAGGCGCACTCAATGGCGAGTCCCCATGGGAGATCGGTTGGCAGTCCGTAGAGCTCCTGGTTGAACCAGTTCCCCCACCGGGCAATCGCCTGCATCACCAAGATGGCAGGTCCTGCAACGTCGACCCAACCCCACGGCGACTGCTTCCAGCGGCGCAGCAAGATCGCGAGCGCGATCGCGCCCGTGATGATTCCGCCGGGAGCACCGAGTCCCTCATAGGGTGGAACGAGTGCACCGATCGGATTCGCCGAGTAGCGATCCCAGGCATCGATCACGTGATACAGGCGACCACCAACGAGTGCCGCAATAGAGATGATGATCAGACCGTTGGCGATCAGTTCCGCATCTAACTTCCGTCGTTTCGCTTCGCGCATCATGAACTGGTAGACGATGAAGAGTCCGACCGCGTAGAGGAGTCCATACCAGCGGACCTCAAGCGGCCCAACAGAGAAGAGCACCGGATCTGGTGGGAGCGGCAGCATCTAGACGTTCACACCGATCAGGCTGCCGATCAGATACGTGATCCCAGCGGCCGCGATCCCAATCAGAAGTTGACGCGCACCCGAGTAGAGTGCCGAACGGCCAGTCAGCAGGCTCACGGAAGCCCCCACCGCAAACAGGGAGAGGCTGGTGAGTCCGATGCTGACTGCGAGTGCTGTCCCGCCCGTCAGCAGGATGAACGGCAGCAACGGCACGAATGCGCCAATAGCGAATGCGAGGAAAGAACCAATTGAGGCGCCCCAAGGGGAGCCAAGCTCCTCTGGGTCAAGCCCGAGCTCTTCGCGCACCAGTGTCTCCAGTGCAATCTTCGGATCAGCCATCAGCTGCTTAGCGATCGCTGCTGCCTCTGCCTCAGCGAAGCCGCGACCACGATAGATTGCGGCGATCTCCTTCTCTTCCTCTTCAGGCATCGCCTCAAGTTCGGCGCGCTCCAGTTCAATCTGTCGCTCCAGAACTTCGGTCTGACTGCGCATGGAAACATACTCCCCCGCCGCCATACTGAACGCACCTGCGAGTAGGCCCGCTACACCTGCGAGCACGACGAATGAACCATCGCCACCGCTTGTTGCGCCTGCAATGCCAAGCACCAGCGCTGCATTGCTGACGAGGCCGTCGGAGACGCCGAAGATTGCTGCACGCAGCGTGCCTCCGCCGCCAGAGCGGTGCCACGGCTCGCGCGCCTGCGTCTCTACGACCGCCGCACGGTGTGCGCTTGCCCCCTTGCCGCGTGCGGTCTGATCGAGTCCCTTCCAGATTTCAGCGTGCTTCGCCTCATCGCTAGCGATCTCGTGTACTTCTGGCACGTCACTGTGCGCCCCATAGACGCTCTCTTCATACCCTTCGAGCGCCTTCACGGCGTCGCTCACCGCGCGCGTGCCAAAGAGTCGCGCAAGGAGCGCGATCTGGCGGACGCGCCAACTCGGTCGCGCCGATGGTGGCACCTGCTCACCGAGCGAGGTGAGCTTCGCCTCCCAGATCGCGGCGTGGCGGCGCTCGCTTGCAGCAATGGACTCAAATGCGGCGCGTCGCTGTGGATCCTTCTCGATCGCTGCGAGTCGGTCATACAGATAGATCGCATCGCGCTCAAGGGCGAGCCCGGCAAGGCTTGCGGCGCGGTCTTTGATCTCTTGCATGGCCCCTCCCTCTCGCCACATCAAGTGCAGCGCGTCGAGGCAATCCTAGCCTGTCAGGCTAGGCGAGCTCGAGAAGTACCCACCCCTCTGCATCAACGCTCACCGTGTGCACGGTGAGCGGTTCCTCTGCTGGCGGATCCAACGGCGCGCCAGTCAGCAGGTCAAATCGCGAAAGGTGAAGCGGGCAGGTGATCGTTGGGGTGACGGCGCCAGCGGGGGCAACGAAGCCGCGATCAAGCTCGCAGTACTCATGCGTGCAGACGCCATCAACGGCGTAGAGGGTGCCGCCGCGGTTGACCACAAGGATCGCCTTGCCGTTCGGCCAGGCGAGGCGCGCGGTGCCGTCGGGGAGTTCGGATGCGGGGAAGAGTCGTTCGCTCGGCACGTGAGAGAGGTTATGCCGCGGAGGCGGCGGCCGCTGACTGCGCGGCGAAGGCGGAGTCAAGCTTTGTGGCGAGCACCTCGCGAAGTCGGTCGGCCTCCTCTTCGAGCGGGAGGGCGGCGACGACCGGTTCGAGGTAGCCCATGACAATGGTGCGCCGCGCCTCGGCTTCAGTGAGCCCGCGGGTGCGCAGGTAGAAGATCTGGTTCTGATCAATTGGGCCCACGGAGCTGCCGTGCGCCGCGCGCTCGCAGTCTGGCTGGTCAATCCAGAGTGATGGGATGGCCACGCTGCGTGCAGTCTTCGAGAGGAGCATGCCGAATTCGCCAAGATAGGAGTTGGTTCCTCGTCCAGATCGCGGGATGGTGGTGACGCCTTTCACAAATCCGCGCGCTTTCCCCGCAAAGATCCCTTTGGCGAGCAGATCCCCCACCGTCTTCTCGCCAGCGTGCAGGCTGTACGTGGTCAGATCATGCAACTGCTCGCCGCCAGCGAAGAGGACTTCCACTTGGCGAACCTTCGATCCGTTCCCTGTGAGCTGATGGTCAATGCGACCGCGCACAAGTCGCGCGCCGATCTGTGCCGCCGCGATCTGCAGCTCAGCGTTCGCGCCGAAGTCATGGCGGCGCACTGGGAGGTAGACAACATCTTCAGGGAGTTCCTGGATGGAGGCGAGGCGGAGTTTCGCACCCTTACCGAGCGTCACCTCACTTGTAGTCGCGAGGAGTGCGCCGGCTGTGGTGCCGGTGTGCGTATTGCTTGCAGCGCTGGTACCGATCACCTCTTCGCTGATCGTTGCACTCGTGTTCTCGCCGAGCGTTACGGCGATCCGTGTCACGAGCGCCTCACCCTGTGCGGGTGACTCGACTTTGATCACGATTGGGGCTGCGATTGCACCGCGCGCCAACGTGATCTGAATGCCACTCCCCCAGTAAGCACCGATCAGAGCGGTCATGCGGTCGCCCTCGGCACCGGCGAGTGGCGTCTCCCCCGCGAGCGGCTCAACGGTGAGGCCTGCGGCGCGTGCCTCTGCGCCGAGATGTGTGGCGACGCCGCGCGCCGAGATGTGGATCAGTGCCGCCGCTCCATCTGGGAGATCGCTTGCTGGCAGCTCGCCGATCGTTGCAGGCGGGGTGAGCAGCGTGGACTCCTGAAGCTCCGCGCTCCGAAGGTCAACGTAGCCGGTGAAGAGGAGGTTGGACTCAGTTGGGAGCGCGTGAAACGCCGCGTGAGCCGCTGCACGAGCGTCGCCGCCTCCAAGGATCCCTGCGAGTCGTGCAACCTCTCCCTCTGTCGCCCAGCCGAGCGGAAGATCGGCAAGCCCACGCCGGGCGGGCGTGGCGGCACTCACCCGAGCGCCCCCTCCATCTCCAAGCGGATCAGGCGATTGAACTCAAGGGCGTACTCCATCGGGAGCTCCTTGGTGAAGACCTCAAGGAAGCCCTGGACGATGAGGTTCGTTGCCTCGTTCTCGGTCATGCCGCGGCTCATCAGATAGAAGATCTGATCGTCGGAGACGCGACCAACGGTGGCCTCGTGACTCATCGAGGTGTCGTCCTCTTGAATGTCGATGTATGGATACGTCTCGGAGCGACTCCCCTCGTCAAGGATGAGCGCGTCGCAACGGACGCTGGTCGTGACGCCGGTTGCGCCTGGGGCCACCTTCACGGTGCCACGGTACGTAGCAACGCCGCCATCCTTACAGACGGACTTCCCGACGATGCGACTCGTGGTGTTCGGCGCAAGGTGCACCGCCTTCGCCCCCGTGTCTTGGTGCTGCCCCTTTGAGGCAACGGCAACGGAGACGATCTCTGCATGCGCCTTCTCGCCGAGAAGGTAGATCCCTGGGTACTTCATGGTGAGCTGCGCACCCGTGTTCGCATCAATCCACTCGACCGTTGCACCCGCGTGCGCGTGCGCGCGCTTGGTGACTAGGTTGTAGACATCGTTCGACCAGTTCTGAATGGTGGTGTAGCGCACCTTTGCACCTGGTAGCGCGATCACTTCTACGACCGCAACGTGAAGCGAGTCGGTCGCCCAGTTCGGAGCGGTGCAGCCCTCAATGTAGTGAAGGCTCGCACCCTCATCCACAACAATGAGCGTGCGCTCAAACTGTCCGGTGTTCTGACCGTTGATGCGGAAGTAGGCCTGGAGTGGGAGTGGAACCTCGACGCCCTTCGGGACGTAGACAAATGATCCACCCGACCAGACTGCGGAGTTGAGCGCCGCAAACTTGTTGTCTTCCGCTGGGACCACGGTGCCGAAGTACTTCTTGAAGATCTCTGGGTACTCCTTCATCCCCTGGTCGGTACCCATGAAGACCACGCCGAGCTTCTGTAGGTCCTCGCGGACGGAGTGATAGACCACTTCAGAGTCGTACTGCGCGCCAACGCCGGAGAGGAACTTTCGCTCCGCCTCTGGAATGCCGAGTCGCTCGAATGTCTTCTTGATCTGATCAGGCACGTCATCCCACGATTTCTCTTCTCGCTCGGATGGCTTTCGGTAGTAGACGATCTTAGAAAAATCGAGCTTGGTGAGGTCGCCACCCCAGTGCGGCATGGCGCGGGCCTCGAAGTGCTTGTAGGCGCGGAGGCGGTACTCCAGCATCCAAGCGGGCTCGTCCTTGGTCTCTGAGATCTCGCGGACGGTCGCCTCGGTCAGGCCCGCCTTCGTCTCACGCAGGTAGGTGATGTCATCGTGGAAGGCGTACTGCTCCCGCTCGTCTTGGACGTTCGGCTTGACGACTGTCATGACGCCTCCTTCGGACTCACCGCGGACCCGTGCCCAGGACTAGCCTGCGCGCTGGAATCCTGATCAATCCTATCAGGATTGAACTGCGACCGAACCCTTTCGTGAGAGCGCCGACTTCAACCCGTCCACCAGGCTGTAGACCACTGGGACGACGAGCAGTGTCAGCAGCGTCGAGGAGAGGAGGCCGCCGATGACGACGGTTCCGAGCTCAGCGGCGATGATCGAACCCTCGCTCGGCCCCGCTGCAAGCGGGGTGAGGGCGAGGATCGTTGCAACCGCCGTCATGAGGATCGGGCGAACGCGCGTCGCGCCAGCACGGAGGAGCGCCTCCTTAGTGGGCACCCCTTCATGTCGCAGTTGCTCCACACGATCAAGCAACACAATGGCATTAGTGACCACGATGCCGATCAGCATCAGGAATCCGATCAGCGCGGAGATGCCGATCGGTCGATTGGTGATCAGGAGCGCTGGGAAGGCGCCGATCACCGCGAGCGGCAGGCTGAACATGATCACCAGTGGATCAACGAGTGAGTTGAAGACGAGCACCATCGTCAAATAGACGAGCAGGATCGCCACCGCCATGGCGGTGAAGAGGCCGCTGAAGGACTCGTTCTGCTGTTCGGTGACGCCGGCGAGCCGCACGCTGACGCGATCAAGCGATCCGTCGGCCTGGAGCTCCTCTACGGCACTCTTCACTTCGCTGTTCACCGCACCCGTATCCGCAACGGCGATCTCACCCGAGACGTTCGCCGCGAGCGACTGGTCGATGCGCGTGATGCTTGATGTCACGGAGATCTCTTCCACCGTGGCGATTGCGGCGAGCGGCACCTTCGTGACGCTCCCTACCTGGTACGCGCGTAGCGCATCAAGGTTCGTCATCAGCGAACTGTCGATCTTCATGGAGAGACTGACCTTTTCGCCGTCTACTGAGATCTGGCCGAGTGGTGCGCCTACTAGGAGGTTGCGCAGCTCCCCCGCCACTTGCGCAGCAGAGAGTCCCGCGCCAGCGGCGCGCGATGGATCAACGGTGATCTCAACCTGGCGGCCCGCCTTGACGAGGTCACTCTTTACGTTTGCAAGGTTGCTGTTCTCAGCAAGCGTGTCCACGAGGAGATCAGATGCGGCTTCAACGTCCGCAGCACGCTCGCCCGTGATGATGATGGAGATCGCGTTCGATCCCGCCGCAAACCCGACCTCTTCCACGGTGACGGTCCAGCCGTCCGTGCCGACAGGTGCCAGGGTGTCATTGAGTCGATCCTTCGCAACCGCAAGATCCGTTGACGACTCAAGGATCACGGTCATGCGCGCCGCATTCGGCGCACGGCCGGTGATGGCGGCGGTGAGCGTCTGGCTCCCCGTTGCGCTTTCACCTGGAATAGATGTGGTCACAAGCTCAACCTCGGCATCACGATTAAGGAGCGTGTACGCCTGGCGGCTCCGATCGAGGACGCGCTCTGTAGAGGTGCCGAGCGGTGGATTCACCGTGATGGTGAGAACCTTCTCGCTCCCGCTGTTCAAGAACTGAGTTGGAATCTGTGACACGAGTGAGAACGCCCCAACAAAGAGCGCAGCCGAAATGAACAGTGTGGCGAACTTTGTAATACGGCCGCGCAGCGCGAGGCTCAGGATTGGCAGATAGATTCGACCCCAGATCGAGATCTCTTCGCGCTCCCCCTTCACTTCGTAAGGGATCTTCGCCGTGTCGCCCTTCACCTTCACAAGGAAGTACGCGAGCACTGGGATCACGGTGAGCGCAACAATGAGCGACGCGAGGAGCGCGTAGGTCACCGTCAACGCGAACGGAAGGAAGAATTGACTGATCAGTCCACCAACCACGCCGAGTGGGAGGAAGACGGCGATCGTGGTGATCGTGGAGCTCGTGATCGCAGAGGCCACCTCACGCGTGCCGTTGAGCACCGCTTCACCGATCGGTTCACCTTGGCTGCGGTGTCGGTAGATGTTTTCAAGCACCACAATTGAGTCGTCGACCACGCGGCCAACAGCAACGGCGAGGCCGCCGAGGGTCATGATGTTGATCGTGATCCCCGTGGTTGCCATCAGGATGATGGCGGCGAGCACGCTGAGCGGAATGCTCACGGCGGCAACCACCGTGGAGCGGAGGTTGAGGAGGAAGACGAAGATCACCACAACGGCGAAGAAGGCACCGAGGCCGCCCTCTTTCAAGAGTGCATCAATGGACTCCAAAATGAAGATCGACGAGTCGGTGACGATGGAGCGCTCGACCATTTGCGAATGGTTAGCGACAAACTCGTCGATCGTGGCGATTGACTCTTCTGCCGTGGTTACCGTGTTCGCCTCGGCAGACTTGCTGACACTGAGTGCAAGGCCAGGCTCACCATTTGTCTCAGACCAGCCGGTGGTTCGCACTTCAGCGAGCGAGACGGTGGCGACCTGTCCGAGGAAGACGGGGACGGGCTGCCCCGTGGCGTCAACCGAACCGCCGACAACGAGCTGTTGAAGCTGTTCAATAGAGGTGAATCGACCGGTCGCCGAGACTGGGACGAGCGCGCCGTCCACTGGCAACTGACCTGCGGGGAAGGTGAGGTTGTTCCCTTGGATGATCCCCTGCACTTGAGAGACGCTGATGCGCGCGCTCGCGAGCTTCGCCGCGTCCATCATGATGATTGCCTGCTGCTCGCTGCCACCGGAGAGGTCGGCAGAAGAGACGCCTGCAACCCCTCGGAGTGCTGGCATCAGCTCGGCCTCCGCAAGTTCCGCGAGCTCGGTCAGCGTCGTGTCGCCCTTCGGCGAGAGCGTGGCGATCACCACGGCGGCGGAGTTGATGTTGAAGTTGCGCACAACAGGAGTGACGCCATCAGGAAGGTTCGCACTGTTGATCCCTGCCTCAACGAGTCGAAGGATCTCTTTGACGTCGCTGCCGTAGGCGAACTCTGCACTCACGAATCCGAGGCCGGTCGTGGAGACGGAGCGGAGCGATTCCACCCCTGGGACGGCGGCAACCGCCGCCTCAATTGGTGACGCGACCTGCTCGGCAACGTCGGCGGTGCCAGCACCCGGGTACGGGGCGATCACCGTGACGATTGGGAAGTCGATGTTTGGGAGCAGCTCCTGCTTCAGGTTCCCCCAGCTCGCCACACCACCACCGAACACCGCGAGGGCGATAAGGATGGTGACGCTTCGTCGTGCGACCGCGAGCTTCGTGAGGAAGAACACAGAGACCTCCAGTGGTTTTGTGCGGCTGCGGGGTTCCGGCGCCGTCCCCACTAGTATTGCGGATGCCTGCCGAATGCGCAGCGGGTGAGGAGTTTGATTAAGGAGCGTAAACATGACGACGCGAACCGCTTCGGCGACCTGGAACGGCACCCTTCTCGAAGGATCAGGCGAGATCACCACGGTAGAGAGCGGCGCGTTCGGCGGACTCCCCGTCAGCTGGCCACGCCGATCCGAATCGCATGACGGCGTCACCTCCCCTGAAGAACTGCTCGCGGCGGCGCACGCCTCCTGTTTCGCGATGGCCCTCTCTGGCGGCCTTGCCCGCAACAGCACACCGGCCGAACGACTCGACGTCTCCGCAACGATCACCTTTGAAAAGGTTGAGGCCGGGTGGCGCGTCACGAAATCAGCCCTCACCTTGAAGGGCGTCGTCCCAGGTCTTGACGCTGCGAAGTTCAGCGAGCTTGCTGAGGCGGCGAAGGGTGGTTGCCCAATCTCGTCGGCGCTCGCGGGGAACGTTGCGATCTCGCTGGAGATCGTCGGCTAAGTCGCTCGCGCTCCTCGCGGTGGTGGGCCGCTACGACTGTTCGCGGATCGTTCGAATCGCGTCGGCGGTTCCGCGTGCAATGCGATCAATCTCCGCGTCGCCAATGACAAACGGCGGGCCGATCACCAACTGATCGCCGTCGCTGCCGTTCGCTTGACCGGTTGCGCTGTAGAGAAGGAGTCCATCTTCGCCGGATCTCTTCGCTTCGGCGAGCACCCGCTCGGTGATCCGCGCGCTCCGCGGGTGCGGCAGCTTGCTCTGCGCATCAGCCACAAGCTCCACGCCGATCAGGAGACCGCGCCCGCGAATCTCACCGACCCACGGCTCACCACTGAGCGCATCACTGAGCGCGGCGCGCAGTTGCAGTCCACGCGCGGCCGACGCCTCCACAAGCTTCTCGTCTCGGAGGACCTGCAGCACGGCGCGTGCAACCGCGGCACCTGGAATGGAGTGGCTGTAGGTGAAGCCGTGCACGAAGCCTGAGCTGATCAGCGGCTCAGCAACGCGCCCGGAGAGTGCGACGAATCCGAACGGCCAGTAGCCACTTGTTGCACCCTTTGCCGCAAGGAGAAGGTCGGGTCGGAGTCCCCAGTGGTTCACGCCAAACCAGGTCCCCGTTCGCCCGAATCCGGTCATCACTTCGTCCGCAACCAAGAGCACGTTGTTCCGTGTGCACCAGTCCGCAACGAGTGGCCAGTAGTCATCTGGCGGCACAGCGCCCGCGAGGGTGGCACCGGCAATTGGCTCAGCAACAAACGCGGCAATGCGACCGGGGCCCACGCGGCGCAACAGCGCGTCCAATTCTGCAACCGCCTCAGCACCCGATCCGATCGCGCTCGCCCCATCGAGCCCCGCGCGATACGGATACGCAGCCGAAACGTGTTCGAATCGCCCGAGCCACGGCTCGTATGGCGCGCGAAGTCCGCGTCGACCTGAAAGGTCGAGCGCACCGAGCGTATTGCCGTGGTAACTCCCCCATCGGCTCACCACCACGGTTCGCTCGGGTTCGCCACGCGCCAACCAGTACGCGCGCACCATCTTCAGCGCCGTCTCAGCAGCCTCCGAACCTCCCGACACCGGATAGAGCGACGCCCCATCCATTGGTAGGAGTGGCCCGAGCTCTTCCGCCCACAACTCAAGCGCGTCGGCGGTGAAGGCACTCCCGTGGGCATACGCAATCTTCGCCGCCTGATCTGCCGCCGCCGCGGCGATGGTGGCGCGTCCATGTCCAACGCCCACCACGATAGCGCCGCCAGCAGCGTCTAGATAACGACGGCCCGTTGCATCGGTGATCCAGGCGCCATCACCACTGACCGCTCGCGGGAGTGCCGCGCCGCCGCGGCTAAAGATCTTTGCGTTAGTCATGTCTGCCGTTATACATATGCGCCCGTCGGATCCAACTCTTCGCGGATCAGGCGCAACTCTTCTGCGGTTGGTGACGGCGTCTCTGGAACGTTCGCCGGGGTCCGAATCTCCCACCCAATCGTGGACTTCACTTCGTCCAGTGTTGCGCCAGGGTGGATGCTGCGCAGCTCCATCTCGCCGTCACTGTTGAATCCGTACACGGCGAGATCCGTCACCACTACCGATGGTCCGCTCCCACCCCACCCTTGCTCACGGCGCAAGGTGGCGGATGCAGCGGCGCCCCCGAGGTGTCCTGGTGAGGTGCGGAAGTCAAGGGTTGACACAAAACTTCGTGTGCTCTGTCGCATGATCACCATGATCTCTTTTGCGTTGATGGCAATCTCGCACGCGCCACCTGATCCCGGAAGGCGTGTCTTCGGCGCGGCATAGTCGCCGATCACCGTGGTGTTCAAGTTTCCGTACTTATCAATCTGCGCACCGCCGAGGAAGCCCACATCGATGCGACCCCCTTGCAGGTAGAGACCGAAAAGGTCGTGCATGGAGACGGTCGCCGTGGAGCCCGTGACAATGGTTGGGTCGCCAATCGAGAGTGGGAGGCGTGCAGGATTCGCGCCGAAGACGCCCGCTTCGTAGACAAGCTCCATCTGTGGCGCCACCGTGCGCTTCGCCAGGTTCACCGCAATGTTTGGCAGGCCGACCCCCACGAAGCAGACGCGCTTCCCCTCAAGCGCACGCGCCGCCGCCACGACCATCAGCTCGTTGCGGCTCGCCAGCTTCTGCTCACTCATCGGTAATCCCCGTAGTCAACGACTCCCGACGGAGCGGACGGTGGGGTGAGCCTCTTGAAGTACGCCGCGCCGAACTTTGCCACATAGGCGGCGCGATCTGGAAGGTCGTAGACCCACTCCTTCAGCCACGCCTCGGTTGCTACGGGGTCGCGACTGATCGTGTCCCACTCGCGATAAAAGGCGTTGTCACGGTCATAGTCGCCCTGCACATATGAAGGGTGTGCGCCGAACGGCTCATGCACCACGGCGTCCACAATCAGTCCCGGCACGATGGTGCGATTCGGATCGGCGCGAATCACACTCGTCGGCACGATCTCTTCCACCACGGCGATCACGCGCTTCGCTGCGAAGGCCGCCTCCTTCTGACAGCCGAGGAGGCCCCACATCTGCACGTTCCCCTCTTCGTCGGCGCGCTGCGCATGGATGATCGCCACGTCTGGATTCAGTGGCGGCACCGCCCAGATCTTCCCGTCGCCGTAGGGGCTCTCCACCTGACGAATCAGCGGATTCACCTTCGGCAGGTCGCTCTCTGAATAGGAACGGAGCGGATAGAACGGGAGTCGATGGGCGCCCGCAACGTATCGGCCGACCATGCCGTGGTGGCTGTACTCCTCCATCTCTAGGAGCGTCTCGCCAGCGGCGAGCGCGGCGGGTTCGGTGCGACGACGAATGGCGTGGAGTGATCCCACGCCAGGGTTGCCGAGCCAACTGAAGATCAGCTTCTTGGCGCAACCGGCGGCCACCATCTGGTCATAGACAAGATCGGGCGTCATGCGCGCAAGTGTCAGATCGCGGCGTTTCTGGCGGATGATCTCGTGTCCCGCCGCAAAAGAGATGCAGTGCGTGAACCCTTCGATCGCTACCGTGTCGCCATCGTGGACGTGCGCGGCGATCGCGTCGCGCATGCTGAGGAGCTTGGATCCGGTCGATCCGGACACGCCGAGTTCCGCGGTGCTACTAGCGCCGCGCGGCGACGGCCGCTGCAGCCTCGGCGAAGATTCGTACCGCCGTCTTGATCTCTTCGGCGTTGACGACGAGTGGTGGGCTCATGCGCACACCGCGATCGCCACACGTCAGGACGAGGAGTCCGCGCTTGAACGCCTCCACCTCAACGTCTGCCGCCGCGTCTGCGTCCACAAAGTCCACGCCGATCATCAGTCCAATGCCGCGAATGTCAGTGACGAGGCTGTTCCCCTTGAGCGACGCGCGCAGGCCGTCAACGGCCTCCTTGCCGCGCGCCACCGCGTTATCCATCAACTTCTCGTCGCGGATCACTTCAAGAGTCGCGATCGCCGCCGCTGCAGCAACTGGGTTTCCACCGAACGTTGAGCCGTGGGAGCCAGGCTTCCATCGCATCCAGTGCTCCTTGGCAATCACGGCGCCGATCGGCATGCCGGAGCCGAGCCCCTTCGCCGTTGCAACGATGTCTGGCTCAATGCCGAAATGCTCGATCGCCCACATCTTCCCAGTGCGGCCAACGCCAGACTGAACTTCGTCAACCACGATCGCAATGCAGTACTTGTCGGCAATCTGCTTGAGACGCGGGAAGAAGTCCTTATCTGGCACGACGTATCCGCCCTCGCCCTGGACTGGTTCCACCACGAAAGCAGCGATCTCGTCACCCGGAATGGTGCGCGCAATGATCCGCTCCTCTAGTTCGTCGAGGCCCTCACTGCCAAACGGCACGTGGAGGAAGCCTGGAGCGAGTGGGCCGAAGTGCGCGTGGTACTTCGCCTTGGAGTTGGTGAGCGTCAGCGCGCCGAGCGTGCGCCCGTGGAATCCGCCAACAAAACCAACGATCCACTGTCGACCAGACATGTAGCGCGCCAACTTAATCGAGGCTTCAACCGCCTCGGTGCCAGAGTTCTGCAGCAACACCTTTGCTGGGCCGCTCCATGGCGCCGACGCGGCGAGGGCCGATGCGAGCTCCTGGTAGCGCTCTTCGTAGAAGTCGGAGGCGCTGTAATGGATGAGTCGCTGCGCCTGCTGCACGATCGCATCAACCACGCGCGGATGACAGTGACCGGTGGAGTTCACGGCGATGCCTGCGCAGAAGTCGAGGAAGACGTTCCCATCTTGATCTTCAACGCCCATCCCGAATCCACGGACTGGCGCAAACGGATAGGCGCGCGGCAGGCTGTTCGAGACCACCGCCTGGTCGGCGGCTACTTGGGCGAGCGCCTTCGGCCCTGGCACCTCGGTGACGAGGTGAGGGAGGGTCACTGGCCACGCCTGGGGCTTCTCAATCACGGTCATAACAGCCTCCTATTGGATACGTCTTATGCGAAGTGTATACGAGGGGGTACGCCCCTCGTAACCCCTCTCTCGTGCGGGAGGCTGACCGACTGTGCGGGCCGCTGACCGATTCGGCTAGCGAACGATCGTCTGGCTCTGCTCGCGCAGGTACTGCTGCACGTAATAGAGACCGCCGCCGGACTTCCCTGTGGTGCCCGACTTCTTCCAGCCGCCGAACGGCTGGACCATTGGCCAGGCGCCCGTGGTGGAGCCGGCGCGGCGATTCACATAGATCACCCCGCCGTGGATCGTGTCGAGGAAGGTGCGGATCTCCTTCTCGTCTTCAGTGAAGCAGCCCGCTGTGAGGGCGTACTCGCTCTCATTCGCGAGCGCGATCCCTTCTTCAAAGGAGCTCACCTTGGTCACCACAACGAACGGAACGAAGAGCTCATCCTTAAAGAGCCGATGTGTTGCAGGGAGTCCGCTGACCACCGTTGGGGCCACGTAGAAGCCCTTCGCGAGATCGCCGTCGGTCAATCGACCGCCACCAATCTCGATCTTCCCGTCGCGCTTTGCCTCATCACACGCAGCGAGGAAGGTGTCCACGGATCGTTGATTAATGATCGGCCCAAGGAAGACGCCGCGCACCGTTGGATCGCCAACCTTCAACGCCTTCGTCTTCTCAACGAGCAGCTTCACGAAATCGTCGTGCACGGAGCCCTCAACGTAGACGCGGCTGTTCGCCGAGCACTTCTGTCCGCCGAGCCCGAAGGCTGAACGCATGACGCCCTCCGCCGCCTTCTCAAGGTCAGCGTGCTTGGAGATGATCGTCGGATTCTTTCCGCCCATCTCAACAATGACTGGCTTCGGATAGTTCTTCGCAAATGAACGGAAGACCTGCATCCCAACTTCAGATGAACCGGTGAAGGTGATCCCCGCAACATCTGGATTCTCCTGAAGCTCAGCGCCGACGCTGTCGCCAGGTCCCATCACCATGTTGAAGACGCCGTCAGGAATTCCCGCATCCTTGATGGCACGTGCAAGAAGCACCGCAGAGAGCGGCGCATCAGACGATGGCTTCAACACCACGGTGTTGCCAGCCACGAGTGCACCACCAACTGGGCCGCCCATGAGCGCGAACGGGAAGTTGAATGGGCTGATCACCGCCCAAATGCCGTACGGCTTCAACACCGTGAGCGTCTCAACCTTTGCGTCACCGAGGTTCCCCATCGGATGTACGTAGCCCTTGTTGCGCTCAACCTCACTTGCGTAGATGCGGAAGAAGTCGGCCGTCTCTTCAACGTCGCCGAGCGCCTCCAGGCGATTCTTCCCCACCTCAATCGAGAGGAGTGCGGAGTAGAGGAACTGTCGATCGCTGATCAACTCTGCCGCGGCACGAATCAGCTTGACGCGCTCCTCCCACGGCCGCGCCGACCAGGCAGGATACGCAGCCTTGGCCGCTGCGATCGCACTCTTTGCGGTGTTGCGATCGCCCTTCGTGAAGGTTCCAACAACGGAACCATCAATAGGCGTGCGCTTCTCAAAGGTCGGACCGTCAGTCAGCCACTTCCCAGCAACGAAGTTGCCGTAGCTCGCACCAAGAAGGGTGCGCGCCTCGGCGAGACCCGTCTCATATCCCTTATGGATCTCCTCATTGGAGTCGGAGAGGGTGGCGTACGTGATCTTCAACTTCTCAGCCATGGGTCCATCCTTATCTACTGCTGGCGCAAGAGGTGCGCCACTCCCCGCGAGTCTACCCCCCTCCCCCCGCTCTCGGCGCTAGGAGACCTGCGCTGCGCGGCAGGCCGCGCACAGCCCCTGCAACGAGAGGTGATCAAGGTCGGGGCTGAAGCCGGTCGCAGATGTGATCGCCTTCAAGATTGGCGCCGCGGCGGCGGCGTCCAACTCTTGCTCAGCCCCGCAACTGCGGCAGTGGAGGTGACCGTGCTCCACCGTCTCTTCTAAGTGATACGTCTCACGCCCATCGGGTCCGTGATGGTGCCGCGCAAGTCCGAGCTCCTCAAGGAGGTCGAGCGTGCGATACACCGTTGAAGGGGTTGCGCTCGGGTCCTGCTCCCGCACCCGCTCAATAAGTTCCGCACCGGTCGCGTGCCCATCGGAGGCGGCGAGGACGTCCACGATGATCTGCCGCTGCTCCGTCCAGCGCTGCCCGCGCCCCTTCAGCGCGACCTGAAGCCGCTCGGTCAGACCCTCCCCCGCTCGCTCAGTTGCCATCTCTTCAGGATAGGGGATGCTTATTGCAACATGTTGCGATAGACTCACCGCAGGTCGAGCAAGTAGCTCGGTCGTTGATGAAGGAGGTTCGGATGATCCCGTCCCTGCACATTCCTGACGGATTCCTCGCTCCAGAGGTGTCGATC
>Ga0208009_1000063_pt1 | contig 28300 bp, 22 predicted proteins | sample Wag4_2014_7_16_FD_187364 | JGI IMG/M metagenome (GOLD analysis project Ga0208009, IMG submission 187364) | Fresh water mixed with fracking chemicals microbial communities from Ohio, USA - Utica-2 Time Series FC 2014_7_16 (SPAdes) (version 2) ...
GTATTAGCACATGGCCCACTCGCCGTTTGACCCTCCCGACCGATCCTCCCCCCCGCCATCCAGCGAGGCATGGGGTTTCACCACGCCCGGTGCCAGACCACAAGGCGCCCCGAGCGAGGGATTCGGGCAGACCTACGCGTGGGTTCGGAACAGAATGTCTGCGGAGGATGCAGAACCGCAGGAACGCCTTCCACCGGGCCTATCCGACCTAAATAGACGGCTTGCTGAGGCTAACAGCCTTATCGACCGGGCATTGGCTGCACTCTCTGGCTCTGGTCAGGCTGGAAGCAGCCCAGAAGCCATTGGCATGCTCGGCGATGCCCTAGGAAGCCTATTTGAGCAGCTCGATGACGCCTCGGGTACAACCCGTACTGATGCGTGGTCGCCAATCACGGAGGGGCTCAGAGACCTCTCTGCCAAGGTCGATCGTCGAGAGGCGCTGCGACAGGAACTCGCGCTGACGCAGCAATCCATCGACAAGGCGAAAATGCGGCTGCTCGACGATATTCAATCTGTAGCCCGCCAAGAACACGAGCGCCTCACGGTCACCAAAGTCCGCAGCAAGATGGCATCTGCTCTTGCCGAGCGGATGATGGGACGACTTAAGTAAATAAACCACTTGACTAATACTTTAGTATGACTACACTCCACTCTATCCACAGTCCCCGCCGAGGAGCATGCAATGGCTGACAGTCTTCAGAAATGGGTCGGACGCAACCGCCCACCCCGCGTCCAGATCACGTATGACGTTGAGATCGGTGACGCAGTCGAGAAACGCGAACTTCCTTTCGTTGTGGGGGTGTTGGCTGATCTTGCCGGTCAGCCTGAGACACCACTGCCCAAGCTCAAGGAGCGTCGCTTCGTTGAGATTGATCGTGACAACTTCAACGAGATCATGGAAAAAATCGGTCCTCGACTGGATTTATCGGTACCCGATCGCCTCAAAGGCGATGGCAACCTGAAAGTCGAGCTGAAGTTCCGCCAATCGGGAGACTTCCACCCCGAGGCAATTGTCGGACAGGTGCCCCGGCTTGCAAAGCTGCTTGAGGCTCGCACCCAGCTCAGGGATCTCCTTGCCAAGCTTGATGGAAACGACGATCTGGGCGGAATCCTAGAACAGATCGTCTCCAATAACGATGACCTCCAGCAGCTCAAGCAGCCTGCTGAGAACGCATAAGCCTCTAATCGAACTCGAAAACGGTGACCACCATGGCAGAAGAGCAAGCAACCCAATCACAAGGCGGCGCAGAGGGCCAGTCACTCGGACTTCTGGATCGCATCATTCAAGAAGGCCGGATGGCCAACGAGCCGTCGCAGGCCATCTATGCGAGGCAGATGCTCGGCACCTTGGCCAGCGAGCTGCTCGACGAGGGCATGCGATTCAGCCCCGACAAAGGTCTGGTCGCAGCAATCAACGAGCGGGTTGCCGACATTGACCGCATGCTCACGGACCAGCTCAATGAAATCCTGCACCACCCCGACTTTCAGGCACTCGAGGGTTCCTGGCAGGGGCTTCGGGACTTTGTCTTTGGGACAGAGACCTCAACCCGTCTGAAGATCCGACTGATGGTTGCCTCCAAGTCAGAGCTGCTCAAGGATCTTGAGTCTGCGGTTGACTATGACATGAGCGTGCTCTTTCGCAAGGTCTACGAGGAAGAGTACGGCACGTTCGGCGGCAACCCCTACTCTATGCTGATCGGTGATTACTACTTTGGCCGTCACCCGCAGGATATTTCGCTGCTGGAGCGCATTTCTAAAGTTGCCGCGGCGGCGCATGCGCCTTTCGTGGCTGCGGCCTCCCCCGCACTGTTCGATATGCGGTCGTTCCAGGAGCTGGGCACCCCGCGCGACCTCTCTAAAGTGTTCGAGAGTGCCGAGCTGGTCAGCTGGAATGGTCTGCGTGACTCAGAGGACTCGCGTTATGTTGCGCTCACCCTGCCGCGTTACGCAGCGCGCCTGCCGTATGGTGCAAAGACGCGTCCGGTCGAGAAGTTCAACTACGAGGAAGATGTCGATGGACGCGATCACGACAAGTACCTCTGGTCGAACGCTTGCTACCTCATGGGCTTGAAGATTACTGACGCATTTGCCAAGTACGGCTGGACAACGGCCATCCGTGGCGTTGAGGGCGGAGGCAAGGTCGAGGGTATGACGGCACACGCATTCAAGACCGACGAAGGCGATATTGTTCTGAAGTGCCCAACCGAGGTCACAATCACCGACCGCCGCGAGAAAGAGCTTAACGACCTGGGGTTCATTGCCATCGTCAACGCGAAGGGATCAAACGTTGCGGCTTTCTTTGGCGGACAGACTGTGAACAAGCCCAAGACTTACGACAAAGATGCTGCCAACGCAAATGCACAGCTTTCTTCCCGTCTCCCGTACATGCTCGCGGCATCTCGCTTTGCGCATTACATCAAGGTCATCATGCGCGACAAGGTGGGAAGCTTCCAGACCAAAGAGACAGTCTCGCAGTACTTGAACAACTGGATTGCCGCCTATGTGTGCCTCAACGAGAGTGCTCCCCAGGCCACCAAGGCACGCCTTCCGCTGGCCAATGCACGCATTGATGTGACCGAGGTTGCCGGAAAGCCAGGCGTGTATCAGGCTGTGGTGTTCGTACGCCCCCATTTCCAAATGGAAGAGCTCAAAGCTTCTATTCGGATGGTGGCCGAACTCCCCGCGGCGGCTGGCTAATTCAATAGAACCCATTCCATTACTGGAGCACCCTCATGAGCATGAGTGACATCTACACCCTCACCATCCCTGGTATTACGGGAAACGACCTGTTCTCGGAAGAGATCGTTGCCAAGAGCATCATTTGTATTACGTGGGAAATATCCGCCAACCTTCCCATGCAGCTCGATATTGCCAACGCCGAGCGTACCTCCGGACGTGTGGTGATGAGCGATATGAAGCTCACTAAAATGGTGGATCTCTCCACCACCGCGCTCTACTCCGCCTGTGCGGCAGGAAGCACATTCGAGGTTGCAACGCTCAAGATCGGCCGCACCGCCGGTGGGGTTTATTCTCCGCAAATGGAATGGACCATGACGAATGCCATGATCTCGTCCATTCACACCCACGGGCAGGGACGTGGCCAAATGCCACTCGATACATTCACTATCAGCTTCACGGGCATTAGCCTCAGCTACTCGCAGCAAGACAACACGGCAGCTATTGTCGGCAGCGACTTCTTTGGCTGGGATCTCGCAACCAACACTGCAATCGAGAGCCAGTAAGCCGCCCGCTGAGGGGCGGCCCTGGGCAGAGCCGACGGAGTCAACATGGCAAAGCTCGGTCCAGGTGGATTCCCCCCCCTCTTTGATCGGTTGGTCACACCGCAAGAGGGCTTGCTCACGCGCCGAATGGAGGTCTCAGAGATTAGAGACTCCATTCAGCGTAGCCTTCAGGCCCTCGTGGCCTCGCGCTCGCCCAGGTCGCTCGAACGCTATCTTTCAAGCGCATTGACGACGCTCGATTGGGGCGTCCCTGACTTTGGGTCGTTATCCCCAACGACCGAGGCGGATCGTCGCCTGATGTCCAAGGTCATTGAGAAGGCTATTACCTCCTTTGAGCCGCGCCTTCGCGATCCACACGTCAAGGCACTTGCACCCAGTGGGCCCTCCAGTGTCCTCGCAAGATTCGAAATTCAGGCCACGCTCACACTACATCCGCTTCTGGAGCAACTGAGTTTCTCCGTGGGGGTTAGCCGTGCGCAGTGATAACGATAACGACTTGCTGAGCTATTTTGGACAAGAGCTCGCAGCACTGAGAGAGTCCGCACAAGATTTTGCAAGGCGCCACCCACGCGTCGCACAGGGGCTTGATCTTTCAGGCCAGGAGTCACGAGACCCCCATGTTGAGCGTCTCATTGAATCGTTTGCCTTCCTCACGGGACGACTCCAGCGTGATCTAGACCGGGAGTTTCCGCGTGTAGCCAGCGGCGTGCTCGAGAACGTTTGCCCTTCCCTGCTGTCCCCCATTCCATCGATGAGTGTTGCTCAATTGGGCGTCGTTGAGGGTACAACCCAAAACCGAGCACTCATCGTTCCAAAGGCCACGCAACTGCATGTGCAGGCGGACTCCGGTGAGCCCATTCGCTTTCAGACGACCCGACCCATCACGGTCTGGCCGATCCAGTTGAATCAGGTGGAGCTTACCGAAGGCGGTGATCTTTGTCTGACCATTGAGGCTAACCCTGGTGTCGATATAAAGACGCTGGAAATCACCGAATTGGAGTTTTATGTCCAGGGAGACTGGCGTCGTGTCGGCGGCCTCATAGACCTCATTGGAAGCCAAACTCCTTTGGTCCTTGCAGGCAGCAGCCACGACAACCTGCGTCCCGTGCCTGGTGCCAGTGTGAGCATTCCCGGCATGCTCGACGCCGAGCCCTCTGTAGCCCTCCCACCCGGCGGGCACCCAGCCTATCAGCTGCTGCAGGAGTACTTTGCTTTTCCGCAGCGATTTCATTTTCTGCGCATCAGCGGGCTCGCAGAGGCACTCAAAAACAGCGTCAGTACAACGATTGCGCTCCGACTCGGACCGAGTGCCAGAAGGCTTCCCGCATTCGGGCGGGAGCACATACTGCTTGCCTGTGTGCCCATCATCAACTTTTTTCGACGAACCTCTGAGCCGATCACACTGAAAGAGGACCAACTGGAGTATCGACTCGTTGCGGATCGGGCGCGGGAGTCATCGACCGAGATTCACAGCATTCTGCAGGTCACGTCCTCCCAGCCTGGGGCCGCGAAGCCAGATGTCATCCCCCCACATGCTGCACTCAATGAGGACCTTGAGGGTGGGCTCTGTTGGCTATCTCGTCGCGATCAGACCCTTCGCGAGAACCTCTCAGGTACAGATGTCTTTCTGTCCTTTGTAGACGGCAGCCTCTACCCGGCTGCGACGCTCCCACCGATCATTTATGCAGATCTCCTCTGCACGAATCGCGCATTGGCTGAACAATTGCCAAGCGGTGCTCGCCTTCAAATTGAAGGAGCACAATCGGGCATCCAAGCGCGGCTCTGCATCGAGCCATCTCGCCAGAAAGCCCCACCGCTCGCAGGCGATAGCGTTTGGCGCCTCACACAGCTCCTCACGCTCACCCACGGATCTCTGGTGCATGGTCCGTCTCCTCACAAGCGCGTTCAATCGATGCTGTCCCTGTTTGCGGGCTCTGCCAGACGCGATGGAGAACAGATTCAGGGGCTTCTGGGCCTCACGGTGACTCCGACGACACTGCGTCGATCGGACCAGCCTTGGCAGCCATTTTGCCCGGGGCTATCGGTACGGCTTGAACTGGATCCGCAGGCATTTAACTCGGGGTCAATGGTCATCTTCTCGGGTGTCCTGGCTCGCTTTCTCACGCTCTACTGCAGCGTAGACCGATTCATACAGACATCGGTATGGCGGGGAGAGGACCAACTCATTGAATGGCCGCCCATGCATGGGGGGCAGGCGCTGCTATGAGCCAGAGCCAGGATCAACTCGCCTCCATCGAGACCTATGACCTCCTTGCCGCGATCGCCGCCCTCGATCGACTCGGCCGCCTGAAGGGCTTTCGTCCCCTCGATTCCCTCGACGGCCAACCGCGCAGCCAGGACGACCGTCCATCCGTATTGCTCAAAGGCCACGTCAGTCTGGGTTTCGCAAGTCGCGATGTGCATCAGGTGAGCGAGGCCCCCAGCTCAGGCGAGGCCTACGCATTGAGCTCTCCCGCCTTTGCACTCGCGGGGTCTATGGGCCCTCTGCCTCTGGCGATTGCAGAGGACTTACTCGCCCATGCTGGACGGGGAGATCGGGCCGGTCTCGACTTCTTAGACCTCTTTCACGGGCGTCTACTTCGCCTCTTCTACCTCATTCGAAAGCGCTCGAGACCTGCACTTGGTGCCGCGACGGGGCGTCAAACTGCCCAAGCGCGTATGGTTCGCCAACTCACGCACCTCCCCGATGGGCAGTGGCTTCGGCATTCGGGTCTTCAGAGTGGCCTGCCTCAATCCACGGCTAGCCTCGCCCATCTGTTGAGCGAGCGACTCCAGACGGCCCTCAGCGTGACAGGACTTCAGGGCGCATGGGAATCGATTCGCGGCGCTGCGAGTCCAGCGCTCTGTCAAAACGCTCGGCTCGGAGGCTCACTGGTTCTGGGCACCCGATACTGGAACGCCACGTCATCCATCCTGATTCAGACCCCTCCGATCCATGCAGCGCATTTTTCGCACTGGCTGCCAGGGGGTGGGCGCTATGTCATGCTGAAGACCCTTCTGAATGAAGTCTTACAAAAGACCATGACTGTGCGCATCCGCATTCAACCCGACGCCTCAACGGTTACACCTGCCCGCTTAGGAGGTGGACAACCTGTGCGCCTAGGCCAAAGCGCCTGGATTAAAACAAGACCGGACACCTTAGCGCTTCCGAGCGTAAGCCTCTCGCTAGGGGGGGAAACGTATGGCTGCTGATATGAGAGCGCTCATCTTGAGATTGAACGCGGCCGCACGCAGCCATCTAGAGCGCGCGGCTGGGCATTGCGTGCAAAAGACTCATTTCCAAGTAGAGCCCGAGCACCTCCTCTGGGCGCTGACGCATCCAACGCTGGCAGGCTTCTCGGCACTACTGGAGGCACATGCGCTTCGGCTTGATGCAATTCAGATGGAGCTTGACGCTGCACTTGAGGGCTTCAAAACCGGAAACGAGCGGACCCCCTCCTTTTCGCATCAGCTCAGTGCAGTGCTTGAGGATGCATGGCTCAAAGCGTCCGTCAGTCTTGGCGAGAGTGCTGTGCGACCGGAGCACCTTGTATGGTCCCTTGCGACATCAGAGGCCGTGGCTCCCTTGGTGGCGCAATCTGCACCCACAATGCTTCGGCTGCCGAGCACGGCACTGCAGGAATGGGTCTGCTCCTCGAGGACAAACAGCCCCGACTCTGATCTCAACTCAGAGGGCAGAGACACCGCACTCAGCCTTTACTGCCAGGACCTCACTGAGGCGGCGAGGCGGGGGCGCCTAGACCCCGTCGTAGGCCGCACGCACCAGATTCAGTCTTTGGTCGAGATCCTGATGCGCCGTCGCCAGAACAACCCAATCTTGACAGGAGAAGCCGGGGTTGGGAAAACCGCTGTGGTCGAGGGATTCGCTCAGTGGGTTGTGCAAGAGCAGGTTCCACCCATGCTCCGTTCGGTTCGGGTCTTGAACCTCGATCTTGCGCTCTTACAGGCGGGAGCGGGCATGAGAGGCGAGTTTGAGTCCAGACTCAAGCAACTGATCGACGAGGTCAAGCGTTCCCCAACACCCATTGTGCTGTTCATTGATGAGGCGCATCAGCTGATTGGTGCTGGGGGCTCCGAGGGAATTGGCGATGCAGCCAATATTCTGAAGCCCGCACTCTCTCGGGGTGAGCTGCGCACCATCGCAGCGACGACATGGTCTGAGTACAAGCAACACATCGAGAAGGACCCAGCGCTTGCGCGGAGGTTCGAAGTGGTTCAGGTGTCTGAGCCGAGCCCAGAAGAGGCAGAGGACATGCTCTTGGGTATGGTTCCCACCCTTGAGAAACACCATCACGTTCAGGTCCTCGATGCCGCCATTCGAGCGGCCGTAGACCTGACAAGCCGCTACGTGTCTGGGCGCAAGCTTCCCGACAAGGCCATTGTTGCGCTCGATCGCGCCTGTGCACGTGTGGCACAGGCACAGGCCGGACAGCCCAAGGCACTCACCGAGGCGGTTGCCAATAGAGACAAACTCTCCAGAGCCCTCGAGCGTCTCGCGCGTATGCAGGCCCGCGGAGAGACGGTTCCAGCAGATGCCCTATCCATGGCTCAGGCAAACCTAGACACCGCCGACAAGCACCTTGCATCACTGCGTTCCGCCATTGCCGAAGGTCGCGCGTCAGACATCGTGCCAAGCGCCGTCGATGAAGAGACCATTGCTGCAGTGGTGTCTGATTGGACCGGAGTTCCGCTCGGTCGACTCAAGCAAGCACAACACCAAACTGCGCGCGGCCTCTTTGTCCAACTCTGCAGGCAGTTGCGCGGACAGGACGATGCCCTACGGGTCATTTCGGACCAGGTGCTAAGCCATCAGGCTGGACTTTCGGATCCCAGCCGACCGACTGGGGTCTTCTTGCTAGCTGGGCCCAGCGGAGTCGGGAAGACTGAGACTGCCTACCAACTCGCCGAGCTGCTCTACGGCGGGCGGGACCAGCTCATCTTATTGAACATGACTGAGTTCCAAGAGCCGCACTCCGTCTCCGGCATTAAGGGATCGCCACCGGGGTATGTTGGCTACGGCAAAGGCGGCGCACTCACGGAGGCGGTTCGTCGCAAGCCACATGCCCTGATCCTGCTTGACGAGGCAGAGAAGGCGCATCCCGACGTGCTCGAGCTGTTCTACCAGGTCTTTGACCGTGGGATGTTGGAGGACGCTGAGGGAACACTGGTTGACTTTCGCCAGTCGCTCATTATTGTCACCACCAATCTTGCAGACACCCTAGTTGAGTCACTCTGCTCCGATGACCCAAACATTTCCCAGGAAGCGCTCTGTGCACGTTTGACGCCAGTGCTCAGCCAGACCCTTCGGCCAGCCCTTATGGGACGCATGACACTCGTTCCATTTCGGCCGCTCGGAGCCGCCCATCGAGAGCAAATTGCCATTGCACAACTGGAGTCGGCCGCGCTGAGAGTGCAAACCATGCATCGGGTCCCCCTTACCTGGGATGCGGACCTGCCACTTCAAATGGCTGAGCGCTGCCAAGGCAGCACTGGCGTGCGAGCCCTCAGCCAGCTCATTCGTCAGAGCGTGCTTGCGCCTCTTGCGAGCCAGCTGCTCGACTGCGCCGCCAGCGGAGATCGGATCACCGAGGCCCATTTATCCTGGGCCGAAGGACTTCAGCCCATTGCACTCAAGGTCCAGCGAGAGAGGCAAGCGTGAGAGACGGTTATCTCAAGGATGGATCTCGCGTGGTGATACAGACGCTCCTTGCAGGATCGAAGGTATGGGCAGAGTCTTTGCGTGCAGACGAGTGGCTTTCTCGGCCATTTGATATGGCGCTCGCTCTTGGGAGTGCAGACGCATCACTCGATGGTGCTGCGCTTTTGGGAACCGCCGTTCACATCACAGTGGAGCAGAACCGCGGTCCAGCTCGAGATTTTCACGGCATTGTGAAGGGCTTCTCGCTGGTGGGATTTGATGCGCAAGAGGCGCATTATGAAATGGAGCTTGCACCCAAGCTGTGGCTGCTGAGCTTGGATCGTGGTCGTCGCATTTTTCAAGGGCACACCGCGGTCGAAATCGTGACGGCCTACGCACAGCGCGCGGGTCTCAGTGTGCGAAACGAGGCGGAGTTTGCCTCTCCCGCCAGGGAATACTGTGTCCAGTACGACGAGACTGCACTCGACTTCATACACAGACTGCTCGAGCAAGAGGGTATTGCTTACCATTTCGAGCACTCAAGCAGTGATCACACGCTGGTTCTGACGGACGCCCCCTCATCTTTTAAGCCAACAGCTGGCTCAGACCCACTCGTATTTCGAAGTCTCTCCCAAGCGGGGAGCTTTCCCGATAGCCTGCTTCGATTTGAGTCGAGGGCCCGACTGGTTACCCAGAGCTATGCAGCAAGGGACTACCAGATGGAGACACCGAACCAGCTCAACTCTGCTGAAACGCAGGCACAGCTGGGCTCGGGCAGATCTTATTCTTACCCTAGCCGGCAATTTAGCAGTCAGGGCAGCAAGCTCTGGCTGGAGCGCTTAGCGCAAGCAGCAGACTGCGAATCACAGTCGTTCCGAGGTGAGTGCCTGAGTCCTAATCTCATGCCTGGCGTCCAGGTCGAAGTGGCCGAGCACCCGACAGTGCCTTTGAATGCAAAGTACAGCGTGACGCAGGTGCGACACTTTGCCGATAACTCAGGCTACCGCAATCAATTTAGTGCCATTCTGGCCACTCAGCGGTTCCGTCCAGCACCCCAGACACCCGTGCCACGAGTCCTCGGGAGCCAGACCGCCATTGTGGTGGGACCTGAAGGCGAGGACATTTATACCGATCGCTTCGGTCGGATCAAGATTCGCTTCTTCTGGGACGAGGATCAAGAGCGGGCAGAGAACAGTTCATGCTGGGTTCGCGTGTCTCAGACCTGGGCAGGGAACGGATGGGGAACGCTGTTCATCCCACGGGTGGGGCAAGAGGTCGTTGTGACATTCATTGATGGAGACCCAGATCGACCCTTGGTAACCGGGTGCGTCTACAACGGCGAGAACGCCCCCCCCGTCTCGCTCCCCGATGCCAAGACACAGACGGTCATTCGATCAAAGCCCACCAAGGTTCCACCCTCCCTGGCAGAGACCCTCATGGCCGCCGGGCAGTTGGCCATTGACGACTCCCCTGAGGCTGCGGCTGCGTTCCTCTTCAATGCAGCCGAGGCTGCGCTCGTCGGGGGTGACCGTACCGAGGGCAACGAGATACGACTCGAAGACAAGGAGGAGGAGGAACTGCTCTACCTCCACGCCCAAAAAGACCTCCAGATCGACATTGAGGACAGCTCAACCACCACCATCTATACCGGCAATGAAACCCACACGATTGAAGAGGGCGACCTCACGGTGGCGCTCAACAAAGGGAGCGAGTCGCGCACCATTGCAGCAGATCGAACCACCAAAATCGGCGGAGATGATCTGCTCGCAATTGCGGGAAATCGCACCGAGGCCATGGATGGCAACCTCTCAACGACCGTGAAGGGGAATTACAACCTCACGGTAGATGGCGACCTGAGCATCACGGTCAAGGGCACACTGAAGATCAACTCAACCGGCGCCCTCACACTCGATAGTAAGGCTGCAGCGACGGTCAAGTCTGCGGCCACACTCTCGCTAGAGGGACTGTCCCTCAACGGCAAGGCGAGTTCCGGTGGCACCATCGACGGCGGATCCATGCTCACCCTTAAGGGTGGCATGGTGAAGATCAACTGAGCGCGCTATGACAACCTCTGAGGCCCTCAACCAGATTCGAGAATTCACGGAGCGCGGTGTGGTCGTGTTGCGTCAAACGCTTCAGAAAGATGAGCTCAACGGGCTTACTGAATGTTTCGATCTCGCTGGCCAGCTCACGGCGCGCCTGCACTACGCACACGGGCTGCTCCAGGGTGAAGCGAGCTACTTCAGCCTAGGCCAGCTGGTGAGATCATGCGCCTACGAGGCAGGTTTGCTTCACGGCGAGGCACTCGATTACAGCCTATCCGGAGTCCTCATTCAGCGCAGCCATTATTTAAACGGACTCCTGCATGGCACGACCGAACGCCTTTGGACAAACGGCGCCGTCATGGAGCGCCAATCCTTTGAACATGGGCGCCCAACGGGCCCCGTCGAAGCCTTCGACTCAGAGGGTTCACCGCTCGAGAGTCAGGCTCAGACGCGAACCGAGAAGCCCAGCCTGCTTCAGAGACTTTTCACGGGAGATGCGTAGCGTGGGCAAACTCGTTTGTAGCGGCGCAATGCTCAAATGCTCTTTTGGTATGGCGCCAGGCAGCCTCAACGTCCTGCCTTTGAATCGTGTGCAAACCGGCGCGCCGGATGCAAACGTGATGGACAACATCGCCTTCGTAAATGTCGCTCCGTTCGGGATGTGTCAGTCGCTTGCAAACCCAACAGTTGCCGCTGCAACTGCAGCCGCTATGGGGGCGCTCACGCCCATGCCATGTGCACCTGTGACACCCGCACCCTGGGTCCCAGGCAGTGCAACAGTCCTGATTGGGGGTATGCCGGCGCTGCAAGACAGCTCAAAACTACTCTGTATTTGGGGGGGAAGCATTGAGATCTCAATGCCAGGCCAGCAGACTGTGGAGGTTCCATGAAGATCGAGTTTCAGGTCTCTCTTCAAGGCAGGCTTGCAGTCATTGTGGTGATTTGCATCATTTTGATTCTGGTGTTGACCGGTGCAATTGGCTTCTCATTGGGTTGGAAGGCCGGCCATCTCGATGCAACCCAGGCGGCTGCAACGACGAAGCCCAACAAGCCCGCACCCCCCGCGGCCGGGAGCGGCTCATGAGACAACTGATTGGCATGATCCTGATCTCCATCGGCCTACAAGGATGCTCCACGCCCGCCTTTATCAAAGATGCAACGGACTGGGTCATTCCCAGCGGAGACAAAATTCAGTGGCGCTCATTGCAGCTTCAGCCACAGCCGAATGCGAATCAGAACTCTCCCATTGCGGTTGACCTGGTGTTGGCGCTGGATCTGATCACGGCAGATAAGCTAGAGACGCTCACAGGCGCGCAGTGGCATGCACAGAGGGAGGCCTTGTTGCCTGGCCTACAAGGCATGGTGAGTATTCGGCGATACGAGCTCACACCGGGTCATGGCCTTCAGATCCCAGAAGCAGATCTGCCCAAGGAACGCGCAATGCGTGTGCTTGTATTTGCTCATCTCAAGGCTGAAACGCTAGGACGACTCCGACTAAACCCCAAGCTTCGGCAGGTGGTGATTGAAATCGGCGAGGCCGACCTCTCCTTGCGAACAGACCCGCCCCCGCGCCCCTGAACACAGGACCATTGAACATGAAATCCGATCTCCAAAACGCACACATTCAATGGCACGAGGGCATGCTGCTGAGCCCTCAGCATTTCCAGCAGGAGGCTGCAAGAGTCGACAGCCTCATGTCATCGCAGCTGCTGCGGTCTCAACCTCGGGCATGGGGAATTGCGTCGCTCTCAGTGTCTGAGGCCGCGCTTGCATCACAGCAATTTGAGGTGGAGCAGCTCGAGGCCATCCTGCCCGATGGCACGCTGGTGTCATGGCCAAACGGACTCTCACGCCCACTGCGGCTCGACCTCAAGCCCTTTGCCGAGCAGCTCGAGCAAGGCACCCTACCCGTTTATTTGGCCTTGGCCTCACGCAGGGGGCTTCCAGATGGGGAACGCTTGGGGCGATTTGAGCCGCTCGTTTTTGCACCCATTGAAGACGAGGTATCCAATGCAGAGCCGGTCGACGTGCCGAGGCTGGCCTACAGCTTGCAGCTTTTTGCGGGCGATCGACCCCCATCAACCCTGGTCTCCTTCCAGATCGCGAGCCTGGAGGCTGAGGGCGGCCTCATTCGACCTGGATCCTTCATACCGGCCCTTCTGCAGCTCAGCGCTTCCCCTTCCCTGCTCAAGCGCATAGAGAATCTCTCCGCTCTGATCAGAAGCCGTGCGCACTTTCTTGCAAGACTCGCCAGTGCACAGGCCGATCCTCAACGCACAGCAGATCGGCAGGTTCAGCTGCATCGCCTGCACTGCCTCGTTCAGGGCCTGCCCGCATTGGAGCAACTGGTGAGCGCTCCTGATGCCGACCCGCTCTTCGCCTTTCGGACGCTCTGCAGCCTCATTGCGCCCCTCAGCGAGCTTCGTCCCGCGCAGCTACCTGAGCCCCCACCACTGCTAGAGCACGCGAACCCGGGACCCGGTTTTACCGCATTGCTCACGCGCCTCGAAGATGCGGTCAGTGAGATCAGTCAAGACTATCGTGAGGTTCGGTTTGAGACTACGGCCGAGGGCTTCCGACTCAAGCTTCGCCCCGAGTGGCTTGAGCATCGTCTGGTGCTCGGTGTTCAAGGATCTCAATTGGAACAGGCAGCAGACTGGATCGACACGGCACTCATCGGGCTGGAGGATTTGATGCCAGACCTGCGAGCGAGACGTGTTCTGGGGTTGCGCAGGCACCGCATCGCAGCAGCGGAGGAGCTCGGACTCAAGCCGCTTCCTAACGTCGCGTTCTTTGAGATCGCATCATCTGAGTCACTGCTTGCGCCGGATTCGGTCTTGATCATCGAGCCATCGGCTCGACTGGGTCTGTCGGCGCGGCCGAGTCATGTTGTGCTCTACGTTGCAGGACTTCTGCGGAGTGCCGCTTAGGTTATGGCTCGAATTATTCGCCACTCCATCAAGTCGAATCTGATGCGCGAGAGCCCGAGAAGCCTGCTCCTGGAGCAGCTCGGCGCCTTCGCATTGGCCATCACGCGAGTCATCGAATCTCATCCACCCACATCAGAGCCTGAAACAACCGAGCAGCTTCAGCGCGCAACAGCAAGTGCCAAAGCCGTGGCCGAGCAGGCCCATACCCAGCTCGCAGACTTGCTGACGGCACAGGGACTTGAATTATCAGCACGCGGCACAGAGCCCGAGCGCGCGTTGGCTCAAGAGGCGCAATACCTCAAAGTTGCGCTTGCCGACGAGATCTTGATCCACTCTGCCTGGGCTGGTCAGCCGCCATTTTTAGACCATCTCCTGGAGATGGCACTCTTTAAAACATCGCGTGCCGGACAGGAAGTGATCGACCGAATTGAGCGCTTGCTCGCAAGACCTACAGATTCTGCCCAGCTGCTCGTACCCCTGTACCTGTTTGCGTTGAACCTTGGGTTTGAGGGCAGGCTTCGACCGCTCTCGCGGTTGCGGGCAGATGCGGGTTCAACGCGAACCGTTCAAGATCTCAAGCAATCCCTCTTCCGGCTTGTGCACCATCGCGACCCGGAGCCGCTCCATGCGCTTCAAAGAGCCGCAGCCCAAACGCAGAGGGTCATGTCCGAGCAAGCCTACCTTCACACGCTTCAGAACATGGTGCCGGTGCGCAGCTGGAGGCTCTCACGTGCGGGTGCCTGGATGATTGGCTGGGCCCTTGCGCTGCTCCTGTTGTCACAGATCGGTTGGGTTCTGCTGTCTGCGCCGCTCCGATCAGCAGTAAAGGGGAACGAGGTTACTCAGGCAGCACCCTCAGAGCGTGGTGATGAGTCAAGGAGCACAGCACGTGGGCAGTAGCCTTTACTTCTTGATTCCCACACTGCTCTTTGTCATTGCAGTGCTCGGGGTGGCTCTGAGATTCGGCATCCGACGGGCGGGGCAGCCCGATCGTGTGCGTTCCATGCTCTCCGTTCGGGAAATCCGACGCCAGACGCAGCTGCTCGTGAGCCGCGTCAAGCTCGTGATCGGATCGGACAGAGACCCGTATCAGGTTCCCTGGGCAGTTGTGCTGAGCGAATCGGGCCCAGACCCGCTCGGGTCATCGGCCAGCGCCTTGGCGTATCAGACCAAAGCAAAGGAGTCGCCCGTCGGGCAGAGCCACGAGGGTATGCAGTGGGCCATCTTTCAGACGGGCGTGCTGGTCTCCTTCGATCGCGCAGCGTTGGGAGATCAATCCGTTCGTCAAGAGGATGCGCGTTGGGACGCGTTCCTCGAGGAACTTGGCCGCCACCGATCGCGCAGGCCGCTTGACTCCATCGTGATTGGCATTCCTCTCAAGGCGCTCCTTGGAGAGGGCAATGAACACCTTGCTCAGATCGAGACGCTCGCCACGCGACTCGGTGAGCGGATCTGGCTTGCGCAGAATCGGTACGCCCTAAGGCTGGCTGTCTACGTTGTCATTACAGGCATCGACGAGCTGCCAGGTGGAGACGTATTGCACCAGCTTCCAAAGCCCCTGAAGGACAGCATCCTGGGCTGGTCGTCACCGCATGATCTCTCTCAACAATTTGACCCGAGCTGGGTTGAGCAAGCCACAGAACAAGCCCAACAGAATCTCTATGCGCTTGCAACCGAGCTCTGCGCTGCCTACCCCGACGCGTCGCCTGCCGCGATCACGCTCATTCCTCAGAGATTGACTGAGGCGAGCGAGGCGACCCGAGTGTTCTGTGACCGCCTCATGCAAGCCGGCGGGGTGCATGAGCCCTTTTTCCTTCGGGGTCTGTATTGGATTGGCTCCGGCCCAACCCCGCTCTTTAGCCGTGACCTCCTCGAGAGCAAGGTGTTTGGCGAATTCGGACTCACGCGGAGTGCCAGCGCGCTTCGGCTGGCACGACCGATTCAGAGCCGTGTGGCTCGCACACTGATCTGGGGCGCGCTGGGCCTTTGGACGGTTGGCGTAGGCGTGACTTTGTTTCAGATGAATCGCCTGCTCCCGGTGCTCGCCTCAGGCGTCGAGGGGCTGAACCGGGATGCATTGCTGCGTCAATCAGCCGCGCAAACGGCAACGCTGGACTTTGCCTGGCGAGAGCGCACCGCACTCTCGCTCATCAATGGGCTCGAAGAATTGAGCTCTGGACGTGCCACAGCGCTCGGGGGCGGCACGATCCTCTCATTTGTGCCAGGTTCTTGGCCGGTCTTTGACAGTCTGCTCGATCGAACCCAACAGCGGATTCAACGTGAATTCTCCGAGGTTGCAGCAGACACAATACGCCGGGCCATTTATCGCAATACGGCCCTGATCACTGGGGTGCAGACCGACCCGATCTCTGGTGAACTGCTCTTCGTGTCGGGTGAGTGCAAGCCATTACCTGCCGAGCAGCCATCGTCCTCGGCGAATAGCCCTGCAATAGATCGACAGCCCGCATTTCTTCACTTGAAGCAACTCCTGGGTCAATTGCAGACCCTCGACAGGGTTGTTGGTGCCTACGCTAGGCTCAAGACCAAGGCGCGCGCCTCTGAGCAGGACTTCAGGCGCGTCGCAGAGTTTGCATTCGGTCGCGGATTCGACTCAGACCTCCAGGCCAGCACGCGACTGTTTCAGGCAAGCCTTGTGAACGGCTCGTTTGACCTTCAACAGACCACGCTTGCCGCAGCGGCAAAATGTGCGACGCAGCATGTTCATCAGCAACTGATTACACAACTGGTCAGCCAAAACCGAGTGCTGTTGTCAGAGCGCGAGATCAGGACTGCTCAGGCACACCTGGAGACTCTGGTTGATGAGCGAATGGACAGCTCTGAGATTTTGGCTGGTTTCCGGGCCTTCATTGCCCAGTTAAACGCCCAACGTGCACTCCTTGCAGAGGGCGGATCAAGCTGGATGTCTGGACCTCAGCCAAGTCTTGAGAGTGCCCTGGCTCCCCAGGTCGAGCTCACGCGACAGACCAAGCTGCTGGGGCCCGAACTTGCTGATCGGCTGAGAGACGAGCAGCGGGCTGCTCTTGGTCAGCTCATCGTCAGAATCAGCGAACTCAAGGCCAACTCGGGAGAACCTGGCCTCATTTTCTCGAACAAGGTGGAGGAAGTTCACCTGAGTCCGGAACGCATCGCAGAGATCAAAGCCCTCGAGAACCTCATGGCGCAAAGCTTCATGACCGAGGCCAATGAACTGCCAATGAAAGCGCCGCCACCCGGCACGATCGTGGTCTGGGACCTCGCGTCTCTGGAGCGTGCAGTCTCCATGGCGTCGCTTCGCCGTCAATATCTGGCGGAGGATCTTCCAAAGCTTCCCAATCGCGTTCGAGAGCTTGTGCTCAAAGAAATCAATTTTCAGGTCGGACACAAGATTGACGATGCTTTGGAACATTCATATCAGAATGCAGGTGACCACCGATACATCCAAGATCAAGCCACAGTCGGGGGCTACAACACTGGAATCGATCTGCTCACGAAGCTCCTGATCGACCTTCGCGAAATGGGGCATTCGGAATCTGCCCGCCAGCTTGATCGCGTCATGCAGTCTGACGCTCAAGCACGTCTCGACAAATTAGGCGAGCGTGCCGTGTCACTGGGACTCTTCGACCTAGCCATTAAAGAGGCAGAGCCGGGCATGAGCACAAGTGACCAAAGCCTTCTGGGACTCGATGAAGCTGGGGTGCAGGACTATTTCGCTCAGCAACTAGCGCAACTCGAGGAGCTGGTGCTGCTGGCCAAGGCGTACCAGCGAACCTTGAGCATGAGCAACCTTCGGGGCCAATCAGACTGGGCTGCCACGCTGCGCGAGCTCGACAAATACAAGGCCAAGGACCCCCGGTCGAGTCTTGCAACGCTCGAGCAGTTTGCGCTTCTCATGGCCAAACCCGAGGATGCAACGGGATGCAGCACTCGTCTGCAATCAGTGCGACCGCCCAAGCGGCCCACCAATCTCTTTGATCGCAGACTCCGTGATCTTCACCAAGACCTCAGTCTACGGTGTGCAATGCGCGACCTGGAAGGGCTCAAACAGGTCTGGAGTCGATTCGCGCCGGGATACAACGCCTATGTCGCGGGTAAGCGACCGTTTGCCCCGTTCGCAGCAAACCTGCGGCCTGCCGATGTCTCAGAGGTGAATCGACTGGTGCAGCTCCTTCCGCGGATGCCAACACTCAACTCGGTTCAGTTGGGGATCAGCCCAGATGTCTATCGATTGCTCCAGGTCTTTGGTTCGCAGTGGTCTGACATTCGGGCTCTCATGCTGCCGCTATTTCCTGTTGATCCGGCAGCCCCCGCTGGGCTAGACCTCCAAGTCACCCTGAGGGATCACATCGACCGCGAGCGGCATGGAAATAAAGTCATAGAGTGGTTCTTTGGCTCTGGTCGAGCCAACACCAAGCAGACGGGCCTTACCCTCAAGCCGCTTCGCTGGAAGTTAGGCGACCCCGTGCGCATCAGTCTTCGATTTGCTGACCAATCTCCTCTGGTACCGGTCGCAAGCCCTGCTCTTCCGTGGCTCACGGTGCAAGGGCGCACAGCCAGCATTCGCATCGATGGCCCCTGGGCTGCACTGGACCTCGTACACCTTCTCCGGTCTGCAGAGGTCAGTGCTGAGTCCGGTGGTGGTCAGGCCCTCGAGATCCGGATTCCACTTGCACCCGCTGGACAACCTGGCACAGCGGCCACAGAGGAGGCAGTGGTCTACATCACACTGGCGCTCAGCGAACCCGGAAAAACCACGCCGTTGCGTTGGCCCAACGGATTCCCCGGTAAGCTCCCAGAAACGCTTACCCAAACCATCAGCCCATGACCGCAGAACAACTGGCTTCGCCTGAATGGATTCATGCACTGCGAGCGCCTTTGAGCGATGCAATGCCCAGTGGCCCGTGGTTGCGCTACAGCGAGTCGTTCCGGCTGCTCGAAAAAATGCGCATCAACGAGAGCGATGATCTCCCCCTAGGCGAATGGCAACGACCCTTAGTGAGAGCGGACTGGGGCAAGACCGCAGAGGCATGCCAGGCATACTTGCGCGAACAGTCCAGAGACTTGCATGTCGCTGCATGGCTCTGCGAGGCGCTTGCCGAGGCGGAGCAGCTCGAAGGCCTTGACCAAGGACTACAGGCCCTGCATGCCTTGGTCGAGAGTCAATGGCCGAGCCTTTGGCCCGCGATTGAAGATGGCGAGGTTGAGGCGAGGGTTGCTCCTTTTATCTGGATCAATCGGTCCCTGCCGGTCTGTCTTCGCCGCAATCTCGTGCTGCTTGAGCCGACCTTACTTCGACAGCAGCCCATTCGCCTAGACGACTGGCTTCGATGGCCAGCCGAAGACGCTGGCTCGGACAAAAGCAAGGCCTCTATTCGGAAGCTTGTTGGACCAGACGACCGCGCAGCCCTTCAAACGCTGCGAGCCTTTTCGATTCGATCGAGAGAGCACCTTAACAAAATTGAGCATCTGTTGGATGAGCATCTAGGGGCGGAAGCCCCAGGCTTCGGCGCGCTCAAGCAGCTCCTCGATACGATCGCTGAAACAGCACAATCACTCGGTCTGGAGCCAGCCGCCGCCCCGAAGGATAAGGTCGCAACCAACACGGTGAGTGCTACCCCCTCGGGTGCCCTGCCGGCGCCTGGATCCCTCGCCGCAAAGCCCACCAATCGTGAAGAGGCGCTCGCCTTGCTGAATGCAGCCGTTGAAAGCCTTCAGCGACATGATCCGCATTCTCCAGCAACCTTGCTGGCTGCGAGAGCAGCACTTTGGGGAGGGCTGAGCCTTCAGCAAATGGCCCAATTTGAAGCAAGCCAAGGACGGTCCCTTGGCACGACGCTCGAACTGCTTGGCGTTCCCCTTCAAACGCAAACCTGAGACGCACACGCATGAACCCTCTCTTATCAAGCTGGACGACCCCCTTTGAGATGCCTCCTTTCGGAGACATTGAGCCCGATCACTTTCTCCCCGCGTTCGAAGAGGGTATGGCGCGACACCAGGCCGAGATCGAGAAGATCGCGCATCAGGCCGCGCCAGCCTCATTTGAAAACACCATCATCGCGCTGGAGCAGGCGGGCTCACTTCTGAATCGAGTCGAGCGGGTCTTCGGGAATCTCACCTCCTCGCATACGAGCCCCGCGCTGCAATCCATCGAGCGGGAGATCGCCCCGAAACTCGCTGCCCATCATGGCCAGATTGCACTCAATGCCGCGCTCTTCACACGCATCGCGTTTCTTTACTTCCAGCGAGAGGCGCTTGGGCTTGATCCGGAATCTATGCGTCTCCTCGAGCGGCTACACCTCGATTTTGTGCGCAACGGAGCGCGTCTCGTGGGCGAGGCGCGGGATGCCTTCGCAGCGCGTGCAACCCGACTGGCGAGCCTGCACACACAATTCGCCCAGAACGTCTTGGCCGATGAGGCGGATCTGCAGCTGCTATTGACCCAAGACGATGAGCTTGCAGGGCTTCCCGACTTTGTTCGACAGGCGGCTCGCCAGGCTGCGATTGAGCGTGGGCGCACGGAGTCCAACGCCCATGTCATCACACTCTCGCGTGCCTCTCTGACTCCGTTCATGACCTTCAGCACGCGACGGGACTTGCGCGCGAAGCTCTGGGATGCCTGGTGTAAGCGAGGCGAACATGAGGGCGCGCACGACAATCGACCCGTCATTCAAGAAATCCTGAGCCTTCGGCTTGAGCAGGCGCAGGCACTGGGCTATGCAAACTATGCCGAGTTTGCACTCGCAGACACCATGGCCCAGACCCCGGCCGCGGTTCGGGGCCTGCTTGGGCGCCTCTGGGAACCCGCTCGCAAGCGGGCCATTGCGGAGCGTGAGCTCATGCAAGCCCTCGCTCGATCGGAGGGAGTTCAGGACCCTATTGAGGCTCACGACTGGCACTACTGGGCCGAACGCGTGCGCAATCGCGACCACCAGCTCGATGAGTCAGCGCTCAAGCCCTATTTGCAGCTCGATAAGCTCGTCGAGGCCATGTTTTTTGTTGCCTCAAAACTATTCGGTCTGCAATTTCATGAACGTCAAGATCTACCGCGCTATCTGGATGTCGTGCGCACGTGGGAAGTCACTGACCGGGAGGGTCGCCATGTGGGCGTATTCATGGGAGACAACTTTGCTCGCGCCAGTAAGCGTTCAGGCGCCTGGATGAGCGTGTTCAGAAAGCAGAATGGGCTGCAAGCGCCAGGTCGACCGATCGTGGTGAATAACAACAACTTCTCACAGGCACCTAAGGGCCAGCCCACCCTCCTCAGTATCGACGATGCCCACACCCTTTTTCACGAGTTTGGTCATGGACTCCATGGCCTGCTCTCGCGATGCCGGTATCCGCGGCTCTCTGGGACCAGTGTGCTGCGGGACTTCGTTGAGCTTCCCTCTCAGATCTACGAGCACTGGCTGCTTCAACCCGAAGTCCTCCAGAAGTTCGCGGTGCATGTCGAGACGGGAGAGCCCATGCCCGTGGCCCTCATCGAAAAGCTGCTCAAGGCACGCACCTTCAACCAGGGATTTGCAACGGTGGAATACCTCTCCTGTGCCTTGCTCGATCTAGACCTGCATGAAATGACGGACTTCTCCGATCTTGACCTCGAAGCCTTTGAGCGTGCGCGACTCGCCGCACTCCACATGCCTGAAGGCATTGGCATGCGTCACAGATTGCCCCACTTTCAGCACCTCTTCGCAGGCTCGAGCTATGCCAGCGCCTACTATGTGTACATCTGGGCAGAGGTGCTCGATGCCGATGGCTTTGATGCATTCGTTGAGGCAGGTGACATTTTTGATCCCCAGACGGCCCAGAGGCTGCATGATGAGATCTACTCTGCAGGTAACCGAGTGGACCCGATGCAGGCCTACCTCGCATTCCGCGGGCGCGCGCCCTCAGTGGAACCGCTGCTGACTCAGCGTGGCCTAGACCAGTTCTAGTGCCGCCGCCCCCTCGGGGCTGCCGCTAAGAGCTCACGCGTGTAGGGGTGAGCAGGCTGCTCGTAGAGCGGGCCTGCTGGGCCCTGCTCCACCACACGACCGTTCTGCATGACAATGACCGTGTCGGACATGTGGCGCACCACGCCCAGGTCGTGTGAGATGAAGAGATAACTCAGCCCGAGGTCATGCTGCAATTCCTTGAGCAGATTCAGCACCTGCGCCTGCACCGAGACATCTAGGGCTGAGACCGCCTCATCACAGACGATCAGATCGGGCGAGAGCGTGAGGCACCGCGCAATGGCGATGCGCTGACGCTGACCCCCCGAAAATTCGTGGGGGTATCGGTTCAAGGCTGAGGCACTCAGACCCACCCGCTCCAGTAAAGCAACAGCGCGCGCCTGGCGATCAGCTCCAGCAGTGCCTACGCCGTGCAGCATCATGGGCTCATCTAGAACCTGGCTTACCGTAAAGCGCGGGTTCAGGCTTGCATAGGGGTTCTGGAAAATGATCTGCACACGTCGCTTGTAGGGAGAGAACTCGCTGTCAGACATGGCGAGGAGATCGCGGCCCTCAAACAGCGCCTGACCTCCGCTGGCCTTGTGCAGCCTCAGAATACAAAGGCCTGTGGTGGTCTTGCCGGACCCCGACTCCCCGACAATCCCAACCGTCTGCCCACGCTTGAGCTGAAAGGACACCTCGTCGACTGCAACGAAGGGATCATTTCCAAAGAGTCCCTTGCGACGATCGAAAACCTTTCGCAGACCACGCACCTCCAGAAGCGGGCCTTGGTCAGGAGTCTGAGTCGGCACTGGAGTTGCTGCGACATGTGCATCCGTGGCTGCGCCCATGAAATCATCGATGGTCTGCAGCCGCGCACCCGGGCGGTCAGGGTCAGGACGACAGGCCAGTAAGGCTTTGGTATACGGGTCCTGAGGGCTCGTAAAAATCTCGGAGACGGAACCCGATTCCTTCACATGTCCAGACCGCATGACCACAACCGCATGTGCAAACTCTCCAACAAGTGCTAAGTCATGAGAGATAAACAACATGGACATGCGCCGACGCGCTTGCAGCCGAACCAACAGCTCGAGAATCTGGCGTTGAATGGTGACATCGAGTGCGGTTGTCGGCTCATCCGCGATGAGCAGATCGGGCTCTGTTGAGAGGGCCATCGCAATCATGACCCGCTGCTGTTGCCCCCCTGAGAGCTCATGAGGGTAAGACTTCATGCGACGCCGTGGCTCTGGGATGCCCACCTCATCTAACAGCGCGAGCACGCGCTCAGAAGCGGCAGCCTTTGAGAGCCCCTTATGCACCCGCAAGGTCTCAGAGAGCTGATCACCGATGGAATAGACCGGATTCAAGGAGCTCATTGGATCTTGGAAGATCATGGCGATCTTCTGACCGCGCAATCCTCGCATCACCGACTCCGAGGCATCGAGAAGCGACTGCCCCTTGAACCATACGCGTGACTGCGGACCCAGGCGCACACTGCGTTTAGGCAGCAAGCCCATGATGGCTAGGGAACTCACCGATTTTCCGCTGCCCGACTCCCCCACCAAGGCCATGGTCTGCTCGGGCTGAATGGCAAAGGAGACATCCTCGATGGCGCGAACGGTTTTGCCTTCGGCACTGCGAAAGTCAACGGTCAGATGCTCAACGGATAGCAAGGGGCTCTGCGCGTTGTCCATATCAGTGGGTGAGCTTTGGGTCGAGAGCGTCGCGAAGCGAATCAGTTAAGAGAGAGAGCGCCGTGACAAAAATGGCCATGGCGATCGTTGCAGCAGTGAGCTGCCACCAGATACCCACCAGCAGGTCGTTCTGGGCCTCGGTGAGCATAGTGCCCCAAGACACGCCGTCGACGGGGACACCAAATCCGAGGAATGACAGAATCACTTCCGCCTTGATGCAGGCCACCGTAAGAATGGAGAACTGCACGAGGATCACATGGCTGACATTGGGCAGAATGTGGACGAACATGCGACGCAGGCTGGAAGCCCCCATGGCATCTGCCGCACGCACGTACTCTCGCTCTCGATGCTTCAGATACTCACCACGAACCAGCCGATAGGTGCCGGTCCAGCCGGTGACACCCAAAATAATCACGACCGCGATGGACCCTTTGCTGCCCAGCACCGCAGCGATGGCCAGAATCAGCAAAATGTTCGGAATGGCATTGAAGACGTTGTAGACCCAGTTAGAGAGGTCATCCACCCAGCCACCGAACCAGCCCGAGACCGCGCCCAGGACCGTCCCAAGACCGACCGCGACCAGGGCTGCGGCAAGCCCCACCAGAATGCTCGTCTCCGCGCCCTTGAGCGTCTTGTCCAGAATATCCCTGCCCCACTTATCGGCGCCCAGCGGCAAGTCCTTTGCAAGCTCCTCCAGTGACTTAGGGCGATGACTCTGCGCGTATGCCTGGGCCGCTGCAAGCCCATCGGCGATTGGGTCGGAGACATCGGTCTCGGTAGGCATAAGCTTTTGTTCTTGGGCATTACCCGTGAGCACCAAGAGCGCAGCAGCAAGCGGGTCTTCCACATCCGTCTCGGTGATGGGCATCTCCGCCGTTGCTCCACCGACCTGCTGCTGGCTCGACTTCGCCGTGGAGTCAGCGTCAGAAGCGAAAAGACTGGGAGGCGCATGCGAGACCGCAACCTGTTCAGCCCAGTGGCTGGCAAGCAGTCCGCTGGCGGTGAGCGCAACGAGTACAAGCCAAACGCCGACCACGCCCAGCGAGACCACGCCCACTCGGTCCGCCAGAAAGCGCTGTCGCGCAAGCTGCCAAGCGCTCTGACTCATTTGAGCTGAATCCGCGGATCGGCCAAGCGGTAGAGCAGATCGCCGATCAGGTTAAAAATCATGGAGGCCAGCGCCACATAGACCGTAATGGCCTTGATGACCGGAAAGTCTGAGCGTTCAACCGCGAGAATAATTTCACGGCCCAGGCCAGGAATGCCAAAGAAGCGCTCGAGCAGAAAGGCGCCCAAAAGCAGGCCAGGCAGATTTGAAATCACGAAAGTAATTACTGGAACCAAGGCATTGCGAAGCACATGCACGAACATCACGCGCGTCTCGCTGAGCCCCTTTGCGCGTGCAGTGCGCACATAGTCTTGGTCGACCTCGTCCAGCACGAAGCTTCGAAAAAGGCGGGTGTTGGGTGCAATGCTGACGACCAGCCCCAAAAGAATGGGCAGTGGCGCATACACAAGTAGGTTGGTCCAGAACGCATCTCCCCAACCCTGCACAGGGAACCAGCCGAGCTGATACGCAAGGAGGTACTGCCCCAGAATAATAAAGACCAGAATACTGACCGACATGAACAGCGTGCAGAGGGCCATCACCCCCCGATCGACGGCCGAGCCCCGCACCCACGCCACTCCAACTGCAATCACAATGCCGAGTATGGTCTCCAGCACCAGCAGGGGCAGGAGCACCGTGAGCGATGCAGGCAGACGGGAAGCGAAAATACTTGAGACCGTCTCGCCTGTTGTCCAGCTGGTGCCAAAATCGAAGGTCACAACCTGCTTCACAAAAATGAGCAGCTGCATATAGAGCGGCTCATCTAACCCGAGCTGCTGGCGAATCGAGGCGATCTGAGCCTGGCTCGACATGAGGCCCGCCAACACATAGGCGGGGTCTCCACCCACCCAGTTAAAGAGAAAGAAGACCAGCAGAATGACACCCGCCATGGTGGGCACCATCTGCCAAAGCCTTCGAAAAATATAGGCCGTCAAAGCGTGCTCACTTCTGCTTCTGGATATCGAAATACATAAAGTCAGCCGTCACCAGAGGGTGCTTGCGAGACCCCACCACCCAGGGCTGATTCAGACGCGTGGTGACCGCGGTGGAGCTCAAGCCCATCACGCCGTAGACCTCCATGAGCCGATAGAGGTTGTGCAGAATGCGCGTGCGCTCCGGTCCGGGGGGCGTGACCTTGAGCTGCTCGAAGTAACGATCGTAGTCGGCGTTTTCAAAGCAGGCGTAGTTGTTCATGCCGATCGTGCGAGACGAGAGCAGTTTCATCACGTACACCACATTCGAAGCACGGGTCCAGCCCAATCCCCACGAAGGCACCGCACACTGCTTGCCCTGCTTGAGCATTTCGGGGAACTTGTCTTTCTTCACCTCAAGACGAATGCCGACACGATCCATGGAACGCTTCCAGAGTTCATCGCGCTCGCGGTCAATGGAGGCGGTTGATGAAAAAATCGTGAAGACCAGCGGCTTTCCATCGGGGTAGACCCGAAAGCCATCGGGCCCTTTACGGTATCCATAGTGGTCCAGGAGGGCATTGGCCAAGGCGGGGTCGTAACGATTCACGCCGCGATAGTTGGGGTCGTGTCCGGGAATCACCGGAGCCACAAGCTGGCTCGCCTTGATCGCTTGATTCTTGCGGATGACCCGAATTTCCTCGTCCACATCGAAGGCCATGATGATGGCGCGCCGCAGCGCAATGCGCTCTGGGGTGTACCCGCCGATGGCCGGGTCTTTCAGATTGAAGAACTGATAGCGAATATCAGACTCCACACTTCGGTACATGCCCATGCCCTTCTGAGCCAGCTCGGGTTGCAGCTCATTCTTGGGCGTGAGCGCTTTCTCGATGAAGCTTGTGGGAACGTTCAGGAGATCTAATTCGCCACCCTGGAAAGCCAGCCAAGCCGACTGGGCCTCTTCGATAATGCTGATCTCCACGCGGCCGACCTGAGGCATGAGGCGCCCCTTCATCTGCTCGGCCACTTTTCGATCGGCTTCAATCGCGTTGGGCTCAGCCTGGTAATTCCACTCGAAGCCAGGGAAGTCAGGGTTGGCCGTGAGAATAATCTTTGAGCCCGGCACCACCCGATCCAGCTTGTAGGGTCCAGAGCCAACGGGCCGTTGCATCATGGCCTCTGCACCATAAAACTCCACCACCTCTCTGGCCATGGCCCCCATGTAGCCCCGCTCAAAGACATCGAGCAACTCGGGAGACGGACGCGTTAGACGCAGACGCAGGGTATGAGAATCGAGCACCTCGATGCCGGGGATCTTCTGATCGTAGTCAAACTTGCCGGTCTCGATCGCCTTCTTGTGGGCATCCGCCAGGCCAACGATTGCGTCCTCGAAGTCGGAGAGCTGAGGGGAGATGGACTTGGGGTCTGCATGCCTAAAAATGGTGTAGGCAAAATCCTTGGCCTGAAGCTCGCGGCGTTTGCCCTTAAAGGCCGGATCTGGGGTGAAGTAGAGCCCCTTGCGAATCTTGAAGGTGTAGGTCAGGCCATCGGGTGAGACCTCGGGCATGGCCTCTGCCGCATAGGGCACAAGCTTGGACGGACTTGCCAGCCAATCCCATTTCACGAGGGTGTGAAAAATGGCCGAGACCACCGTGTTGGAATAGAGATCGCTGATGCGCGCGGGGTCAAACCCGGTTGTGGCCTGTGGAAACGAGACCCGCAGTACCTTGTTGGGGTCGGCGGGGCTGCGGGGCTCTGCAGCCCATGCAGTCCCCCAAGCACTCGAGGCCCCAATCACCAATAAGCAGCAGGCCAGCACCATGCGTCGCATTCACTTGCTCCTACAATCTGGATGCTTGAATTCAACCACAACATTGACCTAGGGAGACCCCTAATGCCCGCCGCATACGACGCCTTGGCCCGCCAGCAGACGCAGCTCTATCGGCTTGGCCATTTGAGTGCAATCTGCAACTGGGATCAAGCGGCCAACATGCCGCCCAAGGGGAACGATGCCCGCTCGGCGGCTATGGCCGAACTGGCCCAGCTTATGCACCAACTCTCGACCGACCCCAAGGTGGACACCCTCATGCAGCAGGCGCTGCAGGAGTCTTTGAACGACGACGAGTCCGCAAACCTGCGCGAAATCCACCATCAATGGCGCAGGCAAAAGGCGCTGCCTGAGTGCCTCGTTACCCAAAAGGAGATTGCAAGCGGACGGTGTGAGCACGCCTGGCGTAGCCAACGCCCCGCAAACGACTGGGCGGGGTTTCTCGAGAACTTCCGCCCCGTGGTGGCGCTCGCCCGAGAGGAAGCCGAGCGCCTCTCTCAGGCTCTGGGGGTAAGCCGGTATGAGGCGCTGGTCGACGGGTTTGAGCCTGGACTCACCGAGGCAGAGATCGAATCTGTCTTTAGCCCACTTCGACAGTGGCTGCCCGGACTGATTGCCAAGGTCATTGAGAAGCAGTCCAGCGAGCCAGTCACGCAGCCCCAGGGCCCATTCCCACTGGAAGCTCAGCGCGCGCTCTGCGAGCGGGTGATGCACCTGCTTGGGTTTGACTTCACTGCAGGGCGCCTGGATGTCAGCACCCATCCATTCTGCGGCGGAGTGCCCGAGGATGTGCGGCTCACCACCCGCTTTAACGCCCAGGAGTTTCTGGGATCACTCTACGGCACCATTCATGAGACGGGCCACGGCCGCTATCAGCAGAACCTGCCTGCGGCCTGGCTTGGGCAGCCGATGGCCCAGGCACGCTCCATGGCCTTTCACGAGAGCCAATCGCTCTTCG
>Ga0208009_1000064_pt1 | contig 28228 bp, 27 predicted proteins | sample Wag4_2014_7_16_FD_187364 | JGI IMG/M metagenome (GOLD analysis project Ga0208009, IMG submission 187364) | Fresh water mixed with fracking chemicals microbial communities from Ohio, USA - Utica-2 Time Series FC 2014_7_16 (SPAdes) (version 2) ...
GTATACCCCATTTGTCGCGGATGATCTGCACCCTTTTGGCTGTTACCTGCCAGCGGGCAATATCTGACTTGGATTGGGCTGCTGCCAGTGCGGGAAGCAGTAGTAAAAACAATATTTTTTTCATGGCTTATTTGTCGGTTTGGTTGGCTTTAAAGACACGGATAAAATTGCCGCCGAGGATTTTACGGATATCCTTTTTGGAGTATCCCCTTTTCAGGAGTTCTTCAGTAATGAGTGGCATGTCGGTCACATCATTCAGTTCCCGTGGTGAAGAGTTGATGCCATCGAAATCCGATCCGATGCCCACATGGTCCGTGCCAATCAGCTTCACGATATGGTCGAGGTGGTCAATGAGCTGGGAAAGCGAAGGCCGAACATTATCCATTTCCTCCTTGTACTTTTCATGTAGTTTCAGGTTGGCGTAGAAGTCGCTTGGGTTCTGTTTCAGCAGTTCATCCTTTTCTGCCTGGTGTTTGCGGATAAAGGCATTATTCTTGTCGCGAAAGCTGCTGTCAACAAATCCGGAATAAAAGTTGAGGTGGATGACGCCATTGTTTTTCCCGATAAGCCTGATCTGATCGTCTGTCAGGTTTCTGGGAACCGGACAAAGCGCATAGGTGCAGCTGTGTGAAGCGATGACCGGTTTGGTGGTGATGCGTAGGGCATCATAAAATGTTTTTTCGCCCACATGCGAGATGTCCACGATCATCCCCAGTTCATTCATTCGCCTTACAATCTGCTCACCCAATGCGTTCAGTCCGTAAGGATGCCCCAGGTCTTTCTTCGCCCGTTCATCCGCGGCAGAGCTTGCCCAGGAGGTGCTGTTGTTCCAGGTTAGGGTCATGTAGCGGGCGCCCCTATCGTAAAGTTTGTCAAGGTATGCCAGGTTGTCTTCAATCATGTGCCCCCCTTCCACGCCAATCATGGAGCCCAGTTTGCCGGATCGGACTGCTGTTTCCAGCTCTGCCGGGGTGCGTACCAGCATCATTTTCTCGGGGTTTCGGGCTATTGTGTTGTAGAGTGTGTCAATTTCCCTGTTGGCGAAAGCATAGGCTGTACCCATGCCATAATTTTCGTCGCAGAAGATGGAGAATACCTGTACATCGATGCCCCCTTGTTTCATCCGGTTCAGGTCGGAATGGGTGATGCCTTTTAGGTCCTGATCAAAGCTTTTGCTTTTTTCAATACCCGTGCTGATGAAATCGTTATGTGTATCGATCAGGATGGCTTTGTTGTGCAGTTTACTGAAGGGTTGGCCGCTGACGGCGGCAGCAAAGGAAATGGCAGATGCCAATAGCAGCATTTTTTTGTTCATGGGTATCAGTTAATGGCTTGGTAAGTAAGCACTTTAAACCGTTCAGAGATGTCACCGTGTTCGGTGGGATAGGCGTTTTGAAAGAATAGTCCGACAACCTTTTCTTTGGGATCCACCCAGTAAGTTGTTGCGAACATCCCTCCCCAGTCGAAGGTACCTTCGTTGGCCGGAGACCTGGCGCTTCCCCTTTCGGTGGTGATGCCAAAGCCCAGTCCGAACTTATTGGATCCATTGCTGATGTCGCCTATTTGGTTTTGCGTCATCAGCCTGACCGCACTCCTGCTCAGTATCCTCACCCCTTTGTATTCGCCACCATTCAGCATCATTTGCAGGAAGATGGCATAATCTATGATGGTAGACGACAGTCCGCCGCCCCCACTGAACATTTGCAGGTTCATGAGGGGGAAGTCGCGGTAGAAGGTACCATTGATTTGCACCACCGGTTCTGATTCAGCCAGCACACCGTTGACATGGGTATAGAGTCCTACCAGCCTGTTGTGTTTTTCTTTGGGGAGGTAGAAGTAGGTGTCTTTCATACCCAGGGGTTGGAAGATCCTTTTGCGGAAGAATTCGTCGAGGGTCATGCCCGAAACCACCTCCACCAGGTAGCCCAGCACGTCTGTGTTGAGTCCGTAGGTGAATTTTTCACCCGGGTTGTGGAAGATCGGCAGGGGAGCCAGCTTGTTGATATTTTCTGCCAGCGTGATACCTTTCACGCCGATGCCACCCACCACACCGTTTTTGGCGTAGATGGCGTTGGCTTCTTTGGAACCAATTTGGGCATAGCCGATGCCGGAGGTGTGCGTCAAAAGGTCGCGGATGGTTATTTCCTTTTTGGCAGGGGTGGTGGTGAAGGAAGAGTCTTTTTCGTTGAAGCTCACCAGCACTTTCGGCTTGGCAAAAGCGGGGATGAATTTCGATACCGGTTCATCCAGCAGAAATTTGCCTTCATCATAGAGCATCATAACCGCTGCGCTGGTAATGGCCTTGGTTTGGGAGGCGATGCGGAAGATATGGTCTGTACGCATCGGGATTTTTTTATCCTTGTTGGCATAGCCGAAAGCTTTGTGGTAAAGCACTTTTCCATCCTGCATGATTAGTCCCGCACCACCAGCCATCCAATTTTTATCGACCCATTCCTGCATGTTTTTATCAATAAGCTCTATTCGGTTTGTGCGGTTAGCTGAATTGTTTACAGTGGGTTGTGCAAAGAGCGACAGATACAGGCAAGCACCTAGTAGCAGGGAAAACAACTTTTTCATATTATCTTAATATGAACTGAAGTTAACAAAATAGCGTTAAAAAATAAGATGAGCCTTTATGTTGCAAATCACATCATCATTGTTGGCCCCTCGAAAGAAGGTTTTTAGGCATGATACCCGATCTGAAGTATTTAGATGCATCGAGAATAAATTGGTGGAACTGGTATTCTTCTGCAAAAGCAACCAGTTCATAAGGCGGACGCCACAGTAGCATGAATCTTTCGATATCTTTTTCAGGGAGGGCGGTAATTTGTCTTACAAGGCCTTTTGTGAAACGGCTGCTGATAAACTTTTGCTGTTCTTCTTCTATCAGTCGGTTTCTAAAGCTACGCATGGTTTTGTTCTTCCTGAATTTGAACAGACCAATCAGGCTGTTTGGATCGATATTTCCGGAAGAGGTCAGTTGCAGTCCACTGTTCTCAAAGTTGAATATCTTACTATACCGTTCCCTGTTTTCAGCAGAGTCTTGGCGGTAAGATTTGGCGATCACTACTACTTCCTTGAGTGTTTGGTATCGGTCTTGAACGGTTACCTGCAGGGCTATGTCAAATCCTGAAGGGTATCGGATGGTGCTTACCGGGAAGAAGCTTGTTGATTTGCCTTTGTAGGTGAAGGAGATAGAGTCTTGTTTGTCTATGGAAAGTCCGTAGCGACCGATGGAGTCCGTATAGGTAATCAATCCCTTCTTACTGGTTACTTTTACAAAGGGGATTGAAACCATTCTTGTGGAATCGTACACTTTGCCTGTCAGCCATATCTGCGAGGATGCCGTTTGTACAGAGAGGAGGATCAGGATGATATAATATATGCTTTTTTTCAATGCAAGACAAATGTTTTGGGATGAATGGTTGGCTGTTGGATTATTCTACCCATTTGGCTATGACCGCGGGATAGTGTTCATGTTCCAGGATATGGATGCGGTTGGCCAGGGTTTGAGCGTTTTCACCCGGGTTGACATCAATGGAGGCTTGGAAAATTGTTTTGCCATGGTCATATTGCTCATCCACCAGGTGGATGGTGATCCCGCTTTGTTTGTCGCCTGCATCCAATACTGCTAGGTGAACATGTTCGCCATACATCCCTTTGCCGCCATGTTTCGGCAGCAGTGCCGGGTGGATGTTGAGGATGCGGTTGGGGAAGGCTGCAATCAGGTTTGCTGGTATTTTCCAGAGGAAGCCAGCAAGGATGATATGTGTAATACCTTCATTTTTAAGCTGTTGTATGTATTCATCCGTATCGCTGAAGGTTTTTTTGACGATCAATAGGGATTTGATACCCTGGTTTCGGGCAATGTCCAAGACCCCTGCTTCCGGTTTGTTGCAGACAATCAACTTTACCTGTATAAACTTGTGATTGTCAAAGTATTGAATGATTTTGAGCGCATTGCTTCCTTTTCCGGATGCGAAAATGGCCAGGCGAACCGGCTGTTGTTTGAGGATACCCAACCTACGTAGGATTTTCTTTTCATAATTCCAGAAAAAGGGGAATTGTCCGAATACAAACGCTACAATCAGGATAATCACCTGATAGCCAAAGATCAGTATGCTCATCCTGAGCATGATTTTCCAGGCCCAGAAAGTCTGTTCATTGAAACCAACCCATGATGTTATGCTGCGGGAAATATATGCAGTAGTGGTTCCCGTAACGGCAAAAGTGCAGAGTATGAAGAAAAGCTGGGAAGAAGAGACCTTCCACTTTTGCTGCAGTTTATTAAACATGATGCAAAGAGAAGGAAAAATATGCTTTCTTCCACCAATGCCACTCGATAATATAAACATAATGTGCAACGCTTATCCTTTTAAACCTAAACATATCACTACAAATTATAAGTGATTGATAAGCAGTACAGCATGCCATCAAAAAAATTCAAGCTATGTTGATATATTGTTGAAATCCTGACTTAAATTTGCACGCGATCAATTGGATATTGTCCATTTCAACCACAATCCACTGAGGGTATGAATCAGAAAAGAACTGTTTTTCAAAAGTACATTTCAGCACTTGTTTTACTGGTAACACTGTGTTTGTCATTTACGCTTCAGGCGCAGGATGGCAAGGCTTTGTTCAATAACAAATGTGCTTCCTGTCACGCAATAGATAAGAAGCTTGTTGGTCCGGCTTTGAAAGGAGTTGAAGACCGTTGGGACGACAAGGCCATGCTTTATGACTGGGTACGCAACAGTGCGGCTGTAATCAAGAAAGGATACCCCAGGGCAGTAGAAGTTTACAATGAATACAATAAGGTACAGATGACAGCATTTCCGGAGTTGAAGGATGCTGATATCGATGCCATTTTGGGTTACATCAATACCGGAGGTGCCAAGAAGGAAGAGGTGGCTACAGCAACTGCTACAGGTGGTGAAAAAGCAGCGGATGACGATGCAAATTTATTGTACGGTATCCTCACGCTGATTTTGGCTGTCATTGCATTGATTCTATTGCAGGTTAACAGCAATCTCCGCAAGATGTCTGATGAAACAGAAGGCACATCATCTGCAGAGCCAATACCATTTTACCGCAACAAGGCATATATAGCTATTTTTGCCATCCTCCTTTTCTTAGGCGGAGGTTACCTCACATTCCAGGGTGCACAGGGTTTGGGACGTTCCAAGAATTACCAGCCTGAGCAGCCAATCTATTATTCCCACACGGTACATGCCGGTATCAACCAGATCAGTTGTTTGTATTGCCATGGCGGTGCACAGGAGAGCAAGCATGCCAACATTCCTTCTGTGAATGTGTGTATGAATTGCCACATGGGCATCAACGAATACGCGAAAGGTCCCAAGATTTACCGTGAAGATGGTTCTGAAGTTGATGGAACAGCTGAAATACAGAAGCTCTATAAATTTGCCGGATGGAATCCTGATACCAAGCAGTATTCAGGTGAAGGCAAGCCAATTGAGTGGATCAGGATTCACAACCTGCCCGATCACGTTTATTTCAACCATGCGCAGCACGTAAATGCCGGCAAGCAACAGTGTCAAACCTGCCATGGTGAAATACAAAAGATGGACGAGGTTTACCAGTTTTCAGACCTTAGCATGGGTTGGTGCGTGAATTGCCACAGGGAGACCAAGGTGCAGTTTACAGACAATAAATTCTACAGCATTTACGAGAAGTTCCATGAAGACATGAAGAACAATAAGCTTGACAGTGTGACTGTTGAGAAGATTGGCGGAACGGAATGTCAAAAATGCCATTATTAATATTACCACACAGAAACATCTCTCATTAAGCACAACAACTGTTATGAAGCAAAAAAAATACTGGCAGAGTTTTGGTGAATTGAAGAGCAGTGAAAATTACCAGGAAAGGGTACAGGATGAATTCGGGGAGGATCTCTCAACGGATAACCAGGACCTGATGGGGGCTACTGCTCCCCGCAGGGACTTCCTTAAATATCTGGGATTTAGCACAGCTGCTGCAGCCGCAGCAGCAAGCTGTGAGATGCCTGTAAAAAAGAGCATTCCTTACCTCAATAAGCCTGATTCTATCATACCTGGTGTGGCCAATTATTATGCTACTACCTATGTTATGGATGGTGATGCTGTTCCTGTTGTAGCCAAAGTGAGAGATGGCAGGCCAATCAAGTTGGAAGGCAATGATCTTTCATCTATCACCAAGGGTGGTACATCAGCCAGGGTTCAAGCTGCTGTTCTGGGCCTCTACGACACTGCCCGCTTGCGTTATCCGCTGGCAGGAGGTAAAGAGGTAAGCACTTTCGATGCCTTTGACAAGCTTGTATCCGATGCCATGTCAAAAGCCACGGGATCTGTGGTACTGTTGACAGAGAGCATCAGCTCAGTTACAACCAAAGAAGTGATTGCTGGATTCCTCGCTAAATATCCTGGTTCCAGGCATGTGCAGTATGATGCTATTTCCGCCAGTGGATTGCTCAATGCAAATGCAGCAACTTTTGGAAAGCGTGCAGTTCCTTCTTATGATTTCAGCAAAGCAAAAACGATAGTAAGTCTGGGTGCTGATTTTCTCGGTACCTGGTTGAGTCCGGTTGAATATGCCAGACAATACGCAGTAGGACGTAAAATCGATCAGAAGAATCCCGAGATGAGCAAGCATATTCAATTCGAGAGTATGCTGAGTATGACTGGAGCCAATGCGGATGACCGTTATGTTCATCTTCCTTCTGAGTCAGGTGCTGTTGCTCTTGCCCTCTATGCAGCACTTGGAGGTGCAGTTTCTGCTCCGGCTTTGGCTGATGAGCGTTTAAAAAAAGGCATCAATCAAGCTGCAGCAGCTTTGAAGGCTTCAGGCGCTGCTTCCCTGGTAGTCAGCGGCAGCAATGATTCACAGGTTCAAATCATTGTGAATGCCATCAACAATTTGTTGGGTGCATATGGCAATACAATAGACTGGAGTGCAACGCTAAACAGCCGTCAGGGTGATGATTCGGCGATGGTGCAACTTGTTCAGGAAATGAATGAAGGGAAGATTGGCACCCTGTTGATTCATGGTGTGAATCCTGCCTATGATTATTACGATAGTAAAAAATTTGAATCAGGCTTGGCGAAAGTGGCTGTTTCAGTTTCTTTCAACGACAGGGAAGATGAAACTTCTGTTTTATGCAAGTTCCAGATTCCTGACCACCATTTCTTAGAGAGTTGGGGTGATGCAGAAATTAAAAGTGGTTACTTAAGCTTCATTCAACCAACCATTTCACCTCTTTTCAAGACCAGGGCTTTCCAAACTTCCCTGATGAAATGGAGTGGAGACCAGAATGTTTACGGAAATTATTTCAAGGCTTACTGGCTTAAACGTTTTGGTTCACAATCAGCATGGGACAAAGCCCTGCAAGACGGTATTGTTGAAACCGCAGCCCCTGTAAGTGCAGGAAACTATAACGGTTTGGCATTGGCCACCGCGGCCTCTGCTATTGCTACTGCCAAAGCCGTTGCAGGCAAACAGTTGGTTGTTTATCCCAAGGTGGCTATTGGTTCAGGTAAGGAAGCAAACAACCCTTGGTTGCAGGAGATGCCTGACCCGATAACTAAAGCTACTTGGGACAATTACGCTATCATTTCTTTTGCAACAGCTAAAGAACTGGGTATTGTAGTTGACGATAATTATGAAGTAGAGGTAACAAAGCCTGTGATAAAGATCAAGGTTGGACAAACTGAAATGAGTTTACCTGTACTCGTGATACCTGGTATGCACAAGGATGTGATAGCAGTAGCACTTGGTTATGGCAGGTCTGAGAAATCAGGACGTGCATCAGCCAATGTAGGACAGAATGTTTTCCCGCTGGTTTCTTACACTGGCACCTCATTCAGCTATGCAGCCGCTGGGGTAACTTTAGAGAAGACTGCTACAACATTCAAACTCGCTTACACCCAAACCCATAACCAGTATGAAGGTCGTGATGAAGTGGTTCGTGAATATGCTTTGTCAACTTTCAAAAAGAACCCCACTATTCTGGCAGATGAGCGCCACAAGCTTGTAGAAGATTATGCTCCAGTAACGGGCGACTATGCAGCAGAAGGAACTTTGTACCCCAGCCATCCTTATCCGGGTGCCAAGTGGGGCATGAGTATTGATCTCAATTCTTGTATCGGTTGCGGTGCGTGTACCGTAGCTTGTACATCTGAAAATAATGTTGCTGTTGTAGGCAAGTCTGAAGTGCTCCGTGCACACGAGATGCATTGGTTGAGAATTGACCGTTATTTTGCTACATACCGCGATGATTCCGGTAATGATAACCTGGACGACCTCAATGTGGTGTTCATGCCAATGCTTTGTCAGCATTGCGACAATGCACCATGTGAAAATGTTTGTCCGGTCAACGCCACTAACCACAGCAGTGAAGGTTTGAACCAAATGACTTACAACAGGTGTATCGGTACACGCTACTGTGCCAACAACTGTCCGTATAAAGTAAGGAGATTCAACTGGTCTGATTATATGGGAGCTGACAGCTTTGCTGATAATCAGAAAGCCATTCTGGATGATTCCGTGATGATGATGAATGATGACCTCACCAGGATGGTATTGAATCCGGATGTAACTGTAAGGTCACGTGGTGTAATTGAGAAGTGTTCATTCTGCGTGCAGCGTTTACAGGAAGGTAAGTTGAAAGCCAAAAAGGAAAACAGACCGCTCGAAACAGGAGCAGATGGTAAATGGGATATCAAGACTGCTTGCCAGCAGGCTTGTCCGACCAGTGCCATTGTTTTTGGTAATGTAAATGACAAGAACAGTCCGGTTACAAAAATCCGCACTGAAGAGCAAACCAACAGGGTCTTCTACTCACTGGAACAGATACACGTGCTGCCCGGGGTTAACTACCTGGCTAAAATCAGGAATACAGACAGACATGTAGGCGTAGCGGAGGAAGAGCACCATGCAGCAGCACCAGCCGGTGAACATGCAGGTGAGCAAAAAACTGAAGCTGCACATTGATAGTATAGATTGAAGGGAAATCGCATAAACGACCAACACATGAGTGTAACAAAGTACGAATCACAATTAAGAGAACCATTGGTGAATGGTGACAAGACCTACGGTCAGGTTACCCAAGACATCGTGCACACCATCGAAGCCAAGCCTACCCGTTTGTGGTATATTGGTTTTTATGTATCGGTTGCCTTGCTCCTTTTCGGAGTTTACTCTGTTTACCGTGAGGTGGTTTACGGTATCGGACAGTGGAATGTAAACCGGACGATAGGCTGGGGTTGGGACATCACCAACTTCGTATGGTGGGTAGGTATCGGTCATGCCGGTACTTTGATTTCTGCGATCCTCCTCCTGTTCCGTCAGGGCTGGAGAACAGGCGTTAACAGGGCTGCTGAGGCCATGACCATTTTCGCGGTAATGTGTGCGGGTCAGTTTCCTATCTTCCACATGGGAAGGGTATGGATGGCTTTCTTCACTTTGCCTTATCCAAATACACGCGGACCATTATGGCCTAACTTCAATTCACCGTTGTTGTGGGACGTATTTGCGATTTCAACATACTTCACCGTATCATTGCTTTTCTGGTATTCCGGACTTTTGCCTGATTTGGCAACAGTAAGAGACAGGGCAAAGACTAAATTGCGTAAACATCTTTATGGTATTGCTTCTTTCGGATGGAATGGAAGTACAAAACACTGGCAGCGTCATGAGAGCCTCTCTCTGGTTTTGGCAGGTTTGTCAACACCACTTGTACTCTCGGTTCATACCATTGTATCCTTCGACTTCGCAACATCAGTTGTTCCAGGTTGGCATACAACGATTTTCCCACCATATTTCGTAGCAGGAGCAATATTCTCCGGTTTTGCGATGGTACAGACCCTGATGCTGATCTTGAGAAAGGTAATGAACCTGCAGGATTACATCACACTCGGCCACATTGAAGCGATGAATAAAGTAATTGTGCTTACAGGTTCAATCGTAGGCTGCGCTTATCTTACAGAGCTTTTCATGGCCTGGTATTCTCAGGTTCCTTTTGAGCAGGATATCTTCTTCAAGTACAGGATTGCTGGTCCGTATGGCTGGAGCTACTGGCTCATGATGACCTGTAACGTAATTTCTCCCCAGTTGTTCTGGTCAAGGAAACTCAGGAGAAATGTACTCTTTACCTTTATCATGAGTATTGTGGTGAATATTGGTATGTGGTTCGAGCGTTTCGTAATCATTGTATCATCATTATACCGCGACTATCTTCCATCTTCATGGTCTATTTATTACAGACCCACTATTTGGGAAGTTGGTTTCTACCTCGGAACATTTGGTCTCTTCTTTACCTGTTTCTTTCTCTTCTCTAAGTATTTCCCGGTCATAGCTATTGCGGAGATCAAGTATGTATTGAAAACAACTGGTGAAAGTTATAAGAATGACATGTCAACGCTTGAAAACAAGAATGTTGATGAGTTTGCACATGAAATGCATGATCATCATGAAGAGGGTTCAGTAAAAGTGGTACATCATTAATCAATCAACCTGTAAATAAGATAAAATGGCTTTGAAAAAATTTGTTGTTGGCTGTTTTGAGGATGAGAAGGTGTTATTTCCGGCTGTAGCCAAAGTCAGGAAAGCTGGATATAAATTTCACGATATCTATACGCCATTTCCTGTTCATGGATTGGATAAGGCTATGGGATTGAGGGATACGAGTATTCATACTGCAGGATTCCTTTTCGGTATGATCGGTACAACAACAGCAGTTACATTCATGACTTGGGTGTTTACAAAAGATTGGCCTGTGAATATTGGTGGTAAGCCCAATTTTGCATTGCCGGCCTGGATTCCCATTACCTTCGAGTTGACGGTTCTTTGTGCTGCTGTGGGCATGGTACTTACATTCTGTTATATCTGTCAGCTTGCACCATTTGTAAAAAAACATACTTTTCATCCTCGAGCCACTGACGATCTTTTTGTGATGGTTATTGAATGTGGTGAAAAAACGGATGAACAGGAGCTTAAATCCCTGCTCGATAGTGTTGGTGCCCAAGAAGTCAATACGCAGGTTGCTGAAGAGGGCTGGTGGATTGGCAGGTACGATCAGGAGCAGGAGTTGTACAAGGAACCCAATATTGCATAATCAAAGTGAGCGGGAAGAGCAGCGATCATAAAACACAACAACAGATGAAAAGAGCAACAATTATTTTCTGTGGACTCACTGCAATGCTGATGGCAGCTGCAGGTTGCAGCGATGTGAAAAGAACCCCGGGCAAAGTATATATGCCTGATATGGCCAATAGCCGTGCTTATGAAACTTATTCAGTAAATCCAGTATTTGCTGATGGCAGAACAAGTCAGGGCCCTGTTGCCGGAACTATAAAACGTGGAGAAGAATATCCTGTTCACCTTGAGATGGATAAACTCGGAGATACTGCCAATTACTTCGCTTCACGTTCCCTACCCAATCCTATTGATTCGCTCACAGCTGAAGAGTTGAAAGAGAGTGAGCGGCTGTATTTGATAAATTGTGGTATTTGTCATGGTACAAAACTTGATGGAAATGGTCCGCTTTGGAAAGATGGCGACGGACCCTACCCTTCCAAGCCAGCATCACTTGTTGGAGACGCCAAATATGAATCTATGCCTGAAGGTCAGATGTTCTACTCCATCACATTCGGAAAAAATCTGATGGGTAGTTATGCTTCCCAGCTGAGTGCCAAACAACGCTGGCAGGTGATAAAATACATCAAGACAAAACAGGGAAAATAATTACAACCAACGTTTTAAATAATCAGGGATGATCAAGCAACAATTCGAGATTTCGGCAGGGTATAAAAAGTGGACGAACATCCTACTCGGTGTGGGTGGACTGGCCCTTGTGCTCGGAATCATTTTCCTCGGAATGAGCAAGGAACCGGTTGAACAGACACGTTTCTGGGCAGTATTGCTGCAGAACAGTGTTTTCTTCCTGCTGGTTGTGAATGCCAGTATGTTTTTCATATGTGCTACTACAATGGCACATGGTGGCTGGCAAATGGCTTTCAGACGAGTGCCGGAGGCAATATCAAGTGTTGTACCCATTTTTGGATTGCTTACACTGATTGTTTTCATAGCCCTTGTTTTTGGTCACAGACATGATATTTACCATTGGCTAGACAAGGAACATGTTGAACACGATCCTATTCTCAAAGGTAAAAGTGGTTTTTTGAACCCTGCCTTTTTCATGATCTGGTCAGTTATAGCAATAGGTTTGTGGTCGGTTATTGGTTCTAAGATGAGGAAGCTTTCATCCGAAGCTGATGAGGAGATGGATCAGGAAACAGGGCGTAAATATATCATCAGGAACACTGCCTGGGCAGCTGCCTTCTTAGTAGCTTTCGGTTTAACAGTGGGATCAACAATACCTTGGTTATGGTTGATGAGTATTGATGCACACTGGTATTCTACCATGTACAGTTGGTACACATTCGCCAGTTCATTTGTTGCAGGTATGTCTTTGGTTGCCTTGTTTGTGGTTTACCTCAAAAACAGAGATTACTTGGAATATGTAACAGAGGAGCACCTACACGATATCGGTAAGTTTATGTTTGCTTTTTCTGTATTCTGGACCTACTTGTGGTACTCACAGTTTATGTTGATCTGGTATGCAAATATCCCAGAAGAAACAGTTTATTTCAAGCCCAGGATGCAGGGCCCTTACAGAATAATTTTCTTTTTGAATTTGATTCTTAATTTCGCAGTTCCTTTCTTATTACTCATGCGCAGAGGTTCAAAAAGGAATTATACTACCATTGCTGTGCTGGCTGTTTTGATTATAATGGGACATTGGACTGATTTTTATCAGATGGTTATGCCGGGCACATTGCATGAACATTATAGCCTGGGATGGTTTGAATTTGGTATATTGGCATTGTATGCGGGATTGATTATGTTTTTCGTGGGTAAGGGCTTGGCTAAAAAACCATTGGTAGCAGAACATCATCCATTCCTAAAAGAGAGCACAATACACCATACATAAGGATTCTGTGCACAAGAAAACTGAATTACTAACAAAATATAAGTAAAGATCATGTCGGGTTATTTCATTTTAGCAATATTAGCGCTGGCGTTTGTGGTCACATTTCAGATCGCGAAAGCAAGTGAATATGTATCCGTGTTGAAGGGAGAGGAAAAATCATTCAGACAGAATAACAAAATCAACGCCTTTCTTTTCATCATTTTTCTAGTTCTGGGTCTTGCCGGAGCCTGGTGGTGCAATGAGTTGTTTTATCATAAAACGCTCCTTGCACAGCCTGCAGCTTCAGATCATGGCGAGAAGATTGATTTTATGTTGATTATCACAATTGCAGTTACTGGTGTTGTATTCTTCTTAACTCAAATTTTACTTTTCTGGTTTGCTTACAAGTATCAGTTTAGTGAGAAGAGGACTGTTTATTATTTCCCGCATAACAATAAACTTGAGTTGTTGTGGACTGTTGTTCCAGCAATATTCCTCACAATTTTGGTTGGTCTTGGCTTGTTTTATTGGTTTAAAATTACTGGTGATGCGCCAAAAGATTCACAGATTGTTGAAATTACAGGTAAACAGTTCAACTGGATGATGCGCTATCCAGGTAAGGACAATGTCCTTGGAAGAAAAAATTACAGATTGACTGATGCATCTAATGGTAATGCGTTGGGTGTTGACTGGGAAGATGGAGCAAGCCATGATGATATTGAGGCATCAGAAATGCACCTGGTAGTAGGTAAGCCTGTCCAGCTTATAATTAATGCACAAGATGTCATACATGATGTTGGTTTAGTTCATTTTAGACTCAAAATGGATGCTGTGCCAGGTATTCCAACAACACTTTGGTTCACACCACTCTATACTACAGCACAGATGAAAGAGATCACAGGCAACAAGGATTTCGTATATGAAATATCATGTGATCAGATGTGTGGGAGTGGTCACTACTCCATGAGGGGTGTGATTGTTGTGGAAACACAAGCTGAATATGATGCTTGGTTGTCATCCTTAAAACCCCAATACCAGACTGTTCAACAAGCAAGTGCACCTACACCAGCTGCTGCTGATACAACTGCAGCTGCATCAACAAAACCCTTAGCCCAACTGAAATAACGAAAACAGTAAAAAAAGATTAACAATGAGCAGCGAAACAATTTCAATCGGACACGCAGCGGAAGCTTCAGTTCATTCGCATGATTCTCATGAGGCGCATGGCCATGATCATCATCATGAAGAGACGTTTCTGACTAAGTATGTTTTCACTACAGATCACAAGATGATCGGAAAACAATTTCTCATTACAGGTATTATTTGGGCCATAATCGGGGGATTGTTCTCCGTACTTTTCCGTCTTCAACTTGGGTACCCCGAAATGACATTTCCCTTTCTTGAAGATCTTTTCGGTAAATGGGCTGCTGGGGGTAGAATTTCGAATGAATTCTACTATGCGTTAGTAACCATGCACGGTACGATTTTGGTTTTCTTTGTATTGACTGCAGGTTTAAGTGGAACTTTCGCAAACATCCTTATCCCACTCCAGATTGGTGCAAGGGATATGGCATCAGGCTTTATAAATATGCTTAGCTACTGGTTCTTTTTCCTGGCTAGTGTAGTCATGTTTGCTTCTCTTTTTATTCAAACAGGACCAGCAGCAGGTGGGTGGACGGTATATCCTCCGTTGAGTGCGCTTGGTCAAGCCAGTGAGGGCTCTAAGTTGGGTATGGACTTTTGGCTCATATCAATGGCATTTTTTATTGTATCGTCGCTTTTAGGAGGATTGAACTACATTTCTACCATCCTAAACCTCCGTACCAAGGGTATGAGTATGACTAGAATGCCTTTGACGATGTGGGCGATTTTCTTCACAGCTGTTTTGGGTGTATTGTCATTCCCTGTTTTACTTTCTGGTGCAGTACTACTCTTGTTTGACCGTAACCTCGGAACCAGTTTCTTTCTATCTGAAATAGTGGTTAAAGGTGAAATACTCCCTAATGAAGGTGGTTCCGCTATTTTATATCAACACCTTTTTTGGTTCCTTGGTCACCCAGAAGTATATATTATCCTAATGCCAGCAATGGGTATGGTTTCTGAAATCCTTTCTGTCAATTCAAGAAAACCAATATTTGGTTACCTCGCAATGGTTGGTTCGCTTTTTGCAATTTGTATTCTCGCTTTCCTTGTGTGGGCACACCATATGTTTGTAACTGGTTTGAATCCCTTCCTGGGTGCATTCTTTGTACTACTGACACTTCTCATTGCTGTACCATCAGCGATTAAAGTTTTCAACTGGCTTACAACTCTTTGGAAAGGAAATATTCGTTTCACACCTGGAATGTTGTTTTCTATCGGATTTGTTAGTTTGTTCATTTCAGGAGGATTAACAGGCATATTCCTCGGCAACTCTACACTCGATATTCACTTACATGATACATATTTTGTAATTGCACACTTCCATATTGTAATGGGTGTTGCTTCCTTCTTTGGTATGTTCGCCGGAGTTTACCATTGGTTCCCTAAGATGTATGGTCGTTATTTAAATAATACCATGGCCAATATCCATTTCTGGGTTACGTTAGTGGGTTCATATCTCATTTTTTGGCCAATGCACTATTCCGGTCTTGCTGGAATGCCAAGGCGCTACACTGATTGGAGTAACTGGCAGTCTTTCAATATGTTCGCAGATATGAACAGATTTATCAGTACTGTTGCCATGATTGTTTTTGCCGTCCAGTTACTATTCGTTTTTAACTTTTTCTACTCTATTTTCAAAGGCAGGAAAGTTCAAACGCAAAATCCATGGGGTGCGAACACGCTTGAATGGACAACACCAATCAATCCGGGACATGGAAACTGGCCTGGAGACATTCCTGAAGTACACAGATGGGCTTATGATTATGGTAAGGATGGCAGGGAGTTTATTCCGCAAACAGAGCCGGTAGGTGCCAATGAGTCAAAGCATTAATTTAAAACTCAACCAGACCATTCTGGTTGAGTATAACATATAACATGATGCAAATGGAGGATGGAAAAGTGAGTGTGGCATCAGGTATAAGTCAGAAACTGAAGGATTACCAGCAGTTAATGAAATTCACACTGAGTTTCACTGTAGTTTTCTCATCGGTAGTTTGTTACCTGCTTGTTCCTGGAATAAATTTTGACATCATATCAGTTCTTTTACTTTTTGCAGGTGGTTTACTGGTCACTGGTGCGGCAAATGCAATCAACCAGGTAGCTGAAAAGGATACTGATGCCATAATGAAAAGAACAGCCTCCCGGCCAGTTGCATCTGGCAGAATGAGTTCTGATGAAGCGTCAACATTTGCCGTAGTTGCAGCTGTATTTGGTATGTTCATCATTGGCCTTTGGTTCAACTGGGTTGCTGCTTTGATTGCTGTTTTCAGCCTTTTTTTATATGGATATGTTTATACACCATTGAAAAAAGTTCATTCCATTTCAGTGTTGGTTGGTGCCGTACCAGGAGCTTTACCATGTTTAATTGGATGGGCGGCTGGTGATCCTGAACTTGGTCCTGGTGGATGGATATTATTCCTTTTACAGTTCTTCTGGCAGTTCCCACATTTTTGGGCAATAGCATGGATTTCTCATGAGGATTATTCAAAAGCTGGTTTCAGAATGTTGCCATCAACAGGTGGTCAGACTAAATATGCAGCAGTGCAATCGATTCTCTATGCGATATTACTTATTCCCATAGGCATTTTGCCATGGGCATTTGGTATGACTGGCTTGGTTAGTCTTGTAGTTGTAGGAATGTCGAACTTGATTATGTTGTGGTTCTGTATCAAATTGTTCAGAGACATGGATATTAAAGCGGCCAGAGGTGTTATGTTTGGATCTTATATCTATCTTCCGGTAGTATTATTATCCTTGCTGGCTGATAAATTAAATTGAAGAAACTGGTTGGTGTAATTGAATTAAATAATAAAGTGATGACTGACTATAATCGTAAAATACACCCCCACAAGTTTACACTTTGGGTAGCCATTGGAAGTATCCTGATGATGTTTGCAGGATTGACATCTGCTTATATCGTTAAGAGAAGTCAGGCAAGCTGGATAATGCTAGAGATACCAGTCATTTTCTGGTATTCAACTGGTGCTATCCTTGCGAGTAGTGTTTCAGTGCACTTATCATTGCGAGCATTGAGAAACCGTGAAATGCAAAATTACCAGCGTATGTTGGGCATCACAGCATTGCTTGGAGTTCTTTTTTTATTATTGCAGGTTGTAGGATTCACTCAGTTTGAAGCCAAAGATATCCGTCTCATTGGAGCTGGTTCTAATGCTTCTTACTCTTTTCTACTGGCAATCTCAGGGTTACATGGTCTCCATGTACTCGGTGGGGTGATAGCCTTGGTTGTTTTGGCCATAAGGGCATTCAACACCAAACTCAGAACCTATAATACCATACCTCTCGAGGTAACTGCTACGTATTGGCATTTTGTAGATATATTATGGATCTACTTATTTATATTTTTTAACTGGATGAAATAAATATCCAGTTGATTTGAACCTTTAAACAAGAAACAGCATGGCAACAGTCCAAGCACACACGGAAACCAAATGGTGGGGTGGAGGTAAGAGTCCCTTCAATATTGAGTATGGTAAACTCATGATGTGGTATTTCCTGATGAGTGATGCATTCACATTCGGAGCATTTCTTATCTCTTATGGAACAATACGATTTAGCCAGAACTACTGGCCTGATCCAAATGAAGTGTTTAACGCATTTCCTCTTGCAGGACATGCCAACCTTCCGCTTGCATTCGTAAGTTTAATGACATTCATTCTTATCGTGAGTTCAGTAACCATGGTACTTGCTGTACATGCTGGGCATCACAACGATAAAAAGGGTGTTATCAAATGGATGATTTGGACTGTTATTGGAGGTTTCGCCTTCCTTGGTTGTCAGGCTTGGGAATGGACACACCTTATTACCGGTGATCATGCAGCACTTGTCAATGGAGAAATCAAAAATATTGGAACTACCGTTACGATGAATCCATGGGGACCTGCATCTTCAGTAACAGCTGCAGATGGTCATCATGTTAACACTACAGGTCCTGTTGCGTTTGGTGGTTATTTCTTTGGTATAACAGGATTCCATGGTTTCCATGTTTTCTCTGGGGTTATCATCAATATCGTTATGTTAATCATGACAATCAATGGCACCTTTGAAAGAAGAGGTCATTACCTGATGATTGAAAAGGCTGGACTTTACTGGCACTTTGTGGATCTTGTATGGGTATTTGTATTCCTTTGTTTTTATCTAATCTAAATCACATTCAAAATATTATATCATGGAACATAGTGTACAGGAAGTAACAGTACATCACGAACCCGGAGGTAAGGAGGTTGTTCAGAAAATTATTAAAACAACAGTAATACTTTCAGTTATCACAATCATTGAGTTGGGTATGGGTCTTGCCATGTATGCTTGGCCAATAGCTGAAGGGTTAAAACTCTTTTTGAAGGGTGTTATCGTTATACTCTCCCTTGCAAAGGCTTTTTATATTGTGGGCATTTTTATGCATTTGGGTGATGAACTGAAGAATATGATCATGACTATTGTTGTTCCGATTCTTTTGTTCATCTGGTTTATTGCAGCTTTCCTATGGGATGGTAATTCATGGAAAACTTTGCGTAATACATACAATAAGCCTGCTGTTGAAAATGTTGCACCTGCTTCACACGGTGCTGGAGAAAAGCATTAGTGATTTTGATGAAAATATAGATAAGCATCTTCCGGTTTTAAACCCGGAGGTGCTTTTTTTGTTTATAATATATACATGAAAAGAACAAAGATTATCACCCTGATTATGGTAACAGTCCTTCCGCTGGCCAGTTACCTGTTTGTGAGCAGCCTCAGCAGGGATGCCATTAAAATGCCACGCCGTTATTTTTATGATACTGTTTTAGTTAAACAGGAAAAGGGAAAAGAGGTTAATGATACACAGTGGCATAAAATAAGACCTTTCAAATTGCAGAATCAGTTTGGTAGAGAGGTTGGTTTGCAGGATCTGGAAGGAAGAATCGTTATTGCAGACTTCTTTTTTACGTCTTGTCCCTCAATTTGCCCAACATTGACCCGTAATATGAAAAAGCTTCAGACAGCATTTAAGAAGACGGATAGTTTGGTTCGTTTTGTTTCCTTTACTGTTGATCCGGAACGTGACAGTGTTGTCAGAATTAAAGCCTATGGCGATAAATTCGGTATTGATCATGATACTTGGTGGATGCTTACTGGAAATAGGAACGAAATATATGATATAGCCCTTAATGAGTTTAAAGCAAGCATAGCATCAAATGGAAATATAGACACCGGATTTATCCATACTGAAAACTTCTTTCTGCTGGATAAGGATAAGGTTGTAAGAGGATGGTATAATGGCTTAGACAGTACAAACCTCGATAAACTCATCAAGGATGTTGTGTTGCTGAATATGGAGAGAGACAAAAAGAAAAAAAGAAACTTATTTCGAAAATAAATTAAGACTGACATATGATACCTGCATCACTTCAGAAAAACGATAAAAGAGCCAATATACTCATCATCTTATTTTCTACGATTGTTTTTGTAGCAGTTGTATTTCTATCACGTATAAAGTTAGCTGTTGATTTACCTTTTGATGTTCACGTATTTGCAAAAATCAATGCTGTAATTAATTCTGCAGTTTCTTTTCTATTGCTAGTTGGATTGCTGGCAGTAAAACGCAGCAGGTATGGTTTGCATAAGAAAGTGATGTTGTCTGCAATGGTTTTATCTCTTTTATTTTTGGTGTCTTACATTTGTCACCACCTCTTGTCTGATTCCACTTCATTTGGTGCTACAGGTACTATCAAGTATGTCTATTATTTCATCCTGATAACCCATATCATTCTTGCGGCCGTAATCCTCCCATTCATATTGTACACGAGTTACAGAGCGTTGATAGCTGAATGGCCTCAACACACAAAACTTGCGCGAATAACTTGGCCAATTTGGTTTTATGTATCTGTTACAGGTGTTGTTGTTTACTGGATGATCAGTCCGTATTATGTCTAGTCAATTTAAGGGTCAAGTTATAAGGGATGAGGGTAAAGTAAAAAGCAACCGGAATTTTTTTGAGGATGTTTTTGCAGTTGTTAGACTGATTCCACCCGGACGAGTAACCAATTATGGAAGTATTGCAAAATATCTTGGAACAGGACTTTCATCCAGAATGGTTGGTTGGGCTATGAATGCATCTCATCAGTCAGCAGAATACGTGCCAGCGCACCGTGTAGTTAACCGCAATGGTTTGCTTTCTGGCAAGCATCATTTTGAAACACCTACTGCCATGCAGGAAAAGCTTGAAGAAGAGGGGATAGTGATTAGCGATGATCAGGTTGTTGATTTCAGGACAATATACTGGGACCCAGAAAAGGAGCTAAACACATAAACGGAAGTCAACATTTGTATGCTTTGAAGCATATGGAGCGCTACTTGACCACAGTTTGTTTTCCATCGAGCTGATTATACTCTTTGCGTAATGCGCTTCTTTTGGGTTCTGGAACATTGATATGATCATAAGGACAATTCAAACAGCCATTCCCGCAACAATTTCCATTGTCCAGGTGATATTTCGCAGTGAGCACCATATACCCTTGCTCATTGTAATAAAAATGCTCTCCTTCAATCAGTTTCTTCTTCATGTATTATTACCCCTTCCTGTGAATCCTTTTCAGTTTCCCTGACCATTCTAGACAGTTCATCATCCAATGCAAGATCCAGATTACCGGTTATTGCGAATTTAAGGTAATGTATCCTGTTGCTCCTAGCAATGTTTAACCCTTCGTAGTGTGTTTTTATCAACAATTCTGGGTTTTGTGGAAGATCTACGCTAATATCCTTACTATCTTCAAACAAAGTCAATCCATACAAACTGATTACCATTTTTGTGAAGTTGTATAACACAGGTGAATCAGTCTTCAGATGAATATAACCACCGGGTTTGAGGATTTGTTTATATTTTCTCAAAAAGCCCGGATGAGTTAGTCTTTTTTTCGACTTAGATATGCGCAGTTGCGGATCTGCAAAAGGAATCCATATTTCATCAACTTCATCAGTTGTAAAATAATTATTTATCATGCCAATCTGCGAACGCAGGAATGCAACATTGTTAAGATTTTTTTCCAGTACCTGCTTTGCACCCACCCAGATTCTATTTCCTTTAACATCTATGCCGATGAAATTTCTTTCAGGATACAATGAAGCTAATCCAACTGCATACTCTCCTTTGCCACAGGCCAGTTCCAGCGTTATGGGGTGATTGTTTTTAAAGTAACTATGCCACTGTCCAGGCATGTTTTCTGGGTATTGTAAGACATGACTGAATGTAGCAATTTCTGCAAAGCGGACTAATTTTTTCTGACCCATGATGCCTGCAAAGTTAATTGAAGCCAATCAACCCTTTCGCAATTTTTTACAGCTATTGCCTCAATTAATAGTCTAGAATATAGCTGAAATCTTGAATTAATTTTTTCTGAAAAAGCTATTTCTACTCATGCGTAACAAAATTTCCAGTAATGAAATACCCTATAAAATGTTGGTGAATTAACCCGGAAAAATACGTATTAATCTCACTAAGAATTGTTGTTTAACACGTTTGCGCTTTTTGCCAGGATATTACTTTTGGGTTACAGTTGTTGTTGCAGCTGTATGACGCAATATCCGGACCAATGAATAACCAGTTAAAACAAATTGTATGAAAAAATTGATTTTGACCATGATGTGGATGCTCGCTGCTTTCCTAACGCAGGCATCTGAAAATGTGGAGAAGGAAACAGGAAAGCAAAAAGAACATCAGATTGAAAATGTGAAAGTGGAAATGGGAAAAAGCAATATCAGTTTGCCCGTACTGGATTGCAGTGTCACGCTAAAGGGTAAAGTAGATCTCGGTCCGATTGAAGCTGAAATCAGCTGTACAGTAACCGATCCAAGTTGTGAGAAAGCGCAGGTTACAGCTGCAGCTTGTTTGAAATCAGCACTGCGTCTGTACGCAGGTGTAATCATGTAAACCGCCGGATATTGCGTCATTCATTCATAAAAATAATTTATGCAAAATAAAATTATACAACTTTTATGCATATTGCTCACTACAGCAGCATGTAATGCACAAGTATCTCGGGTTTATATATTTCAGGGAAAATTCAACAGCAGTTTTGGTCGGGGAGACAATACGCGAAATTATGAAGGCAGGCTGATACTGCAGGGTGAGCGTTCTTTGTTTACAATGAAAGAGGAAGGGGTACATGATCATGGTCTTCAGGGTAACACCTTAAACCTCAGGCCAGACAGCATGTTTACCGTATTTAAGGATCATGCATCACAAACAATGCTGTTTGAGTTTTCGGATTTTAATCAGCGTTCGCACTGGTATGCAGACACTTTGTTTCCTATGCAATGGCAATTGGTAGCAGAAGAAAAAATGATCGGGGGCATACCCTGCAGTAAAGCGGTGGGTTTTTTTAAGGGGCGAGGATATACTGCCTGGTATGCACCCTCGGTCGCCAATTCAGACGGACCCTGGAAGCTGGGTGGCTTGCCTGGGCTCATCTTAGAGGCTTATGATGATCATGACGACTGGCACCTGACATGGGTTTCAACACAGGAGTTACAAAAGGGTTTTGATGAAGGATTTTTCTTGCGGAAAATAAACCATGATTTGCAGGGCTTCAATGGCTATGCGGATTATGTAAAGAAAATGTTCAGCAGGTTACAAGCTTCCATGGCGGCACAATCTAATACAGGTTGTGTGGGATGTCAAACTGTACCTCAATTAAAAATTAACGCGTGGGAGAAGATAGATTAGTAGTATGGATCCGTCTGTTTGTGGGGATGTTTCTGGTCAGTAGTTTGCTGACCCTGAAAGTTGTTGCACAGCAAGACAGGCAAAATAAGATTCCTGATTCGCTTCATATCAAGGAACTTTCGCCTGTATTTATAAAGTTGAGGTCACCTGTTGCAGGAAGAAGGGGTGATACGGTGGTGTATGATGCAGGCAGGTACAGGACTGCAGCAACTTTCAGGTTATCAGCATTGCTTAATCAGATACCTGGTTTTAGTGTGGATGAAAACGGACGGATCCATTACAACGGAAAGGAAATAAGCAAGGTTATGATAGACGGGGATGACCTTACTGGTGAACAATACGGGTTGTTGACAAACAGATTGAAATCTGCTTTGATTCGTCAGGTTCAGGTTATTGAAAAACATCAGCCTAAAAAAATTCTGAAGGGTGTTCAAGCATCAGATCAGCTTGCAGTAAACCTCGTCATAAACCCCAAAGACCGCAACAAACCAGGGGTAACAGTGCATCCATCTTGGGGCAATAAAAAAAATCAGGTGAATGGTGATCTTTATATGATCCGCAAAGAACTCAAATCCTTACTTTTTGCATCGGCTGGTAACATCAATTTGACTCAGCAATACGCAACAAAGTTATCAGATGAGTTTAATCTTTGGACAGACTACACCGTGTTCAGCATACCTCGGGTTAGCATTGCAGCGCATGACTTTCTTCCTCCAGCTTATCAGTGGTATAACCGGGAGAAGTCAGCTGAGATGATGATGTCTTTGTCATTAGATACTTCAAGCCGTCTCAAAATAGTCTTACAATCTCTAGCCAAGCAAATCAGATTGAATGAAACAGAAGAACACATTTACTTTCCTGCAAACAACTTGCGTTTTCAAAGGAGTACAAAAAATGACCTGGGCAACAGTGGATTTCAGGGTAAGCTTTTATTTGAGCGTGATCCCAAAGGAATGTACAGTTCAACGTTGCAGTTGATTTTTAAATTCAAAAGGCATCAAACGCTGATGCAACAAAAAAGAACAGGATATCTCACACAGTCTGATGACCAGCACGGCGATGAATCACAGGTGATGATACAGGCTGGGCATGAAGCATATGTTAAGTTCAAGCATGGTGTTCTAAAACTTGAATCAGGATACAGTATAGACAAGTTAAGGGATGATATGCAATTGACAGGAGCTTCCTTGTTTCAGGATTTCAGCCATTTCAAACAAACAGCAAGAACACATTTGTCGTGGATTAGAAAACCCCAGAAGTTTCAATTAATGAGCGGATTCATTGTTATTGGAGAGCGCAATTATTCAGATATCAGGTCAGTCGCAATTCGATCTGCTTATATCAAATACTATCCCTATCTCAACCTCACCTATCAGTTCAATAAGCGGTGGATACAAAGTATTCAGGCTGCAGCAGGTGGGGCAAATACAAGGGTTGCAGGTAATTCAGTCAGGTATGGCATTTACCATGCAACAGTCAGAACTGAATGGCAACTTAAGCCAACTTTCCATTATTTTTTTACAGTGCAGGCTACGCAAAAAATACAGGAGGGACAGGCCATCTGGGCTGGTCCGTTTTACATCACTTCAGTTACAAAGATGTATGCTCCTGAGCGGTATGCCGTGCCTAGGGTTTTGCAATCACAGCTTGGAATCGTTAAAATGAACTTGTATACAGGCCTTATGTTGAATGCATTTGCACAAGTATCCAGCAGTTCATTTGAACAGGGTTTACAACTTACTGTCAGAGAGACTTTTGAAACCCTTTCGGCTTATCAGGTTCCCAAACAGTTTAAGTTTATGGGCCAGTTTAACCTTGAAAAATATGTACATGCTGTAAAAATCAAATACAATTTCAGCGGTAGTTTAAACAGGATAAGACAGCCACAGCGGGTTAATGAGATGAACTTTGACACCCGCTTAAACTATATGCTGATTGAAAACAGGCTCGGTACACACTGGAAGAAAGCTATTAATCTGACATCTTTTTATACCATTACGATAAGCAGGAGTATAAATGGTTCGAGCATTAAACCAACTGTAATGACGATGCACAGAACAGGCATGCAACTTAATTACAGGATACGACAGCGAAGTGTAATCCAGATCCGGTATGGTTATGATCGGTCGAGGTTTTCCGGATTTTTTCACGCACTCGATGGCATGGGGGAGATTTCAGTTAAGGACAGGTGGAAGTTGAATTTACATGCATCCAATCTGTTGAATATCCGTTATTACAGTGCAGTTAATGTTGCTGAACGCGGCACAACAATTTATAGCAGACAGCTAACCGGACGCACAATCATGTTTGGCTTGCAGTATACTTTTTAATTGCTTATGATAATGGGATGCTGCTCACTCTCTAACCCAACTCTGTCTATTGCAGTAACCATGATGAATTTCAGGGGAGTTTTATCTCCCGATTTTTCTGACTTCCATAGCGGCATCAATACTTTATTTTCTGTTTTATTAAGGATACGGTGTTCCCACTTTTCCTGGTATTGAAAATAAAGCACCCATCTGACTGCCTGGTTGTCTTTAGGCGTCCAGCTAACCTCTACAGTATCCACGGCAGTTATGATGGAGACAGCAGGACTCAGTGGTGCGGTGGATTGCAGCCAGGGACTTGCAGGAACCAATGCAGGTGATTTGTAAATGCCTTCCTGCAATGATTTAGAGAGGGTTGGGTTGTTGATCACCGATCCGCCATGCCAGTGAACGACCCCTGCACTTTTGGGAAGCATGGCCCTGGCAATCATAATTTCGCTGATGATTTCGGGGTTGTTGGCAACTCCGTTTTTATCGGTTCCGATATTGATACCAGGCCAAAGGTGACGTTGGTGGGTATTTTCTTCCTGCCACCAGCCAAGCAATATGGGATAGCTTTGTGCTATTTTTCCTGTTGGCCAGTAAAGTTGGGGAGAGAAGTAGTCGATCCAGCCCTTGTTCAGCCAGCGTTTTGCATCTGCATATAGTTTTTCATGCTGATCAAATCCTTCAATTGAGGCAGGGTATCCAGGTTTCCATATTCCGAATGGACTCAGTCCGAATTTGACATGTTTTTTTTCAGTTTTGATTTCTTTGTAGAGCCTTTCTATGAGTGTATTCACAGCATCTCTGCGCCAGTCGCTACGGGTTAGTTTACCACCTTGTTTCAGGTAGATGTTCCAGCTGCTGTCGTCTGGGAAATCCTCATTGCCATTGTAGGAGGGATAGGGGTAGAAATAGTCGTCGAAGTGGATACCATCCACATCATAGCGCTTGATGATGTCCAGCACTACTGCAGAGGTCCGGTTTTGGGTTTCTTTCAGGGAAGGGTCCATCCAATAATATCCTTCTTTAAGAGATACAACCAGTTCCGGATTTTTTTGCAGGATTGACCTGTTGCTGTTGCTTTTGCCTTTGAAATGGTGAGCCCGGTATGGATTGAGCCAGGCGTGCAGTTCCATACCCCTTTTGTGCGCTTCTTCGATCCAGAAAATCAGCGGGTCATAAAAGGGATCTGGAAGTTTGTCTTGTTCTCCGGTGAGAAAATATGACCAGGGTTCAATTTCACTCTGGTAGAGGGCATCCGCTTGCGGTCTGACTTGGAAGATTACGGCATTGAAGTTGAGAGACTGCAGCCGGTCAAGAATGCCAATCGCTTCTTTTTGTTGTTCAGCTGAGGTTAATCCGGGCTTACTCGGCCAGTTGATATTGTCTACGGTTGCGATCCAGGCTGCCCGGAATTCCTCCAGTGGCTTTGCGAAACGTTGAGGTACAATGGTACGCTTGCTTGTTTCCGTTTTAATTATTGTGGATTTGATCTGACTTTCAGCCAGTGAAGCAAGAAAAACAAAACAAATACAAATCAGGATGGTACGCATGGTAGACTGTTTGAAGCAATATAAACACTTAAAACAAACAAATGTAACGACACTTCAATTTTGGGTATTATCGCCCATAACAATTTGTCTAAACCAGGTAATATAATGTTCAATTTGGGAGGAAAGAAAATATGGAAGACTAAGTAGTTTATATTTTTTTCCATTTGGGGTAAATGCATCACTTATACTTACTTCTCCAGCATACAATCGAATGCCCATATCATGAGGAGCGATGTCCATGAAACTGTGCAAAGATTTTAAGGTTCCTTCCTTGCCTGACTTGACTTCTATGGGAATAATCAACCCTTCGAATGGATATATATAATCCACTTTGGCAGTAGATCCCTTGTTTTCTCTTACCCAAAACTGCAGTGAACTTAGCGCGTTGAATTGCGGTGCCAATAATTCCTGACCTGTAAGATGCTCTATCATTGTTCCCTGATAGATGCTGTTCAAATCTTTTGTGCCTATAATATCTCTCTGCAGTCCAACATAATAATTTAATAATCCCGTATCTAAAATCTGAAGACGCGGGGACTTTTTTAAATCAGGAACTATAGGCAGCGTGGCTGTAGTACTGGGGTAATTCAGTTGCAGCAACAAAGCCTTTTCCAACGTTCGCAATGCTTCTCCCATTTCTCGGGATTTGTAGGCAGAATTTCCAAAACCTTCAAATTTTATTCTCTTGCCAGCCTGTGAAAATGAAGCTTGAATACAATGACGGATGTGTTGTATTTGTGCATTGCTTGATGCATACTTTTCTACATCTTGTAAATAGCCATTGATCAATGCATCATAAATAGGAGCCAATGCAACAAGATCCTTGTGTTTTGCATAATGTTCCACCACTTCGGGCATCCCGCCTATCAAGGCATATTTGTGAAATAATCCCAAGACTTTTGTATGTGCATATTTTGATAGCGGTATTTGGGTCAATTCCTTCAGGGCAGCTGTTTCTCCAAGGGCAGAGAGAAATTCTGGAAACGAAAAAGGTCTCATTACCATGTATTCAACCCGGCCAACAGGAAAACTGATGTTCTTATCGAACAATGTCTCCAACATACTTCCTGCAGCGATAACTGAAATTTCAGGGACAGACTCATAAAAATAACGGAGTATGTTTAATGCCTTGGGTACTTCCTGAATTTCGTCGATGAAGATCAGTGTTTTGCTACTCTGGGCAAGTGTCTTGTTTTTTAAAAAGAACAATGCACCTACCAAATTTTCAATGGACGAGAATTCCTCAAATGGCTCCTTGTCTTCCTTCAGCTCCAGGTTCAAATAGATATACTGTGCGTACTGTTTGCCAAATTCATTTACCAGGGTTGTTTTTCCAACCTGCCTGGCCCCCCTTATGATAAGTGGCTTCCTGTTGTCCTTGATGGCCCATTTTTCCAGTTCATGTAGCAACTGACGTTTGAACATGTAACAAAGGTAGGGTAGAATTCAATTATTTATGTTACAAAGTAGGGGTAAAATCCCAATTAAATTGTAATAAAAATGGGGTAATTTCCTAAAAATAATGATT